>ENA-OWPN01001342-OWPN01001342.1-human-gut-metagenome-genome-assembly--contig:-NODE-1342-length-22936-cov-2.960316_pt1 | contig 22936 bp, 12 predicted proteins | sample MGYA00248266_ERZ651850 | MGnify/ENA primary metagenome ERZ651850 (study PRJEB26924, sample SAMEA4378296) | human gut metagenome | biome: human gut; feature: human-associated habitat; material: faeces... | reverse complement strand
GAATGAACTGACCGATATCCAAAATCCGGAAGCTTTCTGCGTGACGCTGGTCAAGAACCTCTGCCTCGATTTCCTTCGCTCACCCCGTGCTAACAGGCGCGACGCAGATGTCACCGAAGCTGTCACTCTTTCTACCGCTTCTTCACCGGACGAAGAGTTGGAAAGACAAGACAAAGTACAGCAAATCCGCCACCTGATCGACCGCCTGCCGGAAAATCAGCGGCAAGTTCTCCGGTTGAGAGGGATCGAAGACTGTTCGATGGACGAGATAGAACAGATCACCGGCCTGAGTGCCGTCAACATACGGGTGCTACTCTCCCGGGCACGAAAAATAATTCGGGAACAACTTGAAAAATATTATACATATGAATATGGACGATAAAAAGATAGATGAACTGATCAATAAAGCCCTCCAAGAGGAACAAGCTTTACCCGAAGGACTTTCCCGTAGACTGGAAAAGCAGATCGACACCTGGGCTTCCACGGAAGAAAAGAAGACCCGTTCATTGCCCCGTAGACGGACTTTATATTGGTTAAGTGGAGTTGCTGCCTCCATCCTGTTGTGCATCAGCTTTTTACAATACAAATCGTCATATCAAGCTTACGACCGGCTCAGCGACACTTACACCAATCCGAAAGATGCCGCCGCCGCTGCCGAAAAGGCTTTACTCCTACTCTCGCAGAACCTCAACAAAGGCATCAGCCAGGTGGATAACGCCGGGCAGGAGATAGATAAAGTAAACAATATTTTAAACAAACATTTAAACGATTAATCTTATGAAATTAAAGAATATATTCCTGATCCTGTTTCTTTGTTGCACCAGCTTGTGCTTTGCCCAGGATAAACTGTTCGAAAAATATGCCGATATGGATAATGTTACATCCGTCTTCATCTCCAAAAAAATGTTCGACATGATCCCTAATGTAGAAAGTGGCGGCCTCAACCTGATGAATCTGAAAGGGAAAATAAACAATCTTCAAATCGTCACTTCCGACAAGCAGGAAGTCCGGGACCAGATGCGAAAAGAATTCAGCAGCCTTATCAGCAAATCACATGAAGAACTGATGCGGGTCAAGGACAACGATACACGCGCCTCTTTCTACATCGTCCAGAACGGTGACCGAATCAACGAAATGATCATGCTGGCCGACACAGATTCAGACTATGTGGTCATCCGGATAACAGGCAAATTCACCTTGCAGGATATACAAGATGTGGCGAAAAGTTTTTCCCAAAACGATAAAAAAGAGGTAACGATCAGTTACAACTAAAACCGGAAAAGTATAAATATCCCGAAAAGATAATTATGCTTTTGTGAATACCTTAGTTCTGGTAGAACTAAGGCTATTCTTGTCTGTTGTTTGCTACCGTGACAAAATTAGCTATATAAAACTACTAGATGTTTTCAAAAATGATATTAAAATTAGTCAAATTGATATTCTTTCAAAAAAGATATTCTCCTTTTTCCCTTCCAGAAGACTCCTATAACCTCCACAGATAAGCCAAAACCGATAATCGAGCCTACTTTTTTACAACTATCCGTACTGTATAGTTCATAGTTCTACCAGAACAAATTCAATTGCAATCTTAAATCATTAGCCTATGGAGAGAAGTAAATAACACACCTAAAAAGTTTTTGTAGAGAAAATTAGAGTATTTCAACTGTTAAATTAAATTTTAATATTATGATCAAATCGATATACAGCAACTTATTGCCTAAAGCTGTACTATTATCAGTATTTTTAAGCCCCGGATATGTGATTTCAAAAGCTCATGCAAACACAGATTCCATCAGTGGTATAGAACAAACGAACGGTAAACTGTCCGGACGGGTTATCGATGCAAAAGGAGAACCTATACCAGGTGCAAACATTTCCGTCAAAGGCACCACCATCGGTACCATTACAGACATGGACGGTAATTTTTCCATTGATGTTAACCCCAATCAAATACTCACCATCAGTTTTATCGGATATGAAACAAAAACAATCCCTGTCTCCAACCAGAAAACATTAAATGTCGTTCTGCAAGAAACTGTAAACCAACTGGACGAACTTGTTGTCGTTAGCTACGGTACACAGAAAAAAAGGGATTTGACCGGATCTGTTTCCAAGATAGATGCAGGAGAATTAGAAAGTTTTCCTGTAGGACAATTTGCCCAAAAACTTCAAGGACAGGTAGCAGGTGTACAAATTAACCAATCTACAGGACAGCCGGGTAAAGGTATGGGATTCCGTATCCGTGGTGCAGCATCTATCAATGGTGGTAGTTCACCTTTATTCGTGGTCGATGGAATCCCTATCAATATGGACCTAAGCAGTATCAATCCGGATGAAATTGAAACCTTTTCCATCTTGAAAGATGCCGCTGCCACTTCTTTGTATGGATCACGTGCCGCCAACGGTGTCGTACTGATCACAACGAAAAGAGGAAAACAAGGTAAAACTCAAGTGGATGTGAATGCTTCATTCGGTATTCAGACTTTAAAGGGACTAAAGACTCCGGATGTTATGAACGGGGAAGAATTTGCCCAATACAAAAAAGAATACTACGAAGATGCTGCCAGATATGAAGGTTATACCGGAGGAGTTCCAGAACAATATCAAAATCCATCCCAATACGGTACTGGAACCAATTGGTATGACTTACTGACACGCAATGCCGCCACACAGAATTACAGTATCAGTGTGACAGCCAATAAAGACAAGTTCAATACAGCTATCGTATTAGGCTACTTCCGCCAAGACGGTGTTATGTACAATTCTAATTTCGAACGTTACTCTTTACGTGCAAACAATGATTATCAAGTAAACGACCGCTTAAAATTAGGACTGAACATAGCTCCCACCTTGCAAATCAAAAACAACCAAAATACAGACGGAGGTTGGCAGATATTAAGTGCTGCGTTCTTGGCTGACCCAACTGTAAATCCTTACGATGAAAATGGAGAACCTATTCTTTCTCTAAACTCTCCAGGGATGTTCCCCCAACCTAACTGGATACGTGTTTTACATGAAAAAACAAGTAAAACACAGGATTTGGCCTTATTAAGCAATGCTTTTGCAGAACTGGATATATGGAACGGTATCAAATATAAATTCCAGGCTGGTTTCGATTTAGGTGCCAAGAACTATAGAGATTTTACACCTTCGACAGCCGGTGGAGCCATGTTTACTGCTCCCCCTCAAAAAGCAAGTGGACAATACAACACCAACTTCCACTATAGTTGGACTATCGAAAATATGTTGATGTATAACCATAAATTCGGAAACCATAATATAGATGCACTGGTCGGTTATAGTGCACAAAAATATTCCAACGAATATAACCAACTAACAGCAACTGACTTTCCAAGTGATGATATTCCTTGGATGGGTGCCGGTGCTACAAAAAACGGTGACAACAACATCGAGCAATGGGCATTAGCCTCTGTCATTGCACGCGCGAATTATAGCTTCAAAGACCGCTATTTACTCCAGGCGACATTCCGCCGAGATGGTTGCTCCCGTTTTGGGGCAGGCAATAAATATGCAAATTTTCCTTCCATATCCGCCGGATGGATTGTATCTGACGAAGCCTTCATGGAACCAGTAACCAATGTTATGAACTACCTGAAAATAAGGGCCAGTTATGGACTAACTGGTAACTACAACATTGGTAATTACCGATATATTGCGGGAGTTAGCACTTATAACTATGTCTTAGGTGGCTCTTTAGCTCCGGGAAAAGGATTAGGTAATTTAGGGAACAATGCTCTTACTTGGGAAGAAACAAAGCAACTGGACTTAGGTGTCGATATCGGTTTCCTAAACGATCGTATCTATTTGATGTATGACTATTATAATAAAAAAGTCGATGGACTTTTGTATCAAGTCGATATTCCAAGAGCTTCCGGCTTTTCCAACATTTATTCCAATATCGGTGATTACAAAGCATGGGGACATGAAATCACTTTGCAATCTCGTAATCTTGTCGGTGATTTCAAATGGACTACCAACTTGAATATAGCCTTCAACCGGAATGAAATAACCAAAATGGGAACAAACAACACCCCAAAAGGTGGATATTCCAATCAGGAAGATTTCAACCGTTTAGCAGTAGGAGAACCTATCGGTATATTCATGGGATATGTATTTGACGGCGTATATATGACCGAAGAAGAGTTTAATTCCCAACCAAAGCACGCCTCATCTGAGATCGGAACGGTCCGCATGAAAGATGTCAGTGGTCCTAACGGTGTTCCTGACGGTATAATCGACAACAATGACCGTGTAAAAATTGGTGATCCGAATCCGGATTTTATTTATGGTATGACAAATGAATTTTCCTGGAAGAACTTCGATCTGAGCATTCTGATCAGTGGACAAGTAGGTGGTGACATTATCAATTCAAACTACGAACATACCTTGAATATCGACGGTTGTTTCAATGTATTGAAAAAAGTTGCCAATCGTTGGCGCTCTCCGGAAAATCCGGGTGACGGACAGGTTCCGAGAACAAAAGCTGGTACCACGGAATTATTCCGCTTCAATAATAGCAGTTGGGTATATGATGCTTCTTATTTGACCATAAAGAATATCACTCTGGGCTATACAATTCCGATTAAACCGAGTCAATACCTCTCTAAACTCCGGGTATATGTAACAGCTCAGCAATTAGTCACATTCACTAAATACCCAGGTATGAATCCGGAAATAGCCATGAATGAAGATATGGGATGGAACGGTTTAGGAGTAGATCGTACAACTTACCCGGTTCCAAGAACATTCAGTATCGGATGTAACATTTCATTCTGAAAGAAAAACAAATTATAAATTTAAAGCGAAAGATCATGAAAAAGATATTTAGTTTAGTTGTTGCATTGTTGACTTTGGTTTCTTGTTCGGAAGATTTTCTGAATCTGACGCCTCAATATTATCCGAATGATGCGACATTCTTTAAAACTCAAGAGCAATTCACTCAAGCAGTGAACGGAGCCTATTCCGCTCTACGGGGAGTATCGGCAAGACAAGGATACCTGATGGGAGAAATGCGTTCCGACAATACACATTACACCCGCTATAAAGCAGACCGTGGTCTACACATCTTGTATCGTGAAAATATCGCGGATTTTGTTGTAGATGACCAGAACCAATGGACAAATGAAATGTATTATGCATGTTATACGGGCATTTCAAGAGCCAACACCATTCTGAACCGCATTGAAGGGACGACTTTTCCCGATGATTTCAAAAATAAAACGATCGGAGAAGCTAAATTCATCCGTGCTTTCATGTATTTCCAATTGGTGCAATGCTACGGAGACGTCCCTTTGCATCTGGAAGAAGTGACAGGAGCGGACAACGCATTCTTACCTCGTTCATCTGTTAACGATATCTATACAGCCATCGTTGATGATGTGAAAGATGCCATAGAGAAACTTCCTACGGTCAAATTCCCGCAAAATGGTGCTGCAACCAAAGGAGCTGCCAAAATGCTCTACGCTTATGTATTAATGACAAAGCCAGATCGAGATTATGCAACAGCGGAAACGCAGTTAAAAGATATCATGAATATGGGATATGAATTACTTCCCAATTATGCCGATATATATGACACATCCAAAAAGAACGGAAAAGAATCGATTTTCGAAATCCAGTATCAAATGGGAGATCAGGGACAGCAAAGTGATTGGTTATACTACTTTATTCCCAAAACAACGAATGCAGAAATTATTACAGGTGTTCCGGATTGTAGTACGTTACTGACAGGAGGCTGGAATGTTCCGACACCGGAAATGATCGCTTCTTACGAACCTGGAGACCTGCGTGTCGACCCATCTATCGCTGTTGCAGTCGGTACACTGGATGCAGCAAACGCCTTAGTCGTAGCTGATGTACTAAAAGTCGGTGATCCCAAGATCAATGATTATCCAGTTAATTATCCATTTATCAATAAATACCGTCACGCACACTCCAAAATAGAAAATACAGACGATAACTGGCCTGTTTACCGCTATGCGGACTGCCTGTTATTGTTAGCTGAATGTCTGGTGGAGCAAGGACGTGCAGGAGACGCAGCACCCTATGTCAATCAAGTACGTGCGCGTGCAGGTTTACCTGCTGTTACAACAATCAATGCCGAGGTAGTTGCCAATGAGCGACGTCACGAACTCGCATTTGAGAACCATCGTTGGTATGATTTATTGAGAACAGGAAAAACTATTGAAGTAATGACTGCCTACGGAAAATATATCAAAACGATTGATACGGAACTTCCTGAACGTACCTATCAGATAAAGCCGGAATATTTGCTTTATCCGATACCTTATAACGAGTTGCAATTAAATGACCAGCTCAAACAAAATCCAGGTTATTAATTATCATATTAACAAAAAGACCTTTACTTTTGTAGTAGAGGTCTTTTTACTATTAGCACCATGAATACACAACGTATTATCAAAAACTTTATATATACCGTCGCAGGAGGTATCCTGTCTCTCGGAACGACTGGTTGCAGTGGCAACAAAGCGGAAACGACAGACAGTTTTTCCACTTTGGAAGCCCAGTTTTCCAACCCTTCATCCGAGTACCGTACAGCCCCTTTTATGGTTTGGAACGGAAAAGTTACAGAAATTGAAATCGACCGTATGCTGAAAGACTTTAAAGATGCAGGCTGCGGAGGTGCGTTTATCCATCCCCGTCCGGGCATGATCACGGAATATATGTCGGACGAATGGTATTCCCTCTACCGTTATGCCGTCGATAAAGGAAAAGAGATGGGACTGGACATCTGGATTTACGATGAAAACTCCTATCCCAGCGGCTTTGCCGGAGGACATGTTCCCGAAGATATGCCCGAATCCTACAACCAAGGACAAGGACTTGAGTTGACAAAAACAGATCTTCTGCCTGACAAGACAGACGAATATTTCATCATCCTTAAAAAAGAAGGGGACAAATGGGCAGATATCACGAACGCCCTGAGCCAGCATAAAAAAGCAAAAGGAGAATATTACCTCTACAAAAAGACCTATTTAGGCAAATCAGACTGGTACGGAGGGTATTCTTACGTAGACCTGCTCGTACCCGGTGTGACTGAAAAGTTCATCGACCTCACGATGAAAGGATACGAAAAAACAATAAAGGACGAATTTGGCAAATCTGTTTTCGGTATCTTCACAGATGAGCCCAACATCAGCAGTCCCGGAGGCTTGCGCTGGACACCAGACTTGTTCGAAGTATTCCGGAAACAGTGGGGATACGATCTAAAACCACTACTTCCCCTTCTGGACGAAGAGACGGGCAATTGGAAACAGGTACGTCATAACTATATGGAAACCCTGTTGCAAATGTTTGTCGACCGCTGGTCCAAACCTTGGCACCACTACTGCGAGACGAACAACCTGAAATGGACCGGACACTATTGGGAACACGGTTGGCCGCAAATGAACGACGGACCGGACAATATGGCAATGTACGCCTGGCATCAGGTACCCGCTATCGACATGCTGTTCAATCAGTTCGACGAAACCAACCCGCAAGCACAGTTCGGCAATATCCGTGCAGTAAAAGAATTGCGCAGTGCCGCCAACCAAACAGGTTGTAACCGTACCCTCAGCGAAACTTATGGTGGTGGAGGTTGGGACGAAACTTTTAAAGATTTCAAACGGTTAGGTGATTGGGAGTATGCACTCGGGGTCAACTTCATGAACCAACATTTAGCCCATATGACACTAACAGGAGCACGCAAATACGACTATCCGCCGGTATTCACCTATCATTCTCCCTGGTGGCCCGACTATCGCGAACTGAATGACTATTACGGACGCCTTTCATTTGTTATGAGCAAAGGCATCCAGAAAAACGATATTTTGGTTCTGGAACCCAACTCGACTTTATGGAGCTATTACGTCCATGCAGGAAGTTCCCCGAAACTCATGGAGATAGGAACCAATTTCCAAGCTTTTGTTACAACTTTGGAAAAGAACCAGGTAGAATATGACCTCGGTTCCGAAAACATCATCAAAGACCTCGGAAAGGTAGAAAACGGGCGTTTCATCGTCGGCAATGCCTCCTACTCGACTGTCGTTCTGCCTCCCATGATGGAGACCTTAAACAAGCCTACCTTCAACCTCTTGCAACAATTTGTTGAACAAGGTGGACAGATCATAACCTTCTCCGCTCCCACCCGGATAGACGGGGCTGTCAATGACGAACTGGCCGGACTGTTGACCGGTACAACCGTCACATCACTCCCGGAACTATCCAAAGATGTAATCGCCCGGTATTTCTCTTCCGATAACTTCAGGATTACTTTCAACAGTGGTAACCTGTATCACCATCGTCGCCGGTTTGCAGACGGAGAATTGGTTTTTCTCGTCAACTCTTCTATGGATGAAGTTGTTGACGGCACCCTTTCGACGCAGGGAAAAGCCATGTTGGAAATGGATGCTCTGAACGGGGAAATCTATACGTATCCGTCTTCAAAAGAAAAAGGCATACTAAGTACATCTTTCCGGATCGAACCGGCAGGAAGCCTCTTGCTTTACTGTTCTGACAAGAACTCGAAAAACTATCCGGAACGTCCCGGAAAAGCGGGAAGCAGCCTGGTGAAGGCAACAAACCGGACCACCGTCAGCCGTTTACGCGACAATGCTCTAACAATTGACTTTTGCGATGTTACGGTTAAAGGAAAGACTTACAAGAAACAACATTTCTCCCGTGCCGCCGATATCGCCTTCAAAGCGCACGGATTCACCAACGGCAATCCTTGGAATACCTCCGTACAATACAAACGGAATATCCTCGACCGCGACCACTTTAAGGATGGCGGCTTCACGGCCTCCTATCATTTTACGGTAAACGATGCTTTCGACTATTCCGGTATCAAACTGGTTTCCGAACGCCCCGAACTATTTACCGTAAAAATCAACGGAAATCTCGTGAACGCTCTTCCAGGTGAATGGTGGCTGGACCGTTCTTTCGGCGTTTATCCGATAGGCGGACAGGTGAAAAAAGGTAGCAATACGGTAGAACTCAGCATCAACCCGATGCGTATTTTTGCAGAGATAGAACCGGTCTACATCATCGGAAACTTCTCGGTCGTACCCGAACAAGAGGGATGGAGCATCGGTGCACCACAGGAATCGTTCACACTGGGTAGCTGGAAAGAACAAAAGCAACCGTTCTACTCATGGGATATGAGCTATAGCAAAGAATATACCCTCGATGACCTTACAGGCAGATATGCCGTCAAACTGAACAAATGGAACGGGACGGTAGCAGAAGTATACGTCAACGGACAGAAAGCCGGTATGATCGCCTTCGACCCCTGGCAACTGGATGTAACATCCTACCTGAAAGAAGGCAGCAACACGATCGATGTACATGTGATCGGCAGTTTGAAGAACCTGTTAGGCCCGCATTACCGGAATCCGGCTCCCGGCCTGGCATCTCCCTGGCATTGGAAAAACGTAGACAAACCAATATCCGGAAAAGAATACCAGATGATGGATTACGGGCTGATGGAAGATTTTGAATTAATTCATTAAACATACACGAAAAGAGGGTGCGTGCTTTTCCGGAAAAGCATGGCACCTTTTTCAAAAAAGGACGGCAGCATGAAAAATAGACTTTTAAACATTTGTATCTTATGTATGGTTTTTCCTTTCTTTCTACAGGCAGCGGACACACATTCCGTTTATAACCTGCGATGCGAACAGGAAGAAAACCCGTTAGGAATCGAAACAGGACAACCTTGTTTCAGCTGGCAGATACAGGCACAACAACGGAACTTCGAACAATCGGCCTGGCAGATATTAGTGGCCGATTCTCCGGAAAAACTACAGGCCGGCAATGGAAATATCTGGGACAGCGGAAAAACGCTTTCTTCCGCCTCGATCCTTGTTCCTTTCAAAGGAAAAGAATTGAAAGCAGGACAGACCTACTACTGGAAAGTAAGGAGTTGGGATAAGGAGGACAGCCCTTCCCGCTGGAGCTGTATCCATACCTTCGGCATGGGGCTTCTTTCGGAAAAAGACTGGAGCAATGCCAAATGGATTGCACTGGAAAAAGACAGGAAAGACGAAATCGTCACGATAGGGCTGCACGGACTGGCCAACGTGGACCGGGAACTCAAAGGCAAAAAGATCGGTATGTACCGCCTCCCCCAATTCGGAAAAGAATTTACGGTTCAAAAACCGGTAAAACGAGCGACCGCCTATGTCTCCGGACTCGGACATTTCGATATGTTCCTGAATGGAGAGAAGGTGGGTAACAACTTTCTCGATCCGGGATGGACAAAATATGATAAATGTGCGCTGTATGTCACTTTCGATCTGTCCGGACAGCTAAAGCAAGGCGGAAACGCAATAGGCGTCATGTTGGGAAACGGCTTTTTCAATATCCCGCGGGAACGTTATTTCAAACTGCTTGCTTCATATGGCGCTCCGCGCCTCTTGATGAAAATACAAATCGAATATGCAGACGGCAGTACGCAGGACATCGTAACCGGTACAGACTGGAAAACAACCGAAAGCCCCGTTACCTACAGCAGTATTTACGGCGGTGAAGATTACGATGCCACGAAAGAACAGACCGGATGGATGCAACCCGGTTTCGACGACCGTACCTGGAACAAAGCCCTCGACACAGGCTGGAAAACCCGGCTCCTCTCCCAACGCTCCGCACCGCTGACCGTACGTGACCGAATCCCCACCGTCCGTCTTTTCAAGACCCGGAAAGGACAATGGGTGTACGATTTGGGACAAAACTTTTCCGGCATCATACGGCTTTCCCTGCATTCAAAGGACACGCACCCGGTTAAGCTCTATCCGGCCGAACTGCTGAATCCGGACAGTACCGTAAACCAAAGCGCGTCCGGCGCTCCTTTCTGGTTCGGTTACACACCGAAAGGAAAAGGTATTGAAAGTTGGCAACCCCAGTTTACCTACTACGGTTTTCGTTACGTGCAGGTCGAAGGTGCTGTTCCCGCCGGACAACCCAATCCGGACGGACTACCTGAAATAACGGAAATCACCGGTCTTCATACTTGCTATTCGGCCGAAGATGTCGGCAGTTTCCATTGTTCCAAACCGTTGTTCAATCAGACATACGAACTGATCGACTGGGCGATCCGCAGCAATATGGCAAGCGTGCTAACCGACTGCCCGCATCGTGAGAAGTTGGGTTGGCTAGAAGAAGCGCACCTGATGCAATACTCCGTACAATACCGCTACAACCTGGCACGCCTGTACGAAAAGACATTCAACGATATGCGCTCCACACAAGCAGCCAACGGCATGATACCGACCATTGCTCCCGAACTAGTCGAATTCGAAGGAGGCTTCAAGGATACGCCGGAATGGGGAAGCACATTTGTCATCAGCCCTTGGTACATCTACCAATGGTATGGCGATACGCGCCCGATCGAAACCTATTATCCGGATATGCAACGCTACATCGACTACCTTTCCTCGAAAGCCGATAACCATATTATCGCCTACGGCTTGGGAGACTGGTTCGACATCGGTCCGGAAAGTCCGGGAGAATCGCAACTGACCTCCAATGGCGTAACGGCAACGGCTATCTACTATTATGACGTCACCCTGATGGAGAAAATGGCAAACCTTTTAGGGAAGCCGGACGATGCACGCAAGTACCAGGAACTGGCGGCCCGGATCAAACAAGCCTTCAACCGGACTTTCTGGAACCCGTCCACCCGTACCTACGACCGCAACAGCCAGGCGGCAAACGCCGTCGCACTCTACATGGGACTGACGACTCCGGAAAACAGGCAGCAGGTATTCGATAACCTGATAGCCGATATCCGCGGACGCAACAACGCCCTGACGGCAGGCGACGTCGGCTACCGCTATGTCTTGCGTGCCCTTGAAGCCGGTGGCGCTTCGGATGTCATTTACGACATGAACTGCAAGTACGACACACCGGGATACGGTTGGCAACTGGCACACGGAGCTACCGCTCTCACCGAATCCTGGCAGGCATACGGCTTCGTATCGAACAATCATTTTATGTTGGGTCATCTGATGGAATGGTTGTTCAGCGGCTTAGGAGGCATCCGTCAGAAAGAAGATTCCTTCGGGTTTAAGCATATTGTCATCAAACCCGAACCGGTCGGTGATGTCCGCGACGCACAGGTTTCCTACGAATCGCCTTACGGACAGATTGTTTCCGACTGGAAAGACAACGATAAAGAATTTATCATCCGAGTGGAAGTACCGGCAAACAGCAAAGCCTCCGTCTATCTCCCGTCTGCCGACACGAAACAAATAACCGAAAGCGGTGTACGATTGGAAGATGTCCCCGGAATCAGTTGCAAACAAGAAGGAAATCGGTATGTCGTAGCAACAACAGGTTCCGGTACTTATACTTTCAAAGTGAAGAAAAATAAATAATGAAGAATACCATGAATACAACAAAAAAGGAAGTTAAAGTCGGACTGATCGGAGTCGGATTGAACACCTATTGGAATCAATTCGAAGGGCTTCTCTCCCGATTGACGGATTACCAAAGAATGATAAAAGAACGTATGTCCGGCTTACAGGCAACCGTGATTGACGGGGGAATGGTAGACAGCCCGGAAAAGGCAGCCCGGACAGCAGAAGTTTTAAAAAGTGAAGACATAGAAATCCTCTTCATCTTTATTTCGACCTATGCCCTTTCCTCAACGATCCTTCCGATCGCCCAGCGCATCAAGATTCCGGTTATCCTGCTCAACATACAACCCGTAGCCGCCATAAATTACGATTATATCAACGGATTAGGCGACCGTGGAAAAATGACCGGCGAATGGCTGGCTCACTGCCAAGCCTGTTCCACTCCGGAATTTGCCTGCGTATTCAACCGTGCCGGCATCAAATACGACATCCTGACCGGTTACCTCGAAGAACCATACGTATGGAACGAAATCGAAAACTGGATCGATGCGGCAAGGGCCGTACAAGGGATGCGTAACAACCGGATGGGTATTCTCGGACACTATTATTGCGGTATGCTGGACGTTTACACCGACATTACCCGGCAATCCTTCACTTTCGGCACTCACATAGAGCTTCTCGAAATGTGCGAACTCAAAGCTTACCGGGATGCTGTAACGGAAGACGAACGAACAGCAAAACGTCTGGAATTTTCCATGAAGTTTGAAGTCGACCCGCATTGTGAAGAATACGAATTGGATCGTGCTGCCCGCACCTCTGTCGCACTCGATAAACTGGCCGAAGCCCACAACCTCAGTTCAATGGCCTACTACTACGAAGGTTGGAAAGGAAACGATTATGAAAATATCGTGACTTCCGCAATAGCCGGCAATACCCTGCTTACAGGACACGGCATCCCGGTAGCAGGCGAGTGCGAAGTAAAGAACGTACAAGCCATGAAGCTCCTTTCTCTTTTAGATGCCGGAGGTTCATTCTCTGAACCGTATGCCATAGACTTCAATGACGATGTTGTTTTATGGGGACATGACGGGCCGGCTCATTTCGCCATTGCCGAGGGAAAGGTCAGCCTCGTACCGCTACCCGTATATCACGGTAAACCGGGCAAAGGATTGTCCATTCAGATGCGCGTCAAACAGGGACCTGTCACTTTTCTTTCCGTATGTGAAAATAATGATGGCGTATTTTTACTTATCGCAGAGGGAGAATCGACCGACGGACCCACCCTGCACATAGGAAACACGAACAGCCGCTACAGGTTCAGTTGCGGAGCCCGCACCTTTATGAACCGATGGAGTAAGGCGGGTCCTTCACACCACTGTGCAATCGGTATCGGACATGTTGCGGATAAACTAAAAAAGATAGCTTTCCTGTTAGACATACCTGTTATCCAGGTTTGTTAAAAGACAAGAAAAAAAGAGAGAGGCTCTTTATCTATCACGATCTTTTAGACACGGATTTCACGGATAAATTATTTTACTTCCGTGTAATCCGTACTTAAATTATGGCTATCAGTATGCAGGATTTTGTTTCGACATACCTCTCAGATAAATACCCTATGCGACATAAGAGAGACCTTATCTTTTATGGTGAGGAGATCCCCAGATAAACACCAGTAGTCGTTTTTATTTCCCAGTAATAATCCTTCGTATCTCGCTCAGCTTATTCAGGGCTTCCAGCGGCGTCAGGTTGTTTACATCCAGATTCTTGATCTCATCCCGCACCTGGCTGAGTACCGGATCATCCAATTGGAAGAAGCTGAGCTGATAGCCGTCTGCCGATGAAGCGATTCCTTTTACAGGCTTGCTTTTAATGCTGCCTTTGCGCTTTTCCGTAGCAATCCCCTCCTGACGGTTTTCCGTTTCCAGCTGTTTCAGGATCTCATTGGAACGCTTTACGATACTTTTCGGCATACCCGCCATCTTGGCCACATGGATACCGAAACTGTGCTCACTTCCTCCGGGAACCAATTTGCGCAAGAAGATCACTTTGTTATTGACCTCCTTCACCGAAACATTGTAGTTCTTGATACGCTTGAAAGAAGCCTCCATCTCGTTCAACTCATGATAATGCGTGGCAAACAATGTCTTCGCACGGGCATTGGGATGTTCGTGGATATATTCGACAATCGCCCAGGCAATAGAAATACCGTCGTATGTGCTTGTCCCGCGTCCCAATTCGTCAAACAGGACAAGACTGCGGGAAGACATGTTGTTGAGGATATCCGAAGCCTCGTTCATCTCCACCATGAAAGTGGATTCTCCGACCGAAATGTTATCCGAAGCTCCCACACGTGTAAATATCTTATCCACAATCCCGATACGAGCGCATTCGGCTGGGACGAAACAACCGATCTGCGCCATCAGCGTAATCAGAGCCGTCTGGCGAAGCAAAGCGGACTTACCGGCCATGTTCGGTCCGGTGATAATGATAATCTGCTGCTTTTCATCGTCCAGATAGACATCATTGGCAATATAAGGTTCGCCGATAGGCAATTGTTTTTCAATCACCGGATGGCGACCAGCCTTAATATCGATCACCTGCGAATCATTCACATCCGGACGGATATAACGGTTGCTTTCAGCCACCTTGGCAAATGAGAGCAGACAGTCCAGACGACCGATCAGGTTCGCATTCATCTGGATAGGCGGAATATATTCGGAAAGGCAAAGCACCAGTTCGTTAAAGAGACGGGCTTCCAACGAAAGTATCTTCTCTTCCGCTCCCAATATCTTTTCTTCGTATTCTTCAGTTCTTCGGTAATATAACGCTCGGCATTCACCAAAGTCTGTTTGCGTATCCATTCGGCAGGGACTTTGTCCTTGTAGGCGTTACGCACTTCGATATAATACCCGAAAACATTGTTGAAACCGATTTTAAGGCTCGATATACCCGTCTGTTCTATTTCCCGCTGTTGTACCTTCAAAAGATAATCTTTACCCGAATAAGCGATTGCACGCAACTCGTCAAGCTCGGCGTTCACGCCTGTCGCAATCACGCCGCCCCGGTTCAGCAAGGAAGGCGGATCGTTGTTGATCTCTTTTTCTATCCGGTCACGGATCAGGGCACAGGCATTCAACTGTTCGCCGATACGGCAAAGGCTCGGCTCATCGCTTGCCGTACAAGCCTCCTTGATCGGCTCGATGGCACGAAGGGCGACTTTCAACTGTACCACTTCGCGGGGAGAGACGCGACCGACCGCTACTTTGGAAATAATACGTTCCAGATCACCGATCTGTTCCAGTTTCTCTTCCAGCAGCTCCTTCACTTCGGGATGGCGGAAGAAATATTCCACTACGTCCTGACGCTCATGGATCGGTTTCACATCCTTCAAAGGGAACAATATCCAACGGCGCAACATACGCGATCCCATCGGGGAAACGGTCTTGTCCAGCACATCCAGCAAGCTCGTCCCCTCCTCGTTCATCGTGCTGACCAGCTCCAAGCTACGCACCGTAAACTTATCGAGGCGTACATAGCGGTCTTCTTCGATACGGGAAAGAGAGGTGATATGCGAAATATGGGTGTGTTGCGTCTGATCCAGATAATACAGGATGGCTCCCGAAGCTACGACTCCCAATTTCAAATGCTGGACACCGAAACCTTTCAGGTTCTTCGTTTCGAAATGTTTCAGAAGACGGTCGTTGGCAGCTTCCGAAGTAAACACCCAGTCATCCAGTTCAAAAATAAAGAACCGAGGACCGAAAGCCTCTTCAAAACGTTTACGGCTACCCCTTTCGACCAATACTTCTTTCGGTGAAAAATTATTCAGCAGTTTATCCACATAATCAACGGTTCCTTCGGCTGTCAGGAACTCGCCGGTAGAGATATCGAGAAATGCAATTCCACAGACATCCTTACCAAAATGAATGGCAGCAAGGAAGTTGTTTTCCTTATGGTTGAGTATATTGTCATTGATAGAAACACCCGGAGTTACCAATTCGGTGATACCGCGTTTCACTAATTTCTTTGTGAGTTTCGGATCTTCCAGCTGGTCGCAGATAGCTACGCGCTTACCGGCACGCACCAGTTTGGGCAGATAGCTGTCTAATGCATGGTGAGGGAAACCGGCCATCTCGATCGTTTGCCCCGGTCCGTTCGCTTTTTTCGTCTGTACGATACCCAGTATTTCGGCTCCGGTCACAGCGTCTTCGCCATACATTTCGTAAAAGTCGCCTACACGGAATAACAGGATTGCATCAGGATGTTTTGCCTTTATATCGAAATACTGCTTCATTAAAGGTGTTTCCACTATCTTTGCCACTGTTCTTTTCTTTTTATCTGTTCGACTGTACAAAGGTACGATTTTTCATCTTTCAAAAAATTCACGGATTGCTTTTTCATTTATTCCTTAGAAAAAATATAACTTTGTAAGCATCCTAACAAAAAACATATATCATGAAACAGGCAATTCTAATTTCGACCGGCCTTTTGCTGACAACTCCTTTCATTCACGCAGAGAAGAATAAGGACAAGAAACCGAATGTCGTTTTTATCCTTGCAGACGATTTGGGTTATGGCGATCTAAGTTGTTACGGACAAGAAAAGTTCGAGACGCCCAACATCGATAAGCTGGCACAAAGCGGAATGCGCTTTACGCAGTGTTATTCGGGGACAACTGTCAGTGCCCCTTCCCGCTCTTGTCTGCTGACAGGCACGCACAGCGGACATACCCCTGTACGTGGCAACCTCGAACTCGATCCGGAAGGGCAGTTTCCGCTTCCCGACGATGCCCGCACCATCTTCGAAGTAATGAAAGATGCAGGATATAAGACATCCGCTTTCGGCAAATGGGGACTGGGCTATATCGGTTCAACCGGCGATCCTAAAAATCAGGGTTGCGATACTTTCTACGGATACAATTGCCAATTGCTGGCACACAGTTATTACCCCGACCACCTCTGGGACAACGACAAACGAGTGGAACTCGAAGACAACAACCTGAATGTACAGTACGGAAAAGGGACTTACTCTCAAGATCTTATTCATGGAAAGGCACTAGAATATCTGGACAATATGAATCCGGACGAACCGTTCTTCATGTGGTATCCGACCATCATTCCGCATGCGGAGCTGATCGTTCCGGAAGACAGCATCATACAGAAATTTCGCGGTATGTACCCGGAAAAGCCTTACAAAGGAACCGAACCGGGCAGCCCGGCTTTCCGCAAGGGAGGTTACTGTTCGCAGTTCCATCCACATGCAACTTTCGCCGCTATGGTCTACCGTCTGGACGTCTATGTCGGGCAGATCATCCAAAAGTTAAAAGACAAAGGTTTATATGATAACACCATCATCATCTTTGCGAGCGATAACGGCCCTCATATGGAAGGGGGCGCCGATCCCGATTTCTTCAACAGCAACGGCATTTATCGCGGATATAAACGGGATCTGTACGAAGGCGGTATCCGTGTCCCGATGATCATTTCCTGGCCCGGACATGTCCAACCGAATACGGAAACCGACTTTATGTGCTCTTTCTGGGATGTATTACCGACCTTCGAAGAAATCATCCATCCGAAAGCCAAACAGAAGGAAATGGACGGCGTCAGCATGCTTCCCCTCCTGGAAAACCGGAAAGGACAGAAGGAACATGAATTCCTGTATTTCGAATTCCAGGAACTGAACGGTCGCCAAGCCGTACGCAAAGGACCGTGGAAATTGGTCCACATGAATATCCGCGGCGACAAGCCCTATTATGAACTGTATAACTTGGCGTCCGACCCGTCGGAACGGCACAATATATTGGACCAGTATCCTGAAAAAGTAGCAGAACTGAAAGATATCATGGTCCGTGAACACAGACCGGACCCGAACTGGCCGCTATTGAAAGAGGAAAAGGCGAAATAATAGGGAAAATTTATAGAAAAGGATGTCAAAATCCAAGACAACCGCATCAAAATTTTCCAAGGTTGTGATCTACATACGAAGTTTTCTGCAAATCTTCTATCACTCTATCACTACAAAAGTTTCAGATATTGATATTCAAGTGTTATAGCAGTGATACAGGATGTTTTCCTGTATCACTGCCTCTATCACTCCTAAAACAGGACATTTTATCATATGATTGGAAACCAACATATTGCTTTCTGTTACTTTTGAAAAAGCATATAAAATAATCGAATAAACAAATGTAAAAACGAATATAATAGGTATTAAATTGGAAAAATACGGCTCTTCATTCCACAAAAGCCTTCTCTTTTTTTAGCAGAAACAAGCAGATAATTCCGTAAACACCCCCATGTTGCCATCCTTTACATCCGGGTGTAGGGAGCCGATACATCCGGGTGTAAAAGGGGGTAACATGGGGGTGTCCGGCAACTAAAGTGCCTTGCCGGACAATAAAAACCACCCGGTTTCACCTATTTTATAGCCGTTTTTACACAAAATAATCGAATGATTTACAGGGATGGGAATCAAGTGTTTATTGTTTGTTTTATTTGTAATATACTAATATACAGATATGTATAAGCGGAATACCTGTTTCCCATCCAAGTTGCCAGTGATAGGGTTGTGATACCGTAGTGATAGAGAAAACGGGCATATATCACTAATCAAACAAGTTGAATATCAATTGGTAAAAAGGAATCAGTGATACAGTGACAGAGGAAATGGGAAATACTTATATGATAAGGTTCTGTTTTTTCTTTGATATAGTTCATACGATTTCCGAATTTTGTGTGGTTGCCCTGGCTACAATAAGCCATGCGTTGTGATTTACTTTCATTTTAGTATATTTGAACCATTAGAAACAACACAATTGCTATTATCAATTCATAATCAATGATTTATAATTCAAATTAAAAATAAAAAACAGACGTTGTTTCAAAGCAAGAATCCTGCATTGAGTAGGATTCTTGCTTTTTAAAACAGTTCCAACTGCTGCCCCGGAGTATTTACTTCCATTGTTTTTCAGGAATAAACCCGACTTTTTTCAAAAGCTCGATTAACACGTCACGCCGTAATTTGTATCGTTGCAAATTACGGCGCATACTTCTTTTAAGGGTTCTATCGGCATTGGTTGTAATACTCTTCCCTTTTTCAAAATTTTGCATTTTGTAATTTCCAGATTGACATCCACAACCTCCAGGATGAAATTTTATTTTGCCCGTCCTTGCAATTTGCCGCTTCAACTCTTTATGTATTACAAAATTCACTAACTTTGTGGCTTTAAATAGAAAACGATAAAATAAACGATAGACGATCATGGAGTACAATTTCAGAGAAATTGAGAAAAAGTGGCACGAATACTGGATTGCCAATAAGGTTTATAAAGTCGAAAAAAATGCCGACAAACCAAAGTATTACGTTTTGGACATGTTCCCTTATCCATCAGGAGCAGGACTACATGTAGGCCATCCACTCGGTTATATCGCTTCTGATATTTATTCCCGTTACAAACGCCTGCAAGGTTTCAATGTCTTGCATCCGATGGGCTACGATGCCTACGGACTGCCGGCAGAACAATATGCTATCCAAACCGGACAGCATCCTGAAGTAACGACAAAGAAAAACATCGCCCGTTATCGGGAACAGATGGACAAAATAGGTTTCAGTTACGACTGGAACCGCGAGATCCGTACTTGCGATCCCGAATATTATAAATGGACGCAATGGGCATTCATCCAGATGTTCAACAGCTATTACTGCAACGATAAAAAGCAGGCACGTCCCATCAGCGAACTGGTTGCCGCTTTCGAACAGTCCGGAACGGAAGGTTTGAATGTAGCTTGCAGCGAAGAATTGCATTTCACTGCCGGCGAATGGAAAGCCAAAAATGATAAAGAAAAACAGGAAATCCTGTTGAACTACCGGATCGCTTATCGAGGCGAAACGATGGTAAACTGGTGTGCCGCATTGGGTACGGTACTGGCCAACGACGAAGTGGTGAACGGCGTTTCCGAACGTGGTGGCTATCCGGTGGAACAAAAGATCATGCGTCAGTGGTGCCTGCGCGTATCCGCCTATGCACAACGGCTTCTGGATGGACTGGAGACGATCGACTGGACAGACTCGCTGAAAGAAACACAGCGTAACTGGATCGGCCGCAGCGAAGGTGCCGAAATCCAATTCAAAGTAAAAGACAGCGACCTCGAATTTACCATCTTTACAACCCGTGCCGACACTATGTTCGGTGTCACTTTCATGGTCTTGGCTCCCGAAAGCGAACTGGTCGCACAATTGACGACTCCGGAGCAGAAACAAGAAGTTGACGCTTATCTGGACCGTACTAAAAAACGTACGGAGCGTGAACGTATCGCTGATCGTTCCGTTACCGGTGTATTCAGCGGTTCATACGCAATCAATCCGTTCACGGGCGACGCCGTGCCTGTCTGGATCAGCGACTATGTACTGGCCGGTTACGGAACCGGTGCCATCATGGCTGTTCCGGCACACGACAGTCGCGACTATGCATTTGCCAAACATTTCAACTTGCCGATTGTCCCGCTGATCGAAGGTTGCGACGTAAGCAAAGAAAGTTTCGATGCGAAAGAAGGAATCGTCTGCAACTCACCGAGACTGGACGTAACGCCTCATTGCGACCTGTCGTTGAACGGCCTGACCGTAAAAGAAGCAATCGCCGCCACCAAGAAATACGTGGCAGAACATAAGTTAGGACGTGTAAAGGTGAACTACCGTCTGCGCGACGCTATCTTCAGCCGCCAGCGTTACTGGGGCGAACCGTTCCCTGTCTATTACGATGCAGACGGTATGCCTCAGATGTTGCCGGTAGATAAATTACCATTAGAATTGCCGGAAGTAGATAAATTCCTGCCGACCGAAACAGGTGAACCGCCTTTAGGACACGCCGTAAAATGGGCATGGGACACCGTGAAACAGGAAGTCACGGAAGTTTCCAAAATAGACAACAAGACTATCTTCCCGCTGGAACTTTGCACGATGCCGGGATTCGCCGGTTCATCTGCTTATTACCTGCGTTACATGGATCCACGCAACGACCAGGCTTTGGTTGCTAAAGATGTAGACGAATACTGGCGCAACGTAGACCTGTATATCGGAGGAACCGAACATGCTACCGGACACTTAATCTATAGTCGTTTCTGGAACAAATTTCTGTTTGACTTGGGGGTCGTTTGTGAAGAGGAACCGTTTAAGAAACTGATCAACCAAGGTATGATCCAAGGACGTTCCAACTTCGTATATCGTATCAACGGCACGAACAAATTCGTATCCCTGAACCTGAAAGACCAGTACGAAGTCACTCCTATCCATGTAGACGTAAATATCGTATCAAACGATATACTGGATATCGAAGCTTTCAAAAACTGGCGTCCGGAATATAACGATGCGGAATTCGTATTGGAAGATGGCAAATACATCTGCGGATGGGCTGTTGAAAAGATGTCGAAATCCATGTTCAACGTGGTCAATCCGGATATGATTGTCGAGAAATATGGAGCTGACACGCTTCGTCTGTATGAAATGTTCTTAGGCCCGTTGGAACAATCCAAACCGTGGGATACGAACGGTATCGACGGCGTACACCGCTTCCTGAAAAAGCTCTGGGGATTGTTCTTCGGCAATACGGACACCTTGCAGATCACGGATGTGGAACCGACAGCCGACGAACTGAAATCACTGCACAAACTGATCAAGAAAGTGACATACGACATCGAACATTTCTCGTACAACACTTCCATCAGTGCCTTTATGATCTGTGTAAACGAATTGAGCAGCCTGAAATGCAACAAACGGGCGATCCTGGAACAGTTAATCGTTCTGCTTGCTCCGTTCGCTCCTCATACCGCTGAAGAATTATGGCATACCTGCAGTCACAATACTACCGTATGCGATGCCGAATGGCCTGTCTACAACGAAGAATACTTGAAAGAAAACTCGCTTACTTACGCTATCTCTTTCAACGGCAAAGCTCGTTTCAGCATGGAACTTCCAGCCGATATGCCTCGCGAAGAGATTGAGAAAGCCGCTCTTGCCCATGAAAATTCGGCTAAGTGGATGGAAGGTAAGACTCCGAAAAAGATTATCGTTGTTCCCGGAAAGATTGTAAACATCGTAATCTAAATCTATATTATAATGAAGCTTATAAACAACAAAGTCTATTTTGCTGTACAAGATTACCTAATGATCCTGTTGGGTACTCTCTTGTACGGCTTCGGCTTCAACGCTTTCATTCTATCGAATGAAATCATCACCGGTGGAGTCAGTGGTATTTGTGCCTTGATCTTTTTTGCCAGTAACGAGATTATTCCCGTTTCTGTGTCTTACTTCGTTATCAACGTTGTTCTATTATTGGCTGCTTTAAAAATTCTAGGACTTAAATTTCTGATAAAAACAATTTTCGGAGTTTTTTCCCTGTCAGCCTCCTTGTCATTCTTCGAATGGCTTCTGAAAGGACAGCCACTTCTACATGACCAACCGTTCATGTCCATTATTATTGGTGCATTCCTTTGCGGGGCAGGTCTCGGACTTGTCTTTTCGGCAAACGGTAGTACCGGAGGAACGGATATCGTGGGAGC
>ENA-OWPN01001340-OWPN01001340.1-human-gut-metagenome-genome-assembly--contig:-NODE-1340-length-22997-cov-4.845000_pt1 | contig 22997 bp, 18 predicted proteins | sample MGYA00248266_ERZ651850 | MGnify/ENA primary metagenome ERZ651850 (study PRJEB26924, sample SAMEA4378296) | human gut metagenome | biome: human gut; feature: human-associated habitat; material: faeces... | reverse complement strand
ATTTCTTACCGCCGCCCAGGCGGTCTGCCGTGTAACGGCTTAAATAAAATGATGATAGTATTATACAGAAAAGGGGTCAGGCAAGCCTGACCCCTTGTAGTTGTGCAAGAATTAGCCTACGGAGGACACCATCTCGCCGTTCAGGAAGGAGAAGGTGCCGCCGGGGGCGGTGAGGAACTGGCCGTTGGACAGGGTCACATCCAGACGGATGGACAGCTGCTGGTCGTCCTCCATGGCGGGAATGTTGAAGCTGATGCCGGAGATATCCGCAGTGTAGCTGCCGGGAATCTCGGCTGCTTCCATGGTCAGTGCGGCGGTGCCGACGATCTCTTCGTCAAAGGTCAGAACCAGCTCGGCCTTGCTGCAGGTGATGGCTTCGCCCTCGTTGGTGATCCGGGGCGCCTGTACATCCACGGAACCGCCGGTGAGGGTCAGCGTGCTGCCGTCCTGGGTGGCGGATGCTACGGTCATGTTGCAGTAGGAGTCCAGCGCGGACTTCAGATTGATCAGAGCGTCGTCGGTGGGCGCGGTGGGGGTGTTGATGGCGACTTCGGTCTGCGTGCCGTCCGCAGCGGTCAGAAGGACGTAGTAGCAGTAGCCGTCGGCGGCGTTCAGGTCGGCGGAGGCAGTGTAGACGCTGCCGTTCCACTCGCAGGGAACATTGGCCGCTTCCTCACCCTCCAGACGGACGAGGAATGCCGCGCTCTGTCCCTTGGCGTAGCCGTTGGGGGTGGCGGTCAGATTGACGGTAGCACCGTTGGGGCTGCTCCAGGTGGTGACGGTCAGGGTGCTGGAGGTCAGGGTCAGCTCCTGCCCGGCGGACATTTCCGGAACGCTGGGGGCGGCATCGGTCGCGTCTTTGTCATCGGAACCGCAGCCGGCAAGGGCAAACGCGAACACGGCGACCAGAGCGATCACGGCGAGCAAATTCTTTCTTTTCATTTTGGTTCCTCCCTTGTACGTCCCGACGGAGGGACTTCTCACCCACCCGGAACGCTTGTTTCCTCCAGTATACAACAAACTGTAACACTTTGCAACTATTTCTTAGGAAAATAACAAAATTTAACAAATAAGACACTGTCGGCGCGGGGATATCCCCGCGCCGATGAATTGGATTCGGTTAGTCGTTGGCCTTCGCGTCGGCGATGATCTTGGCCTGGTTGGCCTTGGGAACTTCCTCGTAGCGAACGAATTCCAGGGTGAAGCTGCCTCTGGCCTGGGTCATGGCGCGCAGGTCGATGGCGTAGCTGCTCATTTCCGCCATGGGGACTTCCGCCTCGATGACGGTGTTGCCCTCGTGATCGGGGTTCATGCCCATGGGACGGCCGCGGCGCTTGCTCAGATCGCCCATCACGTCGCCCACGTAAGAATCCGGAACGGTGACGGACAGCGCGCCGATGGGCTCCAGCAGAGTGGGGTTGGCGTTGGGCATGGCTTCCTTGAAGGCCAGGATGGCGGCCAGCTTGAATGCCATTTCGTTGGAGTCAACGGGGTGGTAGGAGCCGTCGTACAGCGTCGCCTTCAGGCCGACCATGGGATAACCGGCCAGCGGGCCCTTCTGAACGGCTTCCTGAATGCCCTTCTCAACGGCGGGGTAGAAGTTCTTGGGGACGGAGCCGCCGAAGACTTCCTCGGCGAAGATCAGATCGTCCTGCTCCTCCTGAGGCTCGAAGCGAACCCAGACGTCACCGAACTGGCCGCTGCCGCCGGTCTGCTTCTTGTGACGGCCGTGGGCTTCCACCTTTTTCTTGATCTTCTCCCGGTAGGCGACCTTCGCCGGATACAGCACGGCGTCCACGCCGAAGCGGCTCTTCAGCTTGGAGACCAGCACGTCCAGCTGCTGATCGCCGGTGCCAGAGATGACCTGCTGCTTGGTCTCGGCGTTGTTGGTCAGGGTGAAGGAGGGATCTTCCTCGTTCAGACGGTTCAGACCGGTGCCGACCTTGTCTTCCTGTCCCTTCACCTTGGGGGCGATGGCCATGGAATAGCAGGGGGCGGGGTAGGGGATCTGCTTCAGAGAGACGACCTTTCTGGGGTCGCACAGGGTATCGCCGGTGCGAACCTTGTCCATCTTGCCGATGGCGCCGATGTCGCCGCAGCCCAGAACCTTGACCTCCGTGGCCTTCTTGCCGCACATGGTGTAGAGTCTGCCGAGCTTTTCGGTTTCGCCGGTGCGGGCATTGACCAGGGTGGTGTCGGAGGTGATCTCACCGGACAGCACCTTGACGTAGGAATACTTGCCGTACTGGTCGGAGACGGTCTTCCACACGTAAGCGGAGGGGACGCCGCCGGGGGACACCACGAATTCCTCGGTCTTGCCGTCGGCGGTGGTGGCCTTGTGATAGTTGCCCTGCACGGGGTTAGGCAGCAGGTCGACGATGTGATCCATGAGCATCAGGCTGCCCAGGCAGGTCAGGCCGGAGCCGCACAGCACGGGGAACAGGCTCAGATCCTTCACGCCCTGATGCAGGCCGGTGATCATTTCCCGGTAAGTAAAGTCGTCGCCCTCAAAGAAGCGATCCATCAGAGCCTCGTCGGTCTCGGCAACGGCTTCCTTCAGCGCGTCGTTGAACTCTTCGATGACGGACGCCTTATCGTCGGGAACGTCGATCTCCACGCGCTTAAAGTTCTGCATCTCGTAGGCGCGCTTATTCAGCACGTCGATGATGCCGGTGACCTTGTGGGCGGAATTCCAGATGGGGATGACGACGGGGGCGATCTTGTTGCCGTACTTTTCCCGCAGAGCGTTGAAGGTGGCATTGTAGTCGGAATTGTCCTCGTCTACCTTGGAGATGTAGACGAAGCGGGGCATATTCCGTTCTTCGCAGTATTTCCAGGCCTTCTCAAAGCCCACGGTGATGCCGTCCTTGGCAGAGCACACCAGGATCGCGGCGTCGGCGGCGCGGAGCGCCTCCATGACGGCGCCGGAGAAGTCGAACGCGCCGGGAGTATCCAGCAGGTTGATCTTCACGTTGTGGTATTCCAGCGGAACGACGGAGGTGGAGATCGAAATATGACGGCGGATCTCCTCGGGGTCGTAATCGCAGACAGTGTTCCCGTCGGCGTTCTTGCCGATGCGATCGATGGCGCCGGTCATGTAAAGCAGGCTCTCAGCCAGCGCGGTCTTGCCGCTGCCGCTGTGACCCAGCAGACAGATATTGCGGATGGAATTAACAGTGTACATTGTGGTCAATACTCCTTTCGGGAAGGGAAGCCTTCCATTTGGGGCGCGGGCACCCGAATAGTGACATTATACACGAAAGACGCGTCAAATGCAATGCTTATTTTCGTCACTTTGCGAAATTGTGTAAATTGGTGGGCGGACACTTGTTTTTGTGTGCAAAACAGACAAATTTCGGTACGGAAATCTGGCAAGGTATACAATCGTCCCGCGGGGGAAAGGGCAAAACAAAACCGCCCCGGCGCTGCAAGCGCCGGGGGCGGCATTGGGGAATATACCGTTATACGGCTCTTGTCCACTCCGTGACGAGGAAGCCGGGGATCATCCAGATGAGCTGATACAATAGCACGTTGGTGGGGGTGAGCAGCTCCGTGGAGCCGAGGTAGCCCAGCGCCAGCATGGTGAGCATTCCGAGGATGCCGCCGATCAGGTGGATGACGGTGCCGAGGGTGGCGGCGGAGCGCAGGCTGCGCGCACCCGTAACGGCGTAGGCTGCGCTGACCAGCTCGTCTCGTGTTGTAATAGCCAGAGCGGCCGCTTCCGGGTCGGGATGGCGGTTCAGCAGATCGTTCCGGACCTCCCGGGTGGGGAAGACGATCCGGCGGGTCTTGACGCCGAATTTGGATTGCAGGAAGCCTTCCGTGAGCATGAAGTCCCCGCACAGGATCACGGGCGTCACCGACCGGTGACCGCACAGGGTCACAAGCCCTGCCGCGGCGGAACGCATCTTGGCGTAGGAGATGGCGAACACGGCGCACAGCTGGCCGTCGATGGCGGCGTACACTGCCTGATTGACCATGGTGCCTTCGGGAATCACAACGCCCATATCCTGCAAAAAGTTCAGGCTGCCCAGCAGTACCGGCTCGCCGCAGACCTCGCCGCCGATGCCGCCGGTGCCGTAATTCTGGAAGTTCTTCACGGGGTGCGCTTCCACATTGCGGTTTTTCATCAGCTGCTGGAACACGGGAACCAGCCCGCCGCCGGCGGCGGTGATCAGGGAGGCGGTCAGAGCCACGACCTCATCGGGGCTGCGCCTGCCGTAGAATTTGACGCCGTTGAGCTTGGTGCTGCCCAGGGGGAACAGGTCTTCATCCCGGAGGGGGAAGGCGGCCTTGCCGCTCAGACCCTTCACGCCCTCCCAGCCGCACAGCACGGTGCCAACCATGTGCAGCCGCTTTTCCAGCACGGCCATGGGGCGGGTGTAGGAGATGAAGAAGCTGGCGGGGACGGCCACCAGCAGACTGGTGGCGAGAATCTGCACGCCCAGGCTGATACCGTGGAGCATTCCCGCAAACACGGCAATGCCGATGCAGATCAGCAGGCTCAGCAGGGCGTATACGCCCTGCACCTTTTCGGGGGCGGAGGGGAGGCTGTAGGTATCCATGAAGTCTTCCACTTCCGCTTCGCCCCGCACCAGGCCGGGCATACCCCCATAGTAGTCGGAAATTTTGGTGATGCCCTTCAGCCGGACGGCCTTGCGCAGGGTGTCCATCTGCCCCATTTCGGTGGAGCGGCGCTGGCAGCGGGCGGCCATGGCCATGGTCATTTCCAGGCAGAAGGCGGCGCAGCAGGGAACCCGCACCTCTACCAGGCAGGACGCGGCGTCCACGCAGCAGGCGATAAAGGTGAAGGCAAGCAGGGAATTCAGGTTGAACCGACCCTTGAACAGACTGCCCAGCCCGTCCAGCATCAGATGACTGCCCAGCAGCCCGGATACCAGCATGGCCAGCACCTGACTGAAAATCACCAGACGCATCCGGTTTTCCGGCACCATGTCCAGCGCCAGCAGCGTGGTGACACCGGCGCACAGCAGCACGATGACAAGGTTCAGCAGAATGCCGATTTGCAGCTTGCCGATGCCCAGCTCCGTCAGCTCGTAGTACCGCTTCTCGGGGCCTGCCACCAGCTTCCTTTTCAGCTCCCGCAGACGCTGATGGGGGTCAAAGGGGATGGGCGGGGTCTGGGGCTGCTCATTGGCTTCCGGCGCGGGGGCGTCGGAATTGCCGCCCGCCAGAGCCTCGGCAATCAGATCGTCGATGGCCCTGGTGTCGTCGCTTGGGGCGGCTTCCGCCGCTTCCTGGGGAAGGGCTTCGGCGGGGTCAAAGCGGACGGTGGCGTCGTCGGAAACCGGGTCGGGGGTTTCCTCGGGGGCTTCGGCAGTCTCGGACGCTTCGGGCTGCTCCGGTGCCGGGGAACTAACTTCCTCCACCAGCAGCACGTCTACGTCCAGTTCCTCCTCCGACGCCGTATCCTTGGCATCCTCGTCGGAATCGTCATGAAATTCCCGCAGGATGTCGTCAAGATCAAATTCCTGGGATTCGTTGGTATTGTCCATATGGATTTCCTCCTGGTGAAATTCGGCTGCTGTCAGCCGATGCGCTGGCGTACCGCCTCGTAAAGCAGAATGGATGCGGCGGCGGACGCGTTGAGCGAGCTGATTTTCCCCTTCATGGGGATGCTGACCATCACGTCGCAGTTCTTCCGAACCAGTTGGCTCAAGCCCTCGCCCTCATTGCCGATGACAATGGCGGCGGGGACGGTCAGGTCGGCCTTATACATGGGGATGGAGCCTTCGGCGGCGGTGCCGAACACCCAGACGCCCTTGCTTTTCAGCTCGGCGATGGCGGCGTTGATATTGGTCACTCTCGCGACCTTCATGTACTCCACGGCACCGGCGGAGGCCTTGGCCACGGTGGCGGTCAGACCCACGCTGCGGCGCTTGGGGATGATGACGCCGTGAGCGCCCGCACATTCGGCGCTTCTGAGAATGGCGCCCAGATTGTGGGGGTCGGACAGCTCGTCGCAGATGACGATCAGAGGTGCTTCCCCACGGGACGCGGCCTCCTCCAGAATGTCGTCAACGGTAAAATAGGCGTGGGCGGCGGCCAGAGCAATCACACCCTGATGGGCGTGGGTGAAGGACATGGCGTCCAGCTTTCGCCGGTCAACGCTGACAACGACAGCCCCCGCGTCCTTTGCCTCGGCGGCCAGACGCTGTAAGCCGCGGTCGGTGTCGCCGTCGGCGATGAATACCTTGTCAATGGTGCGCCCGCTTCTGAGCGCTTCCTGGAGGGCGTTGCGCCCCTCCAGCTGCCCCTCAGCTTCCTCCGCAGGCGCTGCCTGAACGGGGCGGGGCGGGAAATTCCGTCCCTGGGGGCGGCGTTTTTCGTTCATAAATCCAAGTTCCTTTCCTGGAAAAGTGCTGTACAAGCTATACTATTATAGCAGATTTCTTCCGGTTTCACAACTCTTATTTTTCCCCCGGGGCGGGAGAAATGACTGTTTCTGGCGGAAATTAACAGAAAATTTACCGCACGAAGGGGAATCGCCGATTGCCTACCACGGAAAAATGTGTTATGATAATCCCAATGTAATGCAAGGAGGCGAGGGAATGGACATGAATCGCAATGACTCCCCCAACAATAATAACAATAACAACGACGGGAGAAAACCCGGCGGAAACCGCCCGAAAGGCAGCATCGGCACCGCACTGCTGATTACGCTGGCGATCGTTCTGCTGGTCAACTGGATCTATGGCAGTGTCTCCAAGAGCCAATATACACAGACTTCCTTTTCGGACTTTCTCGCGGCGAAGGACGCGGGGCAGCTGTCTGAGGTGGAAATTCAGTCCGACCGCATTATCTACATGACCAAGGAAGAGGCGGGCAAGCCCGCGGCAATGCAGAAGGCCTGCTACACCGGCCTTCCCGGCGGCGGCGACCTGATTGCCCTGTCCGAGGAGTTGGACGCCATGGGCGTGAAGGTGGACAAAAAGATCGTGGAAGACAATTCCCTGATCATGATGATTCTGTCCTACGCCCTGATGATCGGCGGACTGTTTTTGGTAATGAATCTGCTCACCAAGCGCATGGGCGGCGACGGCATGATGGGCGGCTTCGGAAAATCAAAGGCCAAGGTCTACATGGAAAAGCAGACCGGCGTCACCTTCAAGGACGTGGCCGGTCAGGACGAGGCCAAGGAATCCTTGCAGGAGATCATTGATTTCCTCCACAATCCCCAGAAGTACACCGCCATCGGCGCGAAGCTGCCCAAGGGCGCGCTGCTGGTAGGCTCTCCCGGCACCGGCAAAACGCTGCTGGCCAAGGCTGTGGCGGGGGAAGCCAACGTTCCCTTCTTCTCCATTTCCGGTTCGGATTTCGTGGAGATGTTCGTGGGCATGGGCGCAAGCCGTGTCCGTGACCTGTTCCAGCAGGCGGCGAAGGTCGCGCCCTGTATCATCTTCATTGATGAGATCGACGCGGTAGGCCGCGCCCGGGACAACCGCTACGGGAACAATTCCGAGCAGGAGCAGACGCTGAATCAGCTGCTCAGCGAAATCGACGGCTTCGAGCCGTCCAAGGGCATCGTGTGTCTGGCGGCCACCAACCGTCCCGAGATTCTGGACAAGGCGCTGCTCCGCCCCGGCCGGTTCGACCGCCGGATCATCGTGGACAAGCCCAACCTCCAGGGACGGCTGGATACATTGAAGGTACACACCCGGAAGATCAAGCTGTCCGACGATGTAGACCTGCGGAAAATCGCCCAGGCCACGGCCGGTGCGGTGGGCGCAGACCTTGCCAATCTGGTGAACGAGGCCGCCCTCCGGGCCGTGCGCAAGGGTCGTCAGACGGTGAATCAGGAGGATCTGCTGGTGTCCTTCGAGACGGTCATTGCCGGTACGGAGAAGAAGAACACCGTCCTGACGGACATGGAAAAGCGGCTGGTGGCCTATCACGAGGTGGGTCACGCCCTGGTGGCGGCGCTGGAAAAGCATTCCCAGCCCGTGTCCAAGATCACCATTGTCCCCCACACCTCCGGCGCGCTGGGCTACACCATGCAGATGCCTGAGGAAGAAAAGTTCCTGTCCACCGCCGAAGAACTGCGCACGGAACTGCGGACTCTGGTGGGCGGACGTGCCGCCGAGCAGGTGGTATTCGGCGTCCAGACCACCGGCGCCGCCAACGACATCCAGCGGGCGACCGCTCTGGCGCGGAACATGGTGACCCAGTACGGCATGAGCGAAAAATTCGGGCTGATGTCCACGGCTTCGGTGGAGAACCAGTATCTGGACGGCCAGGCCTATATGGACTGCTCCCAGGAGACCGCCGCCGAGGTGGACAAGGAGGTCATGGAGATCTTGCAGCAGGCCTACGCCGACGCCAAGCGCATCCTGACGGAAAACCGGGGACTGCTGGACGAAATTTCCGAGTTCCTTCTGGTAAAGGAGACCATCACCGGCGACGAGCTGATGGCCTACGTCAACGCGGACAGGAACGCCCTTCCCGCGGCGGAGGAAGAAGCGGAAACGCCGGAAGAATAACGATCAGATTGTCGGGAAAGCCCAAAGGGCTTTCCCGACATTTTTTTTTGGCGGAGGGAAGCCTGAAAAATGTGCTTCTTTTATGGGAAAATGTGGACAATATGGAGAACGGCTTGACAAACCTAGAAACATAACATATATTATATAATATCAGTTATATAAAGGAGGTCACCCATGCCGCCGAAAGCGAGAATCACAAAGGAAATGATTGTGGAGGAAGCGTTCCAGATTGCCAGAACCCAGGGGGCGGACAAGATTACAGCCCGGAGCATTGCCCAGCGGCTGCAATGCTCCACGCAGCCGGTGCTGTACTATTTTGCAACCGTGGAGGAGATCAAGGAAGCCGTTTACCAGCGGGCGGACGCGTATCATAGCCACTGGCTGATGGATTCTGTGGATGACGACGGGATGCTTGGCATCGGAATCCGGTACGTCCGGTTTGCGGTAGAGGAACGGAATCTGTTCCACCTGCTGTTCCAGCCCGGTGCCTTTTCGGGAGCCAGTCTAAACGATCTGGTTTCCGCGGAGGAGCTGAACCCCATCATACAGGTTCTGCGCCAGGAGACGGGAGTGACGGAGGACGCGGCCAGAGAGATTTTTTCCACGCTGTTCGTTTTCGTTCACGGCTATGCCAGCCTGCTGGCAAACAACGAAATGAAGCTGGAAGAAGACCAATTGGCATTGTCCCTGAAAAAAGTGTTTTTTGGTGCCATATATGCGGAAAAGGAGATTGAAAATGAGGGAAATATATGAAAAGAGCGAACTGCGCTTTGCACTGATATGGATCGGCATTTACGTCGTTCTGATGAGCGCTGCTGACAGCGTTTCGGAGACGATCGGCGCTGCCAAAATCGTCACCGCGCCGATCTGCGCCGGACTGGTGCTTGCCATGTACCTGTGGATTCGCAGAAACGGCCTGAAAGAGAAATACGGCCTTTGCCCGTTTCAGGGAAGCGCGAAGCAGTATTTGTTTTTCATCCCTCTGGTGCTGCTGGCGTCCACCAATCTCTGGTGGGGCGTCCGGATGAATTACTCGCCGGCGGAAACCGCGCTGTACGTTGTCAGTATGCTGTGCGTCGGCTTTCTGGAGGAAGTGATCTTCCGGGGTTTCCTGTTCAAGGCCCTGTGCAGGACGAACGTAAAGCAGGCGGTGGTGATCTCCAGCGTCACCTTCGGCATCGGCCATATCGTGAATCTGCTGAACGGGCGGGATATTCCCGAAACCATTTTGCAGATTTGCTACGCCGTCGCCATAGGTTTCCTGTTCACGATCCTCTTTCTCAGGGGGAAGAGCCTGTGGCCGTGCATTCTCACCCACAGCGCGATCAACAGTCTGAGCGCGTTCGCAAACGACGGCGGCGCACCGGAGTGGTACGGCATTGCGGGCAGCGCGTTTTTGTGTCTGGTTTCCCTTGCCTATGTATGGTGTATCCTCCGCGCAACGAAAAAAGAACAGGTTTCCCATGAATAAAGTTGAGCCGCCGATTATCCGGCGGCTCGTTTGCTTCAAAGAGGAAGAAGGGTTTTATTCGCCCAGCGCGAGGAAATCCGCCGGGTTCATGGGCTCGTCCTGATGGGTGACGCTGAAATGGATGTGGCTGCCCAGCGTGGTCTCCACCAGAGCGGTGTCGCCCACGTAGCCGATGACCTGCCCGGCGCTTACCGTGTCCCCGGACTTCACCGGGATGTCCTGGCTCAGGCTGGCATACCGGGTGAGGTAGCCGCCGTCGTGGCGGATAACCACGGTGTAGCCCATGGAATCGTCCTCGTAGACGGTGTAAACCTCGCCGTCCGCGGCGGCGCAGACCTCCGTCCCCGCGTCCGCGGCGATGTCCACGCCGTTGTGGACGCGCCAGTCCCGGGTGGTCTCATTGTAGCTCAGCGCCTCCATGGAGTAGGCGGAGATCTCCTCGCCGGAAACCGGAGACGTGGTCTTAAACGGCTTCTTTGCGGTGGGAGCAGGGGTTGTGCCCTGGGTGGCGGGGGTCGTGGACTGGGTCTGGGGCTGGGTGGCCAGCGCCGGGACGTCCTCGGCTTCCATGGTTCCTACAAGGATGTCCTCCCCCACGGATTCCTGAATGGAGACTTCCTCCGCGCGGTTGGCGTTTCGATAGTATACATAGCTAGTGATCCCGATGGCGGCTGCGCACAGGATCAGGGCTATGTAGTAGCCCTTTCCGCCGCGGCCGGCATGTTTGTTGTCGCTCATTTGTTAAGCACCTCCGAGGCTGATTATTGCCGGGATTTCCGGAGGTTAAACACAAATTGAGAAATATTTCAGGGAATAAAGCGGGGTCATTCGTCTAATCGCTCGATAACCTCCCGGATGGTATCGGCCTGCTCCTGGGTCAGCGCCGCCTGTCCGGCGTCGCAGCGGGCGAAGTATTCCGTCAGGTTGATCTCGTATTCGGTGCCGATCTCGGTCTCCACCGTGAACTCCGTGGAACAGCTGCAAATGTCGTCGCTGGTATAGTCCAGATTTTCCAGAATGGCCGTCAGCGTAACGGCGTCGCTGCCGGAGAGCGTGTAGGCGCTTCCGTCCAGCGTTACGGTGGCGGAGGTGTTCCCACAGTAACCGTCCTCTGTGCCGCCGGTGGTTTCGGGTTCATCGGCGGGGGCGTGGGTGTGACCGCCGTCCGCAGGAGCGGCTTCCTCAATGGCGTCGAAATTGGGGGCGGCGTTCTTCCGATCGGCCGCTTCGGCAATGGACATCGGGGCTTTATCCACGGCCGCGGCGGTTTTGGAGGAACCCATATGGCCAAAGAAGCGGGAGAACATGGTGCCCGCCAGCAGCACTACCGCGAGACAAGCAGCCATGGCCGCCCAGCGCTGCCAATGCACTTGGTGCTTCTTAGGCTTGGTGCGCAGGGCGTCCGTCCCGGCGACCAGATCGGCGGGAAGCAGATTCAGCGCGTCATGAAGCTTTTCGGAAGTCATATGCTGAACCCCTCCTTTTCCAGGTATTCCTTCAGCCCCACCCGGGTGCGGTAGAGCAGACTCTTGCACTTGCTTTCCGACATGCCGCAGTAGGCCGCAACCTCCTTCAGCGAGTCGAGGTAATAGTACCGCCCGATGAAGGCGTTCCGGGCTTCCTCGCTTTGCAGCCGCAGATAAATGCCGATGGTGTCGGCCAGCAGCCTGACGTTGATGATTTCCTCGGTGGTGTTGCCCCCGGACACGCAGTCGTCCAGCTCAGACAGGGACAGAGCATACTGGGAGCCCCGCCGCTTGTCCCGGGTGCGGTAGCGGAAGCGGTCAATGGAAATGCGCCGGGTGAGCTTGGCCAGGTACGCGGAAAGCACCGACGGCCGCTGGGGCGGCATGGAATTCCAGGCGGCGAGGTATGTATCGTTGACGCTCTCCCGGCTGTCCTCCATGTCCGCGAGGATGTTGCAGGCGATTTTGGTCAGGTAGCGGTCGTATTTGGCCTGGGTCTCCTGAATGGCGGTTTCGTCCCGGTTCCAGTACAGTGTGACGATCTGTTCGTCTTCCATTTGCGTCACTCCTTCCTATATGGTAATATCTCGACAAATTTCTGACTTGGTTGCAAAATTCAAAAAACTTTGTAAGAATACGCGCCCCGCCGGGAAACCTCGACGGGGCGCAGCAATTTACTCTTCTTCCAGCACCGCAATGTGAACGGTGTCCAGCTGGCTCTTGTCCACGGTGGTGGGCGCGCCCATCATCAGATCCTGGGCGTTCTTGTTCATGGGGAAGGTGATGACCTCCCGGATGGACTCTTCACCGGTGAGCAGCATAATCAGGCGGTCAACACCGGGAGCGGCACCCGCGTGCGGGGGCGCGCCGTAGGTGAAGGCGTTGTACATGGCGGGGAACTTGGCCTTGACGTCGGCCTCGCCCAGACCCACCATCTCGAAGGCCTTGACCATGATCTCTGGGTCGTGGTTCCGCACGGCACCGGAGGCGGATTCATAGCCGTTGACAACCAGATCGTACTGGTCGGCCTTGATGGCCAGCAGCTTGTCCATATCGCCCTCGGCGTCCTCCAGCGCCTTCAGTCCGCCCTGGGGCATGGAGAAGGGATTGTGGCAGAACTCCAGAGCGCCGGATTCTTCGCCGATCTCGTACATGGGGAAATCCACGATCCAGCACAGGGCATACTGCTCCTCGTCAAAGTGACCGGGAATGCGCTTGCCCAGCAGGGTGCGGATGACACCGGCGGTCTTTTGGGCGGCAGCCTTCTTGCCCGCCGCCATGCAGACGAAGCTGCCGGGTTTCAGATTCAGCTTGGCGGTCAGCGCATCCTTGCAGTCCGTCAGGAATTTGGAAACGCCGCCGGTGAGATTTCCGTTTTCGTCCACCTTCACCCAGCAGGCCTTGCTGCCGGTCTGGACTTCCACGTCGGCCAGGAGCTTGTCGATCCATTTTCTCGCCTGGGTGAAGTCGTCCACGGCTACGGCCTTGACGGTCGCGCCCTCGAAGGGGGTGAAGCCGCAGCCCTGCACCTCGGCGGTGATGTCCTGAATTTCCAGGTCGATACGCAGGTCGGGCTTGTCGGAGCCGTAGCGCTCCATGGCTTCATTATAAGGAATGTGGCGGAAGGGGGCGGCGGAGACCCGCTTGTACTTGCCGAACTTGTGGAACACGGGCACCAGCACGTCTTCCAGCACGCTCAGCACGTCCGCCTGACTGGCGAAGGCCATCTCCATATCCAGCTGATAGAACTCGCCGGGGGTGCGGTCGGCGCGGGCGTCCTCGTCCCGGAAGCAGGGGGCGATCTGGAAGTAACGGTCAAAGCCGGAGGTCATCAGCAGCTGCTTGAACTGCTGGGGTGCCTGAGGCAGGGCGTAGAACTTGCCGGGGTGGTTCCGGGCGGGAACCAGGTAGTCCCGGGCACCCTCGGGGGAGGAAGCGGTGAGGATGGGGGTGGTGATCTCCAAAAAGCCCTTCTCGGTCATCAGCCGCCGCAGCTCGGCCACCACCTGGCAGCGCAGGACGATGTTGGACTTCACGGCGGGGTTGCGCAGGTCGAGGAAGCGGTATTTGAGCCGGGTGTTCTCGTCGGCGTCCTTGCTCTTGTTGATCTCAAAGGGCAGCTGATTGTGAACGCACTTGCCCAGCACCTCGATTTTCTCGGGGACGACCTCGATCTCGCCGGTGGGAAGCTTGGGGTTCTTGCTCTCCCGCTCCCGGACGAGGCCTGTGACGGAGATGGTGGACTCCTTGTTGATGGGCTTGATGAGCTTCATCATCTCTTCGGTTTCAATGACCACCTGGGTGGTGCCGTAGAAGTCCCGCAGGACGCAGAACGCGAAATTCGCGCCCACCTCCCGGACATTCTCCAGCCAGCCGACGATGGTAACGGACTTGCCCGCGTCGGAAAGACGCAGCTCGCCGCAGTTATGGGTTCTGGATTGCATCATGGATGAAAACCTCTCTTATATCTGGTGTTTCCTGTTTTAACCTGCTTATTATCCCACAAACGGCCGGAAAAGTCAATGTTTCCGGACAAGGAATTTACGCGCTGAGAAACGAAAAAGCGGCATCCCTTCATGCGTTGGGATACCGCTTTCGGACTTATTGGGCTTCTTCCGCCGCGACGGCCTCCAGCCATTTTTCCAGATACACCTTCTGCACCACGGCTGCCGTGCAGCTGTAGAGCAGCCGCTTTTCATCGGAGGAATCCTCATCGGAGGACTCGATGGTTTCCCTTATCTCAAACTGGAACAGCAGGAGATTTTCCAGCTCCCGGCAGAAATAATTATACGCTTTTTCCAGGGGATAGGTGCGCTGCTGCAATTGCAGGAAGCAGGCCAGCGCGTCCAGGGACAGGACGTTCTTCGCCACGGCGATGAAGAACAGATACGCCACCTGATCCCGGCTGTACTGCTTCTTCACCGGGCTGGACAGAAGCCCCCGCTTGACGTAGTTGCTGATCATGGACGCCGTGAGGGGCGTTTCCAGAATGGGGGACAGGTAGCGGCAGATATACTTGGTGGCCTGCTCCAGATACAGACCCACGTCGGGAATTTCCTGATAACGGGGCAGACGGAAGCCCTGAACGGACTGACCGATCTGCTGTTTAAGTTCCTGTTTCATCCACATCACCAGGGGACATTATACCGTAAGGGAAAGAAAAAGTCAATCTCAAAATCTTATCTTAAGATTCTCTTGACATCTTCATGGGTTGTTGATACAATAGCATCGGTTATTAAAAAACCGATGATTAGTAATCGAGGGATCAGTATGAAATACAAAATTGTAGCGGATTCTGCCTGCAACATCGTCTCCGGGGAGGACGGCACGTTTGCATCCGTTCCCATGAAGATCGTGGCGGAGAGGGAATATGTGGACGATGCCAACCTGGACGTGGCGCAGATGGTGGAAGATCTGAAGCAATATAAGGGAAAGTCCGGCTCCTCCTGCCCCAACGTTGGGGAGTGGCTGGAAGCCTTCGGCGATGCGGAGGAGGTGTTTGGCATCACCATTTCCAAGCACCTGTCGGGCAGCTTCAACGCGGCGAGGCACGCCGCCGACACGTACATGTCCGAGCATCCGGCAAGGAGGGTGTTCATCTTCGATTCTCTGGCCACGGGGCCGGAAATGATGATGCTGGCGGAGAAAATCCGTCAGTGCGAGGACGCGGGGGACGATTTCGAGACCACCAAGGAAAAGGTGCTGGATTACCACAACCATCTGCACACCCTGTTCTGCCTGGAGTCCATGAACAACCTGGCAAGAAACGGCCGGGTGAACATCGCCGTGGCGAAGATCGCCGGGATGCTGGGCATTCGGGTGGCGGGAGAGGCCAAGGGCGGCCAGGTCGCCCCGGTGCATAAGCCCAGAGGACTGAGAAAGACCACTCAGATGCTGGTGGATATGGTAAAAGAGCGGGGCTTCCGGGACGGCGGATATATCCGCGTCGCCCACTGCTTCGCCGAGGAAGCGGCGGCGGATTTCCGGGAAGCGCTGCTGGCCGAGTTCCCCAATGCCCGCTTTATGCTGGAGCCGACGACGGCTCTGTGCAGCTACTATGCGGAGGTGGGCGGCCTGATCATCGGCTTTGAAGGCGCGTTCAATACCCACAACGACAACCGACTCTTTTGACCCCGATATCTTGACCGGCGCGGCAATTTTGCCGCGTCGGCATTTTGCGCTTTCCCGGTGGTGGAAAAATACCTTGGGATGTGCTATAATAGGGCGCAGTTATGATTTTGGAGGTAACGTATGCTGCCGGAAGCCTTTTTGGAGCGCATGAAGCGCCAGCTGGGAGACGAATATGAAAGCTATCTTGACAGCCTGAACCGCCCCCGGGCGGTGGCGCTGCGGTTCAATCCCCTGAAGGGGGAAATTCCGCCGCTGCCCTTCGTGGGACAGCCGGTGCCATGGGAGCCGATGGGGTACTATTATGACCCCGACGCCCGACCCGGCCTGCACGTTTTTCATGAGGCGGGGGTCTACTATCTTCAGGAGGCCAGCGCCATGGCGCCGGTGGCGCTGCTGGGCCCGAAGCCGGGGGAGCGGGTCTGCGACCTGTGCGCCGCTCCCGGCGGCAAGACCACCCAAATCGCCGGACGGATGATGGGGCAGGGCTTTCTGCTCTGCAATGAGATCAATCCCAAGCGGGCGAAAATTCTCTCCCGGAACATCGAGCGCATGGCTGTTGCCAACGCCCTGGTGACCAACGAGCATCCGGCCACCCTGGCGCAGCGGTTTGCCGGTTTCTTCGACCGGGTGCTGGTGGACGCGCCCTGTTCCGGGGAGGGAATGTTCCGGAAGGAGGAAGCCGCCGTCACGGATTGGAGCCAGGAGACCGTGGAGATGTGCGCCCGGCGGCAGGAGGAAATCCTGAATTCTGCCGCAGCGCTGGTTCGTCCCGGCGGGCGGCTGGTGTACTCCACCTGCACCTTCTCCCCGGAGGAGGATGAACAGGCAGTGGCGCGGTTTTTGGAAAATCACCCCGAATTTGTCCCGGAAACCGTGGACGCGCCCTGGTTCGCGGCCGGGGAGAACGGGAGCTTCCGCCTGTGGCCTCATAAGCTGCTGGGGGAGGGACATTTTGCCGCCGTACTGCGTAAGATGGAAGGCAGCGAAGAAAGCGCTGCCATCCCTGCCGGAGAAAAACTCCCCAAGACCTGGCAGCCCTTTGCGGAAGCCTTACATATCCGCCTGCCCGAGGGAAAGGCGGTCACGTTTGGAGATACTCTGTACTGGGCGCCGCCTAACATGCCGGACATCCGGAAGCTGAAAGTCCTCCGCCCCGGCCTGGAGCTGGGGACGGTGAAGAAAGACCGCTTCGAGCCTGCCCACGCTCTGGCGCTTTGGCTGAAGGCCTGTGAAACCCAACAGGATTACCCGGCGGACGCTCCGGAGATAAGCGCTTATCTCCGGGGGGACGTGGTGCCGTCGAAGCAAAAGGGCTGGTGCCTTGTCTCGGCGGAGGGATACTCCATCGGCTGGGGCAAGGGCGACGGCCGGGTGCTGAAAAATCATTATCCGAAGGGATTGCGGCGGTAATGGAGGGAGTTTCACAGAGAAAAACTTCTGAAAATTCCCTTCCGGCAATGGTACTTTACAAGATTCGCTTTGTATGGTACAATATTCTAGCCTAAATGCGACGATTGACGAATCCAATCACAAGGAGAGGATATTCCTTGGCAAGATATGAAATCAACGGCGGTCATCCCCTGAACGGTACCGTCACGATCAGCGGTGCGAAGAACGCGGCCGTGGCGATCCTGCCCGCCGCCCTGCTGGTCAGCGGCAAGTGCCGGATCGAGAATGTTCCCAATATTTCCGATGTCCGGATTCTGCTGAGTATCCTCGACGGAATGGGCGCGAAGCTTGCTTCCCCGGAGCCCGGCGTGGTGGAGATCGACTGCACGGACATTCAGTGCAGCGAGCCGGATCAGCAGCTTGTCCGCAGAATGCGAGCCAGCTATTATCTGATGGGCGCGCTGCTGGGGCGGTTCGGCAGAGCCCATGTGGCGCTGCCCGGCGGCTGCAATTTCGCCTCCCGTCCCATTGACCAGCACATCAAGGGCTTCCTGGCGCTGGGCGCGGACGTGGACGAGACGGAGGAGTATGTCGCCCTGACCCCCGGTCAGGAGGGACTCCACGGCGGCCGGATCAGTCTGGATATGGCGTCCGTGGGCGCGACCGTCAACATCATGCTGGCGGCGACCCTGCTGCCCGGTCAGACCATCATTGAAAACGCGGCGAAGGAACCCCACATCGTGGATTTGGCCAACTTCCTGAACACCATGGGCGCGCGGATCACCGGCGCAGGCACGGACACCGTGAAAATCCGGGGCGTCAACGCCCTGCGGGGCGGTACCTACGCCATCATTCCCGACCAGATCGAGGCAGGAACGTACTTAGCCGCGGTCACGGCGGTGGGCGGCAACGTGCTGGTGCAGAACGTGATTCCCAAGCACATGGAGTGCATCACCAGCAAGCTTCAGGAAATGGGCGCGAAGATCATCAATTATGACGATTCCATCCGCATCATGCGCACGGGAAAGCTGCGGCAGACCACGGTCAAGACCCGTCCCTACCCTGGCTTCCCAACGGATATGCAGGCGCAGGTCTGCGTGTGCATGGCGCTGGCGGGAGGAACCAGCCGCCTGACGGAAAGCGTCTATGAGACCCGGTTCTTCGGCTACTGCACCGAGCTGGAAAGCATGGGCGCCAGCATCCGCATCAGCGGAAAGACCGCGACGGTCTCCGGCGTCGATCACCTTACGGGCAGCACCGTTTTTGCCCACGATCTGCGGGCGGGCGCGGCGCTGGTCATTGCGGGTCTGGCGGCCAGAGGCACCACCTTTGTGGAGCATATTCATTTCATTGAACGGGGCTACGAGAACCTGGTGGAGAAGCTCCGGGCGCTGGGCGCGGATATCTGCCGGGTGGAGGATGAGTCTTAAGCGTTCTTTAGGCGGCTCTGAGCCTGTTCAGAGCCGCTTTTTGACAAGTTTCTCATGGCGGATTTGGTATGATGAAGTCGATACGAAACCAGAGAAAGGAAGTACATATGATGAAGCGATTTGTTTTGCACATTCTGGCGGCCTTCTTGCTGCTGACGCTCCTTGCCCCCCGGGGCTTTGCCACGGAAGCGGACACGCCTACGGAGAGCTGCGGCGACGGACTTACCTGGTCGCTGGATGGCAATACCCTGACAATTTCCGGCAGCGGCGCCATGAAGGACTTTGAAGGCGGCGCGCCCTGGTCGGGCAGCGCAGACCGGATTCACACCGTCGTCCTCACCGGCGGCGTGACCACCGTGGGCGCGGGGGCGTTTACCGGCTACGAAAATCTCACGGCGGTGGATTTCGGCAGCTCCCTGAAGGAGATCGGCGAAAGCGCCTTCCAGGGCTGCGAAGGGTTGACGAAAATCTCCCTCCCCGCCTCCTTCCGCCGGTTCGGTGCAAGCTCCTTTGAGGGCTGCACCAACCTGACGGAGGTCTATTGCAGCGGCGGTATGCCCTCCTTCAACGCCAACTGCCTGTGGAACGGCAATACCATCACCATCTACTGCCCGGTGAACAACATCTGGCCGAGCGAGTACGTGGAGGAGCTGGAAACCAATTTCCACGGCCGCCTGCAGGTGCTGACCGCCAACGGCTCCGACCCCTATCATTTTGAAAACGAAGTCCACGTAACCTCCCGGCCGACGGAGACGACGGCGCCGCCCACTACCCAGCCTGCGACCGAGCCGCCCACCGTCCCCACCACCCAGCCCCCCACGGTTCCCGAAACAACCCAGGCGCCGGAGACCCTGCCCACCCAGGAGACGGTGCCCCCGACCCTGCCCCAGGAACCGAAGGACAGCTCTCCCGTCATGGGTATCCTCATCGGCGTTCTCATCGTTTCCGGCACGCTGAGCCTGCTGCTCATCGGTCTGCTGATTTACAGAAGAAAACGGGACGAAGACTACGACGACTGAGCGTCCACGTCTGAGCATGGGAACAATCCGTTAAAACATATTTAACAACTTCCGGAAAAATCACTCATTTTTTGATTTTTCCGGAAGTTTTTTTGGGCGTTACGGAAAAATTAAAAAAGTGGTTGTAAGTTTGGTCAAAATGATGTAAAATAATAAAATCCAATAGAATGCAAACTTGTATGAATAGCTCTTTTTTGGAGGAAATTTTTATGGAAAAACCCATTGTTCTTGTTATCATGGACGGCGTCGGCAAGGGTGACGGCGGCAGCGGCGACGCGGTTGCCGTCGCTAAGACCCCCACGTTGGATCGTCTGCTTGCCACCTGCCCCCATACTTATCTGAAAGCCCACGGCACCGCCGTCGGTCTGCCCACGGACGACGATATGGGCAACTCCGAGGTCGGCCACAACGCGCTGGGCTGCGGCCAGATCTACTCCCAGGGCGCGAAGCTTGTCGGTGAGTCCATCGAAAACGGCACGCTGTATGCCTCCGAGACCTGGAAAGACCTGATCGCCAACGCCGTTTCCGGCAAGGCGCTGCATTTCCTGGGGCTGCTGTCCGACGGCAATGTCCATTCCAACATCCATCACCTCATCGCCATGCTGCGGGAAGCCCACGCCGAGGGCGTGAAGAGGGCCTACTGCCATATCCTTCTGGACGGCCGTGACGTGCCTGCCACTTCCGCGCTGGAATATGTGGACATGCTGGAGAAGGTGCTTGCCGAGCTGAACACCGAGGGCTGCGACTACGCCATCGCCTCCGGCGGCGGCCGTATGCAGATCACCATGGATCGCTACGAGGCCAACTGGCCGATGGTGGAGCAGGGCTGGCGCACCCACGTCCAGGCGATCGGCAGAAGATTCCCCTCCGCCAAGGCGGCCATCGAGACCTACCGCGCCGAGACCGGCTGCATCGACCAGGATCTGCCCGCCTTTGTGATCGAGCGCAGCGGCGAGCCTGTGGCGAAGATCGCCAACGGCGACAGCGTCATCCTCTTCAACTTCCGGGGCGACCGGGCGCAGGAGATTTCCCTGGCCTTTGATCGCAAGGAGTTTGACCACTTCGACCGGGGCGACTACACCGGCGTGAAGTTTGCCGGTATGCTCCAGTACGACGGCGACCTGAAGATTCCCCAGCATTATCTGGTGCAGCCCCCCGTCATCAAGCACACCCTGACCGAGGTGCTGTGCGCCGCCGGAATCCACGAGTATGCCCTGTCCGAGACCCAGAAGTACGGCCATGTGACCTATTTCTGGAACGGCAACCGTTCCGGCAAGGTGGACGAGAACCTGGAAGTCTACGAGGAAGTTCCCTCCGACGTCATCCCCTTCGAGAAGGCCCCTGCCATGAAGTCCAAGGAGATCACCGAGAAGATGGTGGAGAACATGGCGTCTAAAAAGTTCCAATTCCTGCGCTGCAACTTCCCCAACGGCGACATGGTTGGCCACACCGGTGTGTTTGACGCGGTGGTTTACGCCATGGAGTGCGTGGACAAGAGCGTGGCGGCCATTGTGGAAGCCGCCGACAAGTACGGCTACACCGTCCTGATCACCGCCGACCACGGCAACGCCGACCAGATGACCGAGACCAAGAAGGGGAAGACCTCTGTCCGCACGGCCCATTCCCTGAACCCCGTTCCCTTCATCATCTACGACCCCGATCACACCTGGGTCATCAAGGACGGCCACTACGGCCTTGCCAACGTGGCGCCCACCATTGTCAAGATGATGGGTCTGACCGCCCCCGACTGCTGGGAGGACAGCATGGTCTAAGGTACCTGTAAATCCCCTTTGTCAAAAAACGCATATCGTGTAACTTAAAATAGGAGGTTGCATCTATGATCCGTCACGAAAACGAAAACGGAAGCGTCAATGTCAGCACCAGCGTCTACACGGACATTGTCGGCACCGCGGTCATCAACTGCTTCGGCGTCAAGGGCATGGCCGCCCGGAGCCTGTCCGACGGCTTGTACCATCTGCTTCGCCGGGAATCCGTGGGCAAGGGCGTGCATGTCCAGTTCAACGAGGACGACACCATTTCCATTGACCTGCACATTATTGTGGACAACAACGTAAACCTGAACGCCGTGGGCGCTTCCATTATTTCCGAGGTTCGCTATGTGGTGACCAACTGCACCGGCACCGAGGTTCGGGCCGTAAATGTTTATATCGATTCCATGGTGATCGGTTAATGTTCGGAGGGAAATAAATTGAGAGAAACCATCAACGGAGCCGATCTTCGCAGAATGATCATCAGCGCGGCTGCCGCCATCGAGATCAACAAGCAGGCTCTCAACGAGCTGAACGTGTTCCCCGTGCCGGACGGAGACACCGGCACCAATATGTCCATGACCATCAATTCTGCGGCCTCCGACCTGCGCAAGACCGAGGATCCCGATCTGGAAAAGGCGTCCAAGGTTGCGGCCTCCGCCATGCTGCGGGGCGCCCGGGGCAATTCCGGCGTCATCCTGTCGCTGCTGTTCCGGGGCATTTCCAAGCGCCTGAAGGGCAGCCAGGAGTGCGACGGCGTACTGTGGGCGCAGGCGCTGCAGGAGGGCGTTGACGCGGCTTACAAGGCCGTTATGAAGCCCGCCGAAGGCACCATTCTCACCGTTGCCCGCCTGTCCGCGGCCAAGGCCGCCGACGCCGCCCGGGAGAATAACTTCATCGAATTCGTCCACGAAGCGGCCATTGAGGAAGCCGTGAAGGCGCTGGCCGATACCGTCAACCAGAACCCCGTGCTGAAAAAGGCCGGTGTTGTGGACGCCGGCGGCAAGGGCTGGGTCGTGGCGCTGGAAGCCATGCTCAGCGCCCTGCAAGGGGAAGACGTGGTGCTGCCGGAGGACGGCGGGGTGACGGAGACCAAGCAGAGCGCGGATTTCTCCGACTTCAATACCGAGGACATCACCTTCTCCTACTGCACCGAGTTCATTATTTCCCGGGAAAATGACCGTGACCCCGAGAATCTCCGGGCGTTCCTGTCCGAGCTGGGCGACAGCCTTGTGCTGGTGGACGACGACGAGATCATCAAGGTGCATGTCCATACCAACGATCCCGGCAAGGCGCTGACCGAGGCGCTGAACTACGGCTCCTTCGTCACGGTGAAGATCGAGAACATGCGCCTGCAGCATACCGAGAAGGTACTCTCCGAGCAGGAGGTCGCCCCGAAGATCGCCAAGCCGGAGAAGCCTCTGGGCGTCGTCTCCGTCTGCGCCGGTGCGGGCCTCGCGGACGTGTTCCAGAATCTGGGCGTCGATCAGATCATTTCCGGCGGCCAGACCATGAACCCCAGCACCCAGGACATCCTGGAGGCGGTGAACAAGGTTCCCGCCGAGACCGTCTTTGTCCTGCCCAACAATAAGAACATCATCATGGCCGCCCAGCAGGTGGACGCCCTGACCCCCAAGACCGTGGTGGTCATTCCCTCCAAGACCGTTCCCCAGGGCATTACCGCCATGCTGAGCTTCGCCCCCGAGGGAAGCGTCGAGGAAAACACCGCCGCCCTGACCGAGGCGCTGGACACCGTGGACACCATGCAGATCACCTACGCCGCCCGGAATTCCGACTTCGACGGCTTCGACATCAAGGAGG
>ENA-OWPN01001339-OWPN01001339.1-human-gut-metagenome-genome-assembly--contig:-NODE-1339-length-23019-cov-3.892484_pt1 | contig 23019 bp, 22 predicted proteins | sample MGYA00248266_ERZ651850 | MGnify/ENA primary metagenome ERZ651850 (study PRJEB26924, sample SAMEA4378296) | human gut metagenome | biome: human gut; feature: human-associated habitat; material: faeces... | reverse complement strand
TAAAAACAGAGGAAAGGCTGGTGAAGAAGGTAATGGAGAAGTACAGAAAATTTCAAGATGCAGATGACCTCTGGTCGATAGCGATGGCAACGCAGATACAGGAACAGCGTGAAAAAAATGCCATTTTGGATAGTTTTGAAGATGGTGTTGAACAGGGAATCAAACAAGGGATTGAACAAGGCGACGCGCAAGGAATTAAACAGGGACAAAAAGAAGGGGAAAGAAAACTGTTAAATAGACTGCTGGTAAAGAAATATCATGAAGATTGCTCAACATGGCTATGTTCTTTGACAATGGAACAAATCGACCTTGTATCCAATTTGTTACTCACCTGTGATACCTTGCAGGAACTAAAGAATCAGCTTACGGGCAATAAATAAATACATATTATGCAGGTTTTATACGAAATGCTTATGAAACAGAGCCTTAAGATATGCAGATTTTATCAGTGAATTCATCATAGTATAAATAAAAATAGATAATCATAACACTTTAAACTCATTTGCAATCTATACAATACGGTTGACTAATAATTTCAAAATTAGATAATAGACAGTGATGCTATCATAGGGTCTATTCATTGATAAAAAATGTGATACAATAAACTTACTTACATATGGAATCGTGATAACTTTGAGCATACTGTAATAAACTAACGCTCAGAAAATACTGGGTTTGTATCTTATATGATACAAGGAAAATAGCTTTTCCTTACTTTTAACGTGAGAGCATCTGAAAAAGGTGCTTTTTTCAAATGTCAAAATCTTATGAATATCTTTAAGAAGCTGTGTTTATCCCTGACTTACGATTGCATGAACTTCAGATTTTATGAGAGCAGTAAGCGTGTATTTGTAAATAGCTTTAACGATTATATCCTATACAGCAATATCACAAAAACTCATAATCCTTATCTGATACGCAAATCAGCTGCTTAACCTCCTTTACCATATGCTGCTCCTGCTCTGTAATCTGATTTGTTATCAGGATGTCATAATCTGACCACCTCGCGAAGGTATAGGAGGAAGACTTGCGGAACTTGGAAGAATCGCATAACAGAATTTTCTGCGTTGCCTTCTGCAGAACATGCTGCTTGACTTCCATTTCCTCATGGGAAAAGGTTGCCGGTCCAAAGGAATCAAGAAATCCGTCGCAACCCATGAAAGCAGTGTCAATGTGAAGTGCATCGATCATGCTGTTTGTGAATCCGCCGATGGTAGCCTTGCCCTGCTTTTGAAGCAATCCGCCCGCAATAATCAGCTTATGACTGGTTTCCGATACCATGGATGCGATGGCAAGGGAATTGGTGACAACAGTCAACCCCTTACGCAGCCGCAGATATTTTGCAAGGTATAAAATCGTACTGCCGGGATCAAGAAAAATAACGGTATTGTCGTGTATAAAATCTAATGCTTTTCGGGCAATCAGCTGCTTTTCATAAACATGTTCACTCATTTTGACATCTAACGGCAGCTGATAATATGTGTTCTTTATTTCTGCGCCGCCATGATTCTTAATGATGATTCCCTGCTCATCCATACTGTTGAGATCTTTTCGAATCGTTTCAGTTGTGACCTGCAGCTGTTCTGCCAGCTCCCTTACACGAACACTTCCCTGTGACACAATCATGCGATATATTTCATTTCTTCTCTGCTGTGTTGTTTTTGCCATGCAAGCTACCTCATTTCATATACCTTTATGGTAGCGCAGCATCACATATTCGTCAATATGATTCATATTTTCTGTTGGGATTTTGTTGTAATTATTTGCTTAATACTTTTCTTTTATCACTTAAAACAAGAAAAAATGATTGGTTCTTCTGTAAATACAAGAAAGCTGTTGAATTTGTAAAGAAATGCTTTATGATGTAGACATAGCAGAGATAATCTGATTAGGAGGAAAATACGATGAAGAGTAAGCTGATTGAAATGAGCGAGAAGTTTCCACAAACGGAATTATGGACAGATTCCTTTCATACGGATCACCATGCATACGGACTGACACAGGGTATCACCGGCATCACAACAAGCCCTACCTGGGTTTCCCGTATGCTGTGCAATGAAGAGGGAAGTGAGCATGAGGAAGTAATTCATGAGCTTCAAAGAATGCATCCTGAATATAATGAACAGGAAATGAGCTGGGCATGGACACTGGAAATGGGAAAACGCAGAAGCAAGGTCATGCTGCCGCTTTGGGAGCAGGGAAATCCGAAGAAGGGGCGGTTCTCTATTCAGACATCAATCTATGATTACAGTAATACGGAAAAAATGGTACGCATGGCAGAGGAAGTAAATAGCTGCGGGCCGAATATGCAGGTGAAAATTCCATCCACGAAGGAAGGAATCAAAGCGATGGAAGAGGCAACGTTTAAAGGAATCAGTGTTATGGCAACTGTCTGCTTTAGTGTGGATCAGGCAATCGCAGCCGCAGAAGCGATTGAGTGTGGAATGAAGCGTAGAACAGAGCAGGGATTATCCAATGATGGTTTGAATCCAGTATGTGCCGTGCTGCTGGGGATGCAGGAGGACTGGCTGAAATCCTATGCGGAAAGCAAAGATATTGTCGTCCATCCGGATGCACTACCTTGGTGCGGTGTGGCAATCTGTAAAGAGGTGTATCGTATTTTTAAGGAACGCGGTTACAAAACCAGAGTGCTGACGGCATATTACCGTCATCAGCTGCACTGGTCAGAGTTTATTGGGGGAGATATCATTATGACGATTCCGACAAAGTGGCAGAAGCGCTTCGCAAATTGTGATGTGGAAATCAGAGACTATATGAGTGATGCAGTGGCAGAGGATAAGCTGAAGCAGTTATATAAGCTTCCGCCATTCGTACAGGCATATACAGAAGGATCCCTAACAAAGGATGATTTTAACAGCTTCGGTCCTGTCATTTTAACAATACGCTATTTCACAGAGGAGTATGAAAAGGCAGTTCACAAGGTGCGTGATCTGATGCTGACAGATCCAATCAGGTAAAGCGCTTTTATTCACAAAAATAGTTTCTGCACACAGAAACTCAGCTGATAGAACAGGAGGAAGCCATAATGAAATTACTCTTGGATATTCATACGCATACGCTGGCAAGCGGACATGCATATGGGACCATTCGCGAAATGGCAGCTTCGGCTGCTGAGCACGGGCTGCAGCTGCTTGGCATTAGTGAGCATGCGCCGGGAATACCAGGAACAATACATCCCTTTTATTATAATAATTTGGAGGTTATTCCCAGAACCTTATATGGTGTGGAAATTGTTCATGGCTGTGAAATCAATGTGTTGAGCGGCGGTGCGCTGTCGCTTGAAGAATGCTATATCGACCGTCTGGATTATGCCATTGCTGGAATCCATAAACAATGCTATACGGATGAGGGCAGACAACGGAATACGGAAAATCTGATAAACTGCATGAAGCATCCGAAGGTATGCTTTGTATCGCATCCCGATGATGATCATACACCTTTGGATTATGAACTGCTCGTCTGTGCAGCAAAGGAATATCATGTTGCGCTGGAGGTTAATAACAGCTCTCTGCACAAGAAAGAACAGCGCTGGAACTGTGTGGAAAACTATAAGTCTATGCTTGCACTTTGTGCACATTATCAGGTGCCCGTCATTCTTAGCTCGGATGCTCATGATCCTAGTGATGTTGGAAATTTCACACTGGCTCAGGCGCTAATCAGGGATAATGGCTTTGATGAACAGCTGATTCTGAACACGGACATGGATGCATTTAAAGCATTTATAAATTTTATTGAGTAATAAAAAAGAAGTTCAATGCTGAGCCCTCTTCATTTTCAGCATTGAACTTTTTAAACGATTAAGAATATCCTTCATTTTATGGAAGGTATGCAGGCGGCTCAGGATAGAAAATGATTTTTCTGATAACGTTGCTGATACGCATTCAAAAAGCACATATTTTTTTCTACTGGCAGCTTTTGTACGCCCTTACGGAATCAGCCAGCGATGTATATTCCAATGACTGCAGAGCATCTGCAATCATCTGCACATGGTCAAATGCCAGAGCTTCACTGTTCGATTTCTTCTTGCATATCGGCTTGATTTTGTAACAGATACAGTGGTCCTTATGTTTCAGCGTCAGTGTATTTCCATCGGATTGTACATCAAACCATACTGCATCTTCTGCATCGTCATTTGCTACAACCTTTATTTCCTGATTGATCAAAGCCACATGAGCAACGGAAATAACCCGCATTCTGGGATCCCGATGAACAGCACCATAGGTGTGCAGCTGGTATAAATGCACCTGTTCCGGATTGATGGAGGTTTCTTCCTTCAGTTCCCGATAAGCAGCTTCTGTAATATCCTCGTCAATATTTAGAAATCCTCCCGGTAAGGCCCACTGCTGTATATAAGGATGATTTTTTCTGCGAATCAGCAGTAGCTTGAGCCGATTGTTATATCTTGCAAATATGAGCATATCCACACTGAGCGCAGGGCATGGATATCGTGTGGCATCGTATACTTTCAGAAATTCTTCTTCTGTCTGTCCTTTGGCGTTTTTCAATGGTGTCATTATCATCAGCCTCTTTTCTGCTTTAAGGATAGCACAGGTATTCCATGATGAACAGAGATTGATTAAAAATTGTTTCTGATTCAGGAAATCATTATATGTTATCTGCGTTATTGGTTGGAGTTATCGTATTAGTACGACCGTTTCCTGCTCGTATGAAGGCTAATCCTTTTTGATATAGAAAATTTTTATCATTTAGTTGAAATCACAGCCAGGAATTGAGGGCTTGGTATTTATACGTAGAGTAAATAAGGCTATATGTGTATGATAACAATTATCACAGCATTATAAACGATATAGATCGAAAGGACTTTCATTAAACGGATAAAAATATTACAATAAATAAGGAGCTCAGCACATTATTATTGCTTTACTGATTCACAAGGAGGAGCAGTTATATGTTTGACAAATGGAAGACCTTTAAGGATGGAATAGAAATTTATGGGATGATAACTGACATAAAAGATGTATATTTATTATCAGCACATCCACAATTACCGTCAAAGAAAATAACTGTAAATTATAAATTCAATGGCAGTTCTTATACGGTTACTCAGGTAATCAAAAATATTTTGCCAATACACAAAAAAACGATGATATTAGGAAATTATATACGTGTGAAAGTAATCGAAGCCCGGCCACAAATCGCATATATAAACGAATATGATTATCCAGAATATAAATTATGGAAGGTAATAGATAAGTTAAAAAAATAACAATTTGATATGTGGTTATTAAAAGGATTGTCTACTTTACGTAAAAAAGTTAGTTTGTTATTTCAGTCCTGTGGATTCGTATACATACATTTTAAGAGCATTCGTTGTATTCCATCATGAGCAGAGAGGAATTCTGCTATGGATGTGATATGATGTTAGCGAAGAAACGGAGGTTTGCTTATGGATACAAGAATTGCAGAAAAGCTGTTTGTCCTGATAACATCAAATTTGGATCGTACCTATGAGGATGAGTGCAATATGACAATGGATGTGTTTCTGGAGGAGGATTTTGATATGGGAGAGCTGAAGCGTATGCTGCTATATCTGCTGGATAAGGTTAAGGTTGACAGAAGGACAGCTGTGAAGGAAAGAATTGAGCAACAGATTGGTGATCTGCAGGATCAGTGATAAGGCATACAAATAACGAATGCTTCTATGATGAAATATATTTTTCTTTACGGAGGGTTCCTTGCATATATTGCCAGCACGACCCGCTTTTCATTTCCTGAAAAATAAGCTATACTGATAGCATATATGGAGGTTTTATATGAAGAAAATTATCAGATTATGCAGTATTGCAGCCTGTACACTTCTGCTGTTAACCGGATGCGGCTCAAAATATGAACGAGATGATAATCCGGGTAGGGTAGAAAATATTACTGTTTCACAGATGCAGAAGAAAATTGAGAATAAGGAAAGCTTTGCTATCGTGTTTACACAGACAACCTGTTCACACTGTATTGATTTTAAAAAAATGCTGGACGGATATCTGTTGGATCACAATGTAGTTTTATATGATGTCGTACTCGATGAAGCACCTGCTTCACAGCGTAAATCAGATTTGAAGAAGATTCGTGAAACATTCCCAGAAATGAATGAAACACCTTCTTTGTATTATGTGAAGGATGGGAAAATGGACAATCTTCTGGAAAACGGTGATGATGGGCTGACAGAGGAAAAATTTGATAACTGGGTTCAGCGCTACAAGCTGGATGAGAAAAAATAAGGGATGGAACTGGTATTCAGCTATGGCAGGTGTATGGTTGAATTCCTTTGAAAGTTAAGAAAGTGAAAGATGCAAAATCGTCCGAAACGCAGGATGATGGTGCATCTTTTTATATTGTTGCAATCCCTTTGCATTCCTCTTTGGAATATAAAGGATATAAATGTTTATTTTATATGCTTCGTAAATTAAAAGGATACTGCCTTTTTACAGGAGTCCATATTGAATGATGCATTAAAAGCAAAATTAAAAAAATTTGTATAAACGAAGAGGATGTATTCACAGCAGCTTATAGGAATGCATCCTTTTTTATTGGACAGGCAGGATTGCCATTTTGTTTTAATTCCTGTATGATACAGGTAAGGTTTTGATACATGGAAAGGCTGGAGCATATGAGAAGAAAAGACAGAGAAACATCAAGGGAAGCGGCATGGGAAATTTTTGATCAGAGTGCTTATTCCGTACTATCTATGATTTATGAAGGGAAGCCCTATGCTACGGCACTTTCCATGGCACGCATCGGAGAAACACTTTATTTTCACTGTGCCAGAGAGGGAGAGAAGCTGCAGGCATTGCGTCATAATCCGCAGGTCTGTCTGCATGCCGTATCCCATATGCGTAACTGTGCAGAAAAATTCACTGTTTATTATGCCTCCTGTACGATAAAGGGATGTGCAAAGGAGGTACAAACGGAGGAAGAACGGCAGCAGGCTCTGCTTGCAATCTGTGCCGCCTTTACCCCGGAAAATATGGAAAAGGCACAACAGGAAATCCAGTCTGCAGGCAGCAGTACAAGTGTGTGGAAAATTCAGGTGGATGAAATCAGCGGAAAGTGTCATCCGGAAAAATGATAGGGAAGATAGCCTTCAGGTAAACACCAGGAAACCCCATATTGACGGTGAGACGCTGCTGGATGAACGATGTATTATAACTTTCAGGTAAAAGTGAAGAAAAGCAGGTGTCTGTTCTCCAGAATATGGAAAAGCATACAAGAGATACTCATTATGCATCTCCTGAATCAGATAAAATGACAAATGTAATAAAAAACAAATGACAATTGAAAGTTGTATTTTATGGAAACCTTTTGTAAAATATACCTGCAATAAAAAATTGGAGCTGTATGGTGGTAGTGCAGCAACAATTATGGTATTGTGGTGAATTTAAAAATTGGTCTTATTAAATTCATAATTACAACATTGCTTGAAGCATCGTATGTGTCTGCAGATGTTTTGCTGGTAACATTCATATGCAGAGAACCCATTCATAATCTGATCCGCTAAAATCCTGAATCTGGAATAGACATGAAACCCTTCAACATATATAAGCGGATAATCTCATACCGGTGCATGAACTTCAATCAATATGCAAACTATTTTATCGAAATCGCGATAAAATGGAAAAGAACAAGCCAAAAGAGAGAGTGGCTTGTTTTTTTATGTTATAATAATTGTTGATAAAAAGCGAGGGTCATTATGTCAAAGCTGAAAGTGAATATACGTTCCATTGTCATTTTTCTGTTCGCATTGATGTTTGTCGTGGCAGGGCTGTCACTCCTGAATCGTTATACCAGCGAACAGTTCATTTATCGTAACAAGCGGCCTCAAAAAATCGGGGCAACCTATATGACGCTGAACAATCCTTTTTTTAATGTCATTGATGATGAAGTGCGAAGTGTTGTGGAAGCAAACGGAGATGTCCTGATTTCTCTGGATCCCGCACTGGATCTTCAGAAGCAAAAGGAACAAATCCGCTATCTGATCGATCAGGATGTCAGTGCGATTATTATCAATCCGGTGGATTTCACAGGACTGAGTGCTGAGCTGAAGGAAGCAAAGGAAGCCAATATACCTGTTATCACGGTGGATACTGATGTATTTGATGAAGGACTTGTTGCCTACTCCCTGATGTCGGATAATTACGATGCGGGAGTACAGTGCGCAAAGGATATGATGAAGCATAAGAAATCAGCGAATATCGTATTGCTGCAGCACAGCACTGCTTACTCTGCTGTTCAGCGTATTCAGGGATTTGTCGATACGATTAAGGATAAACCGCAGTATCACGTAGTTGAGCGTATTGAATGTGAGGGGCAGCTGGAAATCGCCATGCCGAAAATGGACACGTTCCTGGATAAGGATATTCCCTTTGATGTCGTAATGGCTTTAAATGATCCAAGTGCGCTGGGAGCGCTTGCCTCCATGCAGGATAAGGGGCGCCTGCAGGGGGTGCTTGTCTATGGCATTGACGGCTCTCCGGAAACCAAAGCTCTGGTTAAGGATCATATCATGACAGGCACTGTATCACAATCTCCTAAAACAATGGGGAAGGACGCTGCTGAAATCGTATATAAGATACTGGAAAACAAACCGTACAGCGATAAGGCCAGGATACCGGTAGCCCTGATAACGGAAAACAATATTGATCAGTTTTCTCTGGAAGGGTGGCAGTAATCATGTGGTTTATGAAATGGAGCAATGATGAGAAGCTGAAGGTCATTCACTGGATGATGTGCTTTCTCAATCTGACAATTATTTTATTCATCGGCACGGTCATGTACATCACAACACTGCGCATCTGTGATATGTATGAGGCAAGAACGTTTTTGTCTACACTTACCTGTCTGCCGAAGAATCCACTGCGTATCATGATAGTTTCCATCTCGAGCTTTCCAATTCTGCTCTTTGTCATGCGGCTGCGTCAAAGGATTCAGCTGACAACCTGGAAGCTTGCCGGAAGCTTTCTGCTGGAAACCTGTCTCTGTCTGGTCATCATGCAGTCTCTCAGCTTTTCCACAAACAGTATTCTGCTGCTTGTTATGGCAGACCTGCTGACCTATATCAACACCAACCGGGAGCGTGCGCTCTGTCTTACCGTTATGATTATCATTTATCTTTGCGGAAACTATGATTTTCTGTCCGGACGCTTTGCAATCGTATCCTTTAATGATTATCTTGCCTGTTACAATTCCATGACACAATCGGTATTGTCGAGTATTCACAATACGCTGGCCTCTTTGAATATCATTATGTTTATACTGTATATGATCTTTCTGGTACAGGAGAAAATAAATGAGAGTAAGAAATTCCTGCAAATGAATCAGGAGCTGCAGGATTTGAATGAGCAGCTGAAGGAATATGCAAACATCCGTGAAAAAATGGGAGCGACAAGGGAACGAAACCGGCTTGCCAGAGAAATACACGACACGCTGGGACATACGTTAACCGGACTGTCCGTAGGCATTGACGCCTGTGTGCTGATGAGTGAGATTGATCCTGCAGCAACCAGAAAGCAGTTAAGTACCTTGGCAGAAACAGCGAGAAACGGCTTAAAGGATGTCCGCCGTTCCGTGGATAAGCTGCGTCCGGATGCATTGGAGCATTATACCCTGAAGGAAGCACTGGATAAAATGATTCAGGAATTTCAGGGAGTCACCGATGTAGTCATACATTTTGTCTGTCATCTTCCGCATCTGACATTCGATAAGGACGAGGAGGAAGTCATATACCGCATTATTCAGGAAGGAATGACGAATGCCGTGCGTCATGGTAAGGCGAAGGAGATTTTTATATCCATTGCCAAGGAAAATGATACACTGATTCTGATTATCGAGGATGACGGGATCGGCTGTGATAATATCAAACCGGACTTCGGTCTGCACCATATGCAGGAGAGAATCGCCCTTCTGCAGGGAGATATCCGGTTTTACGGATCCAACGGGTTTGTGATCCTTGCAGAAATTCCAATCAGGGAGGGAATCTGATGATTAAGATCATGATTGCGGATGATCAGGAGCTGATCCGCGAGAGTCTGAAAATTATATTGAGTACAAAGGAAGAATTTAAGGTAATCGCCACGGTAGGCAGTGGAAAGGAAGTCATTGAAGCTATCCGCAGGGAGCTTCCGGATGTTATTTTAATGGATATGCGAATGCCGGATATGGATGGTGTTCACTGCACGAAATTCGTGAAGGAGGTCTATCCGGATGTAAAGGTGATCGTACTGACAACCTTTGACGATGACGAGTATGTATATTCCGCATTAAAATACGGAGCGAGCGGCTATCTGTTAAAGGGCGTATCTCTGGATGAGCTTTCCAATGCGATTAAGACGGTGTTGCAGGGTGGTGCTATTTTTAATCCCAATGTTGCCAGCAAGGCGATACGTATATTTTCACAAATGGCAAAAAATAATGTCGTGACGGAAAAATTCCAGAATCAGAGTGACCTACCGACCCTGAGTAATACCGAATGGAAAATCATTCAGCAGGTGGCGCAGGGCTTGTCCAATAAGGAAATTGCAGAGCTGCTGAAATTCACAGAGGGGACGATCCGTAATTATCTGAGTGTTATTCTGGATAAGCTGGAGCTGCGGGATCGCACACAGCTGGCAATCTGGTATATCCATAGGGAAAAAGCAGAACAGGATGATAACGGATGAAACGGCGGCTGTTGATTACCCTGCTTCTTCTTTTGTTTTGTATCGGAGGAATCGGCTGGTTTTCCTACATGCAGCAAAAAACGGTCGTATTGAAATTCGGCATGTTTGCAGGAAGTAACTGGGATGTTCCAAACGGAGACAGCTATAAGATTATTGATCAGGCAATCGAACGCTTTGAAGAAGCGCATCCCAATGTCAGGGTGGAATATGTAAGCGGACTTCAGAAAGCGGATTATTCCGAATGGTTATCCCAGCAGGCACTGGAGGGGGATTTGCCGGATGTATATATGGTGCTGTCCGATGATTTGTATACCTTTGCGGATATCGGTATGCTGGAAAAGCTGGATTCCTATATACAAAGGGATGATGATTTGCAGGTGAAAAATTACTTTACGCCTGCCTTAAAAAGCGGACAGATGGACAAGCAGCAGTATGCACTTCCCTATGAAAGTGTTCCAACCATGATGTATGTGAATAAGACACTGCTTGATAAATTCGGTATTGCTCTGCCAAAAAATGACTGGACATGGGATGATTTCTATGCCATATGTGAAAAGGTGACAATGGATCGTGATCAGGACGGATCGCTGGATACCTTCGGTGTGTACGGATACGGATGGCAGAATGCGCTTGCCTCTAATGACGCAACAATTTTCAATGCTAGCGGTACCAGTGCAACCTTGGCGAATGATAAGGTATATGAGGCGGTTGCATTTACAAGAAAGCTGGAAGAATTAAATCAGGGACAAAGTATAAACAGCGATATGTTTGATAAGGGGATGGTGGCGTTTTGCCCGATGAAATTCAGCGAGTACAGAACCTATAAGCCGTATCCCTGGCGTGTGAAAAAGTATACCAATTTTGAATGGGATTGTATTCCGATGCCTGCGGGTCCAAAGGGGGACAATGTTTCCCAGCTAGATACGCTGAGTATGGGAATCAGTGCCAGCAGCTCTCATAAACGGCTTGCTTGGGAATTTCTGAAAACTCTGTGCTATGATACAACGGCGCAGAAGGATATCTTCAAGTATTCCCAGGGGGTTTCCGTACTGAGAGATATTACCGGCTCCAAGCAGGTTATGGAATATTTATTGAAGGTTGCACCGGGTGATTCCACCTTCAATATGGATTTCTTTAATGATACGATGGAGCATGCAATTCCAAATACAAAATTCACGGACTACGATCAGGTCATATCCGTTGCGGACAGTGAAATACGCAGACTTTTGGGAACGGATGAGGATATCAAAACGAGTATCAATACCCTGCAGACAAAAATTGATCTGATATTAAAGAAATAGGCAGCGGCACATTCGATTGAAAATGGAAGCTGACTGAACCAGAGCATCGTGATCCAATGATCTGTATCTTATTGCTTTGCTTATCAGTTTTTACAATAAGCAATGCATGGTACCTGCGCAGGAATAGGAAACAGCAAAGATGGAAATGTTAAGGACGTAGTATTTATAGCTTTGGAGAATAGGAAAAGGATAACCGTCAATGAGGTTCACCTCACATTCGGATACAAGGATACTATTGAAAAAAGAAGAAGGAAAGCTCCTGTGATTATTGAAGTTCTCCTTCTTCCTTTTATTTTTTACGGCAAAGCCACTCTCTATTCATGAGTAAAAGCTACGCTTGAAAACGGTGGTTTTGCAGAAAACCTTGTGTATTGAATAGCTGTAAGCGGGTAAGCATCACCTGTGATTAACAGCTGCTGTACAGCTTAAGTGTTTTCATATTTCCGGAAGCGGTAGCCGCTGCCCCATACTGTTTCAATAAACTTCGGATTGGCGCTGTCCTTCTCTATTTTTTCCCGGATACGGTTAATGTGAACCGTTACGGTAGATATTTCACCAATAGCGTCCAGTCCCCATATTTTTTCAAAGAGCTGATCCTTGCTGAAAACAATATTCGGATTCTTCGCAAGAAATACGAGCAGCTCAAATTCTTTATTGGGAAGAACAAGGGAATTACCATCAAGGAAAACCTCATGTGAATTCAGGTCGATAGTCAAATTCTCAATCTGGAGCTGATTTTCTTTTCTCTGCGTTCCCTGTGTCAGCCGTTCATAATTGGCAATCTGTGATTTAACTCTGGCGATCAGCTCACTCGGATTGAATGGTTTTACGATATAGTCGTTTGCCCCAAGGCCAAGTCCACGGATTTTATCCATATCCTCACGCTTGGCAGATACCAGAATAATCGGTACATTTTTCACGGCTCTCAGATTTCGGCATACCTGAAAGCCATCCTCCTTTGGCAGCATGACATCCAGCAGAATCAATGCAAAATCCTCCTGCAGGGCACGCTTCAATCCACTTTCTCCATCCTCGCAAATTTCAACCTCATAGTCGTTTGCTTCCAGATAATCGCGTTCCAGCTCAGCAATCGCTCTATCATCCTCAACAATCAATATTCTTTTCATAGCCTTGTTCCTCCTTTTAAAAGCGGCAGTCTTATGGTTATACACAGACCCTTGTTTATTTCTCCGCTGGCACATATGGTTCCCTTCATCTGGGTTATAATCTGCTTGGTAATCGACAGCCCCAGTCCGTTTCCTTTTACCTTTGAGCTTCTTGCAGGATCGCTGCGGTAGAAGCTGTCAAATAATCTTGGAGCCTCCAGGGGATCGATTCCCTGACCGTCATCCTCAAAGGTCAGGATACAGGATTCCTCCTCACATCGCAGGGTGACAAGGATATGCACCGGATCCTCTCTTCTATATTTTATACTATTCTGACACAGATTGTCTAATACTCTGATGAAATGTGTGCGATCCATCAGAATCTGCAGCGGTTTCCCACTTTCATTTTGGTAGCTGATAACAGCATGATCGTAACGGGATGTGCTTTCCTGATACCAGTCCTGCAGAAAATCCGGAAGATTCACACACTCATCATGAAAGGGAACCTGTCCCAGATCAAGCTTGGAAAGCAGAAAGAGACTTTCCACCAGCGCATTCATGGCATTTGTCTTCTCTTGTATGATATGCAGATAATGCTGCTGTTTTTCCGGTGTATCCGCAATACCGTCTAATAGGCCGTTGACATAGCCCTGCATGGAGGTAAGCGGAGTGGACAGGTCGTGAGAAATACCGGCAATCAGTTCCTTTCGATTCAGATCGTATTGGGTACGAAGCCGTTCAGATTCAATGAGCTGCTTGCGCATCGCTTCAAAATTAGAGCACAGCTCACCGATTTCATCCTCTTTTTCAACCGATATCTCCTGCTTTAGATTACCGTTTCGTATTTCACTGGTGGCTTCGTTAAGGTCATATAAAGGTATCAGGATATGCTGTGCTAGCTTTCTGGTCAAAAAAGCACCCAGCGCTACAATGAACAGCACCATGAATACCCCTGTCCCTACGATGGAGATTTTAATCATCAGCTTGGTATGCTCCCATGATTCATAGGAATCCTGTGGAAAATTGAGATTTTTACCGGAAAAGGTGATACGCAGCGTCTGATCAGCTGCATTTTTTAATTCAGCCTGATAGGCCATACCGTTTTGATTCCATATAATATAAGGAAGGGAATACTGGTTTGTTTCCGCAATGCTTTTAAACTCCTGCTGCATACTGCTGCGATTCACCCCGGCACTGTGATACAGGATTTCATCGTTTTCCTTTTCTTCGACGAAAATATGAAGACCTGACTTTTCCAGCTGTGCAAGGATACGTTCCGCCTCATCGCTGATGGTGTCACTTCCTGCAAGCTCATCATTCATTGTCTTAATTAACAAGGTAGGCCCATAATTGGAGGTGTTTAACAGCACGTTGCGAATCATGGCAGCGGGAGAATGTGTCACAAAGGAGAACCCCAGCAGCAGACTGAACAGAATGAAGCATACAAAAATGATGGGAATGAGAACCATCAGAAAATTGGAAAGCAGAATTTTTTTACGTATGGATATGTCCTTATAGTGCATGAAACCACCCCTTTGCATTTCATTATGTAGGAAATTCTGTGGAAAAGCAAGGGGGAAGGTGCAGTGTTTATAGAATATATAGAATTACATTTCCTTTATTTGAAAAGTATCCTTCAGCCAAGTTTTTTTATCAGGATGGCATAGTGGATAAAGATTCGTGTATAGAGCGATGAAAAGGGTGGGAAGGCATGTACTTCTGTGGTAATATATAACTATAGAAGATGGAGGATATTGTATGAAACGAGTGTCGCTTACCTGTATGGTATTGTTATGTCTGATGGTAACCGGCTGTCATAGGATACGTACAGGCAGCGTGGCGATGAATGGACATAAGATAAATTTACATGATATGGCTATTCATCAGCAGATCGAGGAAGACTATGTTTTGGAGGGAACAAAGGAGGAGAATCAGGTTACGATCATTCTTCCCGATGATACACCAAATGATGTGGAAATCAAGGCAGAGCTGCTGGATTTGAAGGGAAATCCGTTATATGAGGGGCAGGCATTTGATTTGTCCTATGAGCGCAAGGGGGAAACCATTACCTTTGCAGTTGATCCGGATCTGATAACTGCATTAAGCAGTGATTCCACGATACAAAAGCATTGTCTGTTCGGATATCATGTGGTGAGTAAAGCCCTGGATAAGGAATGGCTGTTCGTCGTTAAAATATCTGAGTAGACACCCCTTGCTTCTTTCGCGGGAAGCTAAATATCCCCGATTCAGATACCTATTCTGAAGGAGCGAACAACGTGAATATTCTGTCAGCTGGAAGAAAGAAAAAGCAATCCCATAGAAATAGGAAAGCATAGGTCTGAATATGGGTTTCATGGTAAAAGAATGATAATAGTGTGTGGAGCTTTTTTCAAAGAAAACAGAAGCATCCATATAAATGGTTCACACTTTTTGATTACTCTGAAAAAATGAAGAAAGAAAGCTTTGGCAAAGACAGGGACTTTCTTTCTTTTTTCGTTATTTTATTTGTACTCTAAAATAGAAAGAACTCGTGAACAACACTGCTCTTTTTACCGCTGTTATACCGATTATTCCTGTATAAGAGAGACCCGTGAACAGCACTGCTGTTTTGCTGCTGCTATCTTTCGGTTATCCTGTATAACCTGTATAAAAGGAAAGTAGTTTTGCATTATGGAAGTGATATACTGAAAAATCAGACTTACTCGATGCTGCATTACGACAGCTTGTGTACGTACAGAATAATACATATATGATGAATTGTGTTGTAATACTACAGGCTATTACTCTTTCTTTGCTATCGTTATGACCCTGTTTTCTGGAGATTACGTTTAGCCTTTCTATCTCTGATTTTATTTACAAGATGCTTCCAGTTTGGCATATACTCGCCTTCCTGTTCCTCTTTTTTCTTTCGCACCTTACGTTTCTGCTGGATATCCTTATTCTGAATCCAGCTTTTCACAAAGCGCAAATATTCTCTTGGATTGCCAAGACTGAAATCACCATGTGTATAATTCATCAGCATGAAAATCTGTGCATCCGGCAATGCCGCTTTGAGAAGGTCAGCACTTTTCTTCATGCTTTTCTTTTCCCGCTGTCCTACCAGAATGGCTGTTTTACAGGTGACCTGTTCCAGATTATCCGGCACCTGAAAGGAGCTTACCGCATCCAGTATGCACTTCAGATTATCCGTTGTCATAGCCTGATAATTGCGGTAATAATCTTCAAAGGCATAATCGTCATTGAATACGGTATAATACATGAATTTATTGAACCATTTCTTTCTTGCCAGAGCATTGGCATAAACACTTGCATAAGCACTCCAGCTTCGCAGCCGGACAGGCTGCATCATCGCACTTTCCAGCATTGCATAATCGCAAAGATCCGGCTTCATGGAAAGCATGGTTACGGCAATCTGTGCACCCAGGGAAAAGCCGGACAGCACCTGGATATGTCCGTTGAAATGCGTCTGGATGTAGGAAAGCAGCTGCTCTGCGCAATCCTGAATACTGATGAACGGCTTCTGAGCTTCACCTCCATGACCATCCAGAATTGGGACAATCAGCGTATAATCCTTCTTCAGCTCCCGTATTTCCTCCTGAAAGCTGAAGGCAGACAGACATTCTCCGTGCAGGTACATATAGACCGGTTTGTTTTTTTGCATATAGGTTTTAAATTGCATGATGATCAACCTCACTTTACAGTTTCATTATACGTCATGCAGCCGTTATCAGCTAACCAACTTCTTGCGGAGTCTTCTGCAGAAAATTAACCTTTGCTTTTTTCAATATTTTCTATATGATATACAGTGAGGTAGATAGCTTATGAACAAACGTGCACGAGAGATAATATTCTGGATCATGGAGAAGCGGGGTTATCAGGAAACCTGTACCATCACGGATCTGATTGACAAATTCAAGGTATCTGAACGGACAATCCGTTATGATCTGGAGGGGATCACAGATTTTCTTCTGGAAAATAAGCAGAAGCCAATTCAGCTTTGCGAGCATGGCGTAATCGAGCTGCAGAAGGATACCGATGCCATTCGTTCTCTGCTGGGGCAGAATGATTTTTACTCCTTTAAGCTGAGTAAGGAAGAACGGATGAACATGATTTTGTATCTGATTGCAAATACGAGTGAGCATGTGACACTGCAGCAGCTGGCGGATATTCTTTTTGTATCCCGCTCCACCGTTATTCATGATGTGGATGATGTACGTAAAAGCATCCAAAAGCATGATTTGGAAATCGTATCCCTGCGCAGAGGACTGCGAATCCAGGGGAAGGAAAGCAGCCGCAGAATTCTGTTAATGCATCTGCTGCGAATGCCGTATGTACAACAGTTTCGCACAACGGAATATACGCATATGATGTCACCACAGGATTTGGATAGTCTGAAACGGATGATTAAGGATGCCGAATTATCCAGCAGCCGCTTTCTGACCGACGGCTCCTTTGAGGATTTGCGGCAGTATCTGATGCTTATGATTGAACGCTATCACAAGCATCTGTTTGTGGAAATCGATTATGTATCCCAGCATATGTCCACACAGAAAATGGCAAACCATCTGATGAACAAGCTGGAGGATTATTTTGGTATGGAGCATCGCCTGCAGGAGGAATATCTGCTGGCGGACATCCTGTATAATATGCATTATCTCAAGCGTAATGATGCCGATGAGAAAATCATGCAGATACAGGTCATATCCAAGCAGTTTATTGATGCGGTTGCGCATGATCTGAATATTGATTTGCGCAATGACTTTCAGTTTTATCAGAATCTGACCAACCATCTGCAATCCACCTTTAAGGATCTGGATATGGGCTATGACAGCGATTCGGAGCTTTTATATGAAATTGTGAAAAAGAATCCGGAGGTAGTAACAGCCATCGAAAAAAATCTGCAGCCGCTGGAGGCCTTTGTGCAGAGGGCAATCACCAATGAGGAAATTGCCTATATCACAATTCATGTCTGCGCGGCAATGGAGCGCAACCGTTACCAGGGCTCGCAGTTTACGATTCTTCTCGTATGTAATTCCGGCGTGGGAACCTCGCAGCTGCTGTTAAGCCGGTTGAAAAAATATTTCCAGTTTTATGTCGCGGATGTACTGCCGGTGCATGCGCTTGCCAATTATGATGTCACAGGGATTGATCTGATTATTTCAACCGTACCGCTGAAGGAGGAACGCTGTGAAACGATCATCCTGCATCCATATCTGAGTGATGAGGATTGTATCCTGCTGGGAGAAAAGCTGGAAACACTGAAAAGCAGTAAATATCGCGTAAATTCAAATTCGAATTTTCAAAGGCTTCAGACACTGATCGCAAATTCCATTGCGCACAGTCCCCTGGATAAGGATGAAATATATAAAAATATCATTAAGGATTTACAGTCGCATTTCTTTCCGGTTGCGCCAAGTGACAAGGCGACACTGCGGGAGCTGCTGGCGGGTCATATTGAGGTGGATGTGGAATGTGCAGACTGGAAGGAGGCTGTGAGAAGAAGTGCGCAGCCATTACTGGAACAGGAGTATTTGAGTGAACAATATATCACGCAGATGATTCGCAATATCGAAACAATGGGGCCGTATATCGTACTGGCACCGGGCTTTGCACTTCCGCATGAATCTCCGGATGTGGGCGGGAAGAAGCTGGGAATGCAGCTGATCCGCCTAAAACAGCCCGTACCCTTTCATTCTCAGTTTTATGATCCGGTAGATTTTGTGTGCTGTTTATCTACGATAGATAAGGATTCACATTTAAAGGCGATGTTCCATTTGATGAATTTACTGGCAAAAGCGGATTTTTGTGAGAATATCCGAAAGGCGAAATCCGCAGAGGAGATTTATCAGATCATTTATGAATACGAATCCATACTGTAAGCATCCCAGTCTGTTAAACATATATAATGCGTGAAGTCTTTATGTCTCCCTGTGCTTTTAGCGGCTATGGACAGTCCTGTGGTTGTATATGCAGGAGAGTGCCTCAGACCTGTATGGGAACCGCCGCAAAGGATAGGTAAGAGGATTCCTTCCTGCTATAAAAAAAGCTTTCAGATAGAAACGTTATGCTTCCCTCTGAAAGTTTTTTGCTTATTCTGCCAGCAGTACGCCGGTATAGGTGGCTGTTACGGTGTTCTCTGCACCACGCACGACCTGCATGCACTGCAGGTCACCATGTAGGGATAAGGTAGTGTCCCTTTCCTGATATGCTATGGTTTTAGGGAAATCTATGTAGTCAGTCATTTCCTTTGTCACGGTAACGATGCGACAGTGGAAGGGTGCAGGAATCAGCTTCTTTACCTTATCATACAGTGTATTCTCTGCAAGCTGTACATCTGTATCCTTTGTGACATATGCACTATCTAGCTTTACGGATACTGTTTTACTGATAGAAAAGCGTTTATCCGTTCCTGTTTCCTTGATTACATGTTCCTCATCTACCGATTGTTTGTTGACCCACGGCTGTGCATTCTCCTTTGCGAGAACAGGCGTGGATACTGCACAGCATGCGGTCAGTAATGCTGCGCTCATCAAAAGCTTTTTCTTCATATTATATCTTACTCCCTCTTTGTTTTCTGTACAGCAATTTGTACTATATGTAATAGTATAGCACAAAAGGCATACGATGTGGCATGTTATTCTGTTGTCTAGCAGACTTGGCAGGAAGCAAAGACTGTGATAAGCGAAACATTATAAAATCAAACAGGCAGAGAAGTGTCCGCAATGCGGATACCACGTTGGCGATAGGCTTCCAGTATGCTCTGATCTGCCTCTGAATCAGTGATGAGGGTATAGCTCTGCTCATGAGATATTGCTATAAAATCACGGGTATTCAGCTTACTGGAATCACAGAGAACATAGACTTCCTCAACAATAGAGAACAGTGTTTCCAGCAATCCGCTTTCTACCACACTGTCCGTATAAAGGTTCCCCTTTTCATCAATTGCATTCACACTTAAAAAGGCCTTTGTCAGCTGAAACTGCCTCAGGTTTGCCTGTGCAATCGGGCCGGTCAGCGTCAGAGAATTTCTGCGCAGCTCTCCTCCGAGCATATAAATGGAAAGTCTGGTATCCTGATACAAATCATAGGCTACATTTACCGCATCCGTTACGATTGTCAAAGGCAGAGCATGCATGAGGGAGGAGGCAAATATATCCATCGTGGAGCCGCTGGCGAGAAAGATACGGTCATGCGCCTTCAAAAAGCTTTTCGCAATCCTGGCGATCTGCTGTTTTTGTTTTGTATGCAGCTTACGGCGTTTCGCAAACGGGGTCTGTGCATCAAAGGTTTTTTTCTCCTTTGCGATGGCACCTCCATGTGTCCGGATCAATACTCCCATCTGTTCCAGCTCCATGAGATCGCGTCGTGCAGTCATGGCTACAATATGAAAATTCCGGCATATGGTCTGTACATGAAGCTCTCCTTTTTCCTGCAGAAGCGCAAGTATCGCTTTATGTCGTTCCTGTTTCGTCATAGTTATCACCTGTGTTTACTATAACATAAATGTTCGTTTCAAACAATAGAATTAAAAAATGATGGAAACATAAACATTAAACTAAATTTATATTTCTGTTTTTTCACTTTTGTACTATGATGAATGTGCGAAACGAACAATTAAGGAGGAATGTTTATGAAATGTGTTGCCGTTGGAGATATGTTTCTGTCAGAGGAAGCATTTGCAAAGGTTTTGAAGGGGCAATCTCTGTTTAGCTCCTATCAGGGCTTTTCATGGAAGGCAGATTTGGATCGTGTAGCTACCAGGACATTGATCCGCAACATTGAAACAAAGGGAAGTGAGGCGTATACAATCAAAGGGGAGTTGAAGGAGGCCATGCTTGATGCGGATGTGATTTTCATTCATATGTGTCCGGTAGGAAGGGATATCATCGAACAGGCATCGCATTTAAAATACATTGTCACAGCAAGAGGCGGTGTGGAAAACATCGCGGTGGAATGTGCAAGGAAAAAAGGAGTACGCATCCTTCACTGTCCTATGCATAATGCATTTGCAGTGGCAGAGCTGACAGTGGGCCTGATGATTTGTGAAACACGGAATGTGACAAGAGCAGATCGTTCCTTGCGTGAGGGTATCTGGAGAGAGTCCTATCCGAATAGCGGATCCATCCGTGAGCTTCGCAGTATGCGTGTTGGTCTGATTGGCTTTGGTGCCATCGGACAGCTTGTGGCACAGCGACTGCTCCCGTTTGGCTGCAGTATTATGGTGCATGATCCTTATCTGGATGCATCCATCATTGAACGAACGGGGTGTAAGGCAGTCGATAAGAAGACACTGCTTCAGGAAAGTGATATCATATCCCTTCACGGACGCATCGGCCCAAAGGATCCACCAATCATTGGCCGTTATGAGTTAGCCCTTATGAAACCGCATAGCTATCTGATCAATACAGCAAGGGCAGTGCTGGTGGATATGCCTGCGTTGGAGGAAGCATTGCAAAGCGGCAGAATCATGGGGGCAGCGATTGATGTATTTCCAAAGGAGCCACTGACGAAAGAGGATAGAATCGTACAGCTGGATAACTGTACGCTTACCAATCATCGTGGCGGGGATACCCTGGATTCCTATGAACGAAGTCCGGAGCTGCTGCTGGAACAATTAAAGGAAGCTGTGGAAACAGGTACAACAAGCTATATGATTATGCCTTATAATGAGGAAGCTGGAGGAAAATGATATGAGAGTAGAAGAAGCAAAATTTTTAAAGGAATATGCTGAGATGGCTGATTATGGGGATGCATTGGGCTGGCATGAACGCAATGGAGGAAATTTCACCTATTGGATGAAGCCGGAGGATGTGGAATGTGTACAGGATCAGCTGACACAGAGCGGAGAATGGCTGCCGATTGGCACGAATGTGGAATATCTGGCAAATGCATATTTCCTGATCAGCGGTACAGGGAAGTATTTCCATAATATGAAAAAGGATCCTGCACATACTGCAGGCATCATACAGGTGGATGCCACAGGCCTAAACTATCGCATCTGCTGGGGACTAAAGGATGGCGGGCGACCTACTAGTGAGCTGCCTACCCATCTTATGAATATGGCAGTAAAGGCAAGGCTTACAAACAATGAGAACCGCGTTATATATCACTGTCACTGTCCCAATGTAATTGCACTTACCTTTCTGCTTCCATTGAAATCAGAAATTATCACAAGAGAAATCTGGGAAATGATGACGGAATGTCCGATTATTTTTCCAGAGGGAATCGGAGTTGTGGAGTGGATGGTGCCGGGTGGCCGTGATATAGCGGTTGTCACCAGTAAGCTGATGGAAACATACAATGCAGTTATTTGGGCACATCACGGCATGTTTTGCAGTGGCGTCGATTTTGATTCTACCTTTGGCTTAATGCATACGATTGAAAAGAGTGCCGAGATGTGGATCAAGGTGCACTCCTGCCGACAGGAAAAGCTGCAGACAATTCCGGTTGAGGGCTTTCACAGGCTTGCGGATGCGTTTCATGTTACACTGGATGAACGGTATTTATATGAAAAGTAAAACAGGATATTGCCTGTGAACGTTTAAAACTCCAGTCTTTCTGTAGAAAAGACTGGAGTTTTTGTATGGGTGATACATGTTTTTTCCTATTTCTGATTCTCCCTGCTTTTATTCAGAAGCAGCAGAATACAGGAGAGTGTTGCCAGAATAGAGATAAAGAACAGGAACCAATACAGCATCCCATAGGATTCAAAATACTCTGTGACACTAATCATTTCATCCAGTGCAATTCCGCTCGTCCATAAGAATACAGCAGAAATAATCAGTGCAGCAAGGGAACATAGGAACAGGAAAAACAATACATATTTTTTAAACTTTGCCATATACAATCCTCCGTTTCGGCACTAACGATTTTAAACAAATGTTTCAAATATAATCGTTTGATTCGAAATGCTCCACCTGTTTT
>ENA-OWPN01001338-OWPN01001338.1-human-gut-metagenome-genome-assembly--contig:-NODE-1338-length-23042-cov-20.238483_pt1 | contig 23042 bp, 18 predicted proteins | sample MGYA00248266_ERZ651850 | MGnify/ENA primary metagenome ERZ651850 (study PRJEB26924, sample SAMEA4378296) | human gut metagenome | biome: human gut; feature: human-associated habitat; material: faeces... | reverse complement strand
ATATCATAATCCGTTTTGATGTACATCAAAACGGATTATGATATACATCAAAACAGGAAATATTCTTGGATTTCAGTTTGCACCTGCCCCCTTCCACCCTTCCGAAGTTTCCTGTTTATACGAGATAGCGGGTGGAAGGGGGGCTTAGATAAATTACTTTTCCAAACAAATATTAACAGCATTCATTCCTTTTGCTCCGCGCTCAAGGTCGAATGTAACAATGTTACCTTCTTTAATCTCCGTAACAACATTGTTCACATGAAAGAAGTATTTCTCAACTCCTGAAAGGTCTTTAATAAAACCGAAGCCTCTGGACTCATTGAAGAACTCAACCCGCCCTCTCAGAACCACCGGCCCTTCATCTTCCTTCTTGGGTGTAGAAATCATTATCTCCTCTATCTTAACCTCTTGCCTCTTGATATTCTCTTCAGGCGGAGTCGAGGTTATCATTCCATATTCGTCCACATAAGCAATCATATCGTCGAAACTGCCTTTATTAGACTTTCTACCTTCTTTTCTCTTCAGTTTCTCTTCCCGTTTAGCAAGTCTTTTCTTTTCATTTTCACGTTTTCCTACTGTCATGGATTTTGCCATAGAACTTATATTTTATAATTGATGTATAACTGTTGAATAAATAATAAACTTAGAAACAATCTCAAATAGCAAATTCCGCTTTACAGAGCTTCTTCCCCGTCAGCTTTTGAATATCATTGACCAACTTACGTTCTTCCTGTGAGCAAAAAGTCAATGCAGTTCCTGAGTTGCCGGCCCTGCCTGTACGTCCTATACGATGTACATAAGTTTCAGGTACATCAGGAAGATCGTAATTAATAACTAATGGCAATTCGTTGATGTCAATACCTCTGGCTGCAATATCAGTCGCTATCATAACACGTATCTTACCCGATTTGAAATTCTCCAACGCAGACTGCCGTGCATTCTGGCTCTTGTTTCCATGAATGGCTTGGCTACCGATACCTGCCTTACTCAACACCCGGACTATTCTATCTGCGTTGTGCTTGGTACGTGAAAAGACAAGCACGGACTGCCCTTCCGCTTTATGTAAAATAGAAATCAGCAATTTACTTTTCTCCTTCTTCTCTACAAAGTAAACAGTTTGCTCAATAGCATCTACCGTAGATGATTTGGGCGTTATACTAATCTTTACCGGCTGTTTCAAAAGAGAGTTGGTCAAAGCAATAATAGTATCGGGCATAGTAGCCGAAAAGAACAATGTTTGTTTCTCTTTCGGAAGCTTAGGCAACAAACGTTTGATATCATGGATAAATCCCATATCAAGCATACGGTCTGCCTCATCCAACACAAAGTGACGCACATCATCCAGACGGATATATCCTTGATTCATCAAGTCAAGCAAACGTCCCGGAGTAGCAACCAGTATGTCAATTCCTTGATGTAACATATTTACCTGCGCGCGTTGATTCACTCCTCCAAAGATAACTCCATGACGAATTTGTGTGTATTTTGCATAATCGTCTATACACTCACTAATCTGTAAGGCCAGCTCACGGGTAGGCGTCAGTATCAAGGCTTTGATGCTTTTGTTTTTATCCTTATTAGCTTGCAGATGCTGAATGATGGGGATGGCAAATGCGGCAGTCTTTCCTGTACCGGTCTGCGCGCAGCCTAATATATCTTTTCCCGCTAATGCGGCAGGAATCGCTTTTTCTTGTATAGGGGTGGGATTAGTGTATCCTTTTTCTTCAATTGCTTTTAAAATCGGTTCGGTTATATTTAAATCTTTAAATGTCATATATATTGTTTTTGGGTGTACTAAAATATTAGCACAAGTATAATCTGAGCACGCTTCACTCAAGTGGCCCATACAAAAAGTCTGATAAATCTTTTTAGAATGAAAAGTGCAGGTGGTGGAGCGGAGCGCTTCCGCTAAATAAAAAATACGGTAGTTGTTTATAAAAGGCAGGAAATCAAGTTTCCTGCCTTTATCCTGATATTAATATCTTCTGGAGTTGTTATAACCGCCGCGGGGTCTACTATTTGAGGGTCTTTCCTCGCGAGGACGTGCAACGCTTACTGAAATGACTTTGCTGTCATACTCTACGCCGTTCAGTTCGTCAATAGCTTTCTGTCCTTCTGTGTCGTCGTTCATTTCGACAAAAGCAAATCCTCTGGATCTACCTGTTTCTCTGTCAAGGATTACTTTAGCTGAAGAAACTTCTCCAAACTCTGCAAATAAATTTGTCAAGTCGGCATTATTAACGCCATAACTTAAACCTGAAATGTAAATGTTCATTCTAAAAATGTTATAAAATAAATAATAAATTGGAGTGAGGAGGATAATTAAAGAAGAGGACTGCTTACTAATAATATATTAAAAGAAGAACTATACGATAATGATTCGTAACTCAAACTCTGGCGACAAAGGTAGTATAATAAACTTGATAAATACGTTTCTATCTGTTTTTTTTCACAAGAAAGACGATTATTATCATTTATTAAGTACATACAGAAATTCAAAACAGTTGCTATTTACCTATTTTCACCCTTAGAAAAAGGAAAATATGAACATAAGCAATCTATATATGGATAGTATTTTTCTATAATAAGCCGCTAACTTTGCACAAATTATTGGTGATTATTATGAAAAAACTACTATTCACTTTTGCCTTTCTCTGTTTGGCAATAGCTAAAGGGGATGCCCAAAAGACCTTGACACTGAAAGAGTGTCTGGAAATAGGTATAGAAAACAACCTGTCTTTGGAAAGCAAACGTAAGGAAATGCAGAAAAGCAAATACGGAGTTTCCGAAAACAGGGCAAGACTATTGCCTCAAATCAATGGATTTGCCAACTATAATGACAATATAGATCCCCCTGTATCCGTTACGGACGGTTCTGCCTATGGAAACCCATATAACATAACCCAGACTTTGCGATTCAATGCTAACGCAGGGCTACAGCTACAAATGCCTCTTTACAACCAGACACTTTACACCACCGTATCCATAGCCAAAATTATGGATGAAATAAACCGTCTTTCTTACGAAAAGGCACGTGAGGATCTCATTCTGGAGATATGCAAAATGTATTATCTGGGACAGACCACTGCCGAACAAATCACATTGATAAAAGCCAATATTACCCGATTGGAAGAATTGAAAGACATTACTATGGCCTTCCATGATAATGGAATGGCTATGGAAGTAGACGTTAAGCGGGTAAATATCAACTTGGAAAATCTGAAAGTGCAATACGATAATGTACAGGCCATGCAAGAACAGCAACTAAATCTGCTGAAATATATTATGGACTATCCGGCCGATGAGCAAATAGCGTTAGTCCCGGTAAATTCCGAAAACATCACTCCCGTGGCACTGACCGGATTATCCGAGAATCTGTACGAGTTACAGCTGCTGCAATCACAAAAAGCAATGGCCGAAAAACAAAAAAAGATGATTGGCTACGGCTACATCCCTTCACTGAACCTGACCAGTAGCTGGATGTTCTCTGCTTATACTGACAAAGCCTACCATTGGTTCCACTCCGGACCGTCCAATCACTGGTTCCGTTCCTATGGGCTGGGACTGTCACTGCGCGTCCCTATCTTTGACGGACTGGATAAACGCTACAAAACCCGGAAAGCTGCAATAGACATTGAAAACCTGCGATTGGCACAAGAAAATACCCGCAAAAATCTGCAAACCCAATATCTGAATGCTACCAACGACCTGATGAATAATCAGCGTAACTTCAAAAAACAAAAAGACAATTACCTGCTTGCCGAAGACGTATACACCGTTACCATGGACCGTTACCGCGAAGGAATCGCTTCTATGACCGAGGTTCTGCAAGACGAAATGCAGATGAGCGAAGCACAGAATAATTACATCAGCGCCCATTACAGTTATCGGGTTACCACCCTGTTACTGCTGAAACTGACAGGACAAATAGACTCATTAGTTAAATAACAAGTTAATCAAATCAGCATATGGAAACAAAAGAAAGAAATAACGCATCGAACACACATCAGGAGAAAGCCAAGAAACTGCGTAAGCTACGCCGTTGGCAAATCGTAATCAGCCTGTTGGGAGCTGCAATCGTCATTTGGGGAGTAATAGAGGTAGTTTGTCTCTTCCTTGATTATAAACAAACGGAAGTCAGCAATGACGCACAGATAGAACAATACATCTCCCCCATCAACCTGCGCGCATCGGGTTATATCAAGAAGATTTATTTCACCGAGCACCAGGAAGTGCACAAAGGCGATACCCTTCTTGTATTGGACGACCGCGAATATAAGATACGTGTAATGGAAGCCGAAGCCGCACTGAAAGATGCACAAGCCGGAGCTACCATAATCGGAGCTACCCTGCAAACCACGCAGACCACTGCTTCCGTATATGACGCCTCCATTTCCGAAATAGAAATCCGTCTTGCCAAACTGGAGAAAGACCGCCAACGCTACCAAAATCTGGTACAAAGGAATGCCGCTACTCCCATACAGTTGGAACAGATAGAGACAGAGTACGAAGCCACTCGCAAAAAACTTGAAGCAACAAAACGTCAGCAAAAAGCCGCTCTATCGGGAGTAAATGAAGTTTCACACCGCCGTGAAAGTACGGAAGCCGCCATTCAACGTGCCACGGCAGCTTTGGAAATGGCACGTCTGAACCTCTCCTATACCGTAGTAGTAGCTCCCTGCGACGGTAAATTGGGAAGGCGGGCATTGGAAGAAGGACAGTTCATTACAGCCGGACAAACTATCACCTACATTCTGCCCGATACTCAAAAATGGATTGTCGCCAACTACAAAGAGACACAGGTAGAGAACCTCCATATAGGACAAGAGGTTACTATCACCGTAGATGCTATCAGCGACAAAGAGTTCACAGGAACCATCACCGCCATTTCAGGTGCAACAGGTTCCAAATACTCATTGGTTCCTACCGATAACTCTGCCGGAAACTTCGTAAAAATACAGCAACGCATACCCGTACGCATAGATTTCACCCACCTATCCCAAGAAGATAACGAGAAACTGGCGGCCGGCATGATGGTGATAGTAAAAGCCAAACTCTGATTTTTAATTATTAATTATTGAAAAGATGCCCTCATATCCTAAAAACTACCCGTTCTACAACTGGGTGCCTAAACCGATAGGTATCATTATCCTGTTTATGTTCTTCCTTCCTATTCTTACGGTAGGAGGAACTTACTCCGCCAACGGTACAGAGATGATGAGCGGCCTGGGCATCATATCCGAACATATCCAATTTGCCAATTTCGCCACCTCCATAGGTATGGCGGCATTCTGTCCTTTCCTGTACCGACTGGTATGTATCCGCAGAGAGAAAATGATGTGTATTGCCGGATTCTCACTGATGTATATCTTCAGTTACATCTGTGCCAAGACAGACAGCATATTCCTGTTAGCGCTATGCAGCCTGTTCATGGGATTCCTGCGCATGGTACTGATGATGGTTAATCTGTTCACCCTCATCAAATATGCCGGTCATGTGGAAGCAACCGAGAAAATCACTCCCGGCAACGAACCTGCCACCGGCAAAGGTTGGGACAAACTGGACATTGAACGAAGTGCCGCACAACCCGCCATTTATCTGTTCTTTATGGTACTGGGGCAGCTGGGTACATCGCTCACCGCATGGCTCACCTACGAATACGAGTGGCAGTACGTTTATTACTTCATGATGGGATTGTTATTGCTCTGTATTCTTATTTCTTTCATCACGATGCCCTATCACAAGTATGCCACACGTCGTTTCCCGATAAACTTCAAACAATTTGGCAACGCTTCCATCTTCTGCATCACACTGATGTGCATCACCTACGTACTGACTTACGGCAAGGTTCTTGACTGGTACGATAATCCTACTATACAATGGGCAACGTTCGGGGCTGTAGCTGCAGGAGCTTTATTTATCTATATAGAAGCAACTCAACGCAATCCTTATTATCAATTCGATGTGCTTAAACTGCGTACTATCCGTTTTGGCTTCCTATTCTACTTCCTGTTAATGGTATTGAACTCCAGTTCTTTGTTTGTCAACGTATTTACAGGCATAGGGATGAAACTGGACAATTACCAAAACGCCACATTGGGAAACTGGTCTATGTTAGGGTATTTTATCGGTGGGATTGCAACAATTTGGCTTAGCGTAAAAGGAGTGCACTTTAAATACCTTTTTGCCGCAGGATTCCTGTTCTTGGGGCTATCTGCCATGTATATGTATTTCGAGGTACAAGGTGCAGGCCTATACGAACGAATGAAATATCCTATCATCATCCGCTCTACGGGCATGATGCTCTTATACTCGCTGATACCGACGTTTGCGACCCAGCGTATGCCCTATAAATACCTCTCTTCATGGATTTGTACGATGCTTACCGTACGTATGGTGCTTGCTCCCTGCATCGGAACAGCCCTATATAGTAATGTATTGCAGGAACGTCAACAATACTACATCACCCGCTATGCACAAAACGTAGACATGATGCACCCCGAAGCATCCGCCTCATTTACGCAAACCGTACGAGGAATGCAATATCAAGGAAAGAGTAAACAAGAAGCTATCAATATGGCAGCCATGTCCACTAAGGGGCGCATCCAAGTACAGGCTACTTTATCGGCAGTCAAGGAAATGGCGGGATGGACGCTATATGCCTGTCTTTTTTGTATGATATTTGTAGTTGCACTGCCCTATCCTAAACGGAAATTATTAACTTAGCACTGTTTTCGGACAAAACCTATAATTCCTAATGTCATGGATACCCAGCAAGAACGCCTATCGCACCTTGACAGTGCATTATTGAGCAAACAACAAATTTGCAGTTCGGAAGGTATGCTTTACTCGTTTCCGCCTGCCTTGCAAAGCCCATTCCTGATAGAAGGCGTGGGACTGGTAATTTGTCGCCAGGGGAATTTTACTTTTATTCTTAATCAAAAATCATTCTCCGCCAAAGCCGGCGATACGCTCTTCCTTCCGAAAGATTCCTTGTTTCAAGTACTGTATGCATCCGGTGACGTGGAAGTATTCATCTTTATTTATCAAACTGACCCCATACGGGATATCATGGGAAATTCGGTAGTATCCATGAACTTGTATTCTCATTTGGCCACCGAGCCATGCTATGTATGGAATACCGGAGAAGAAGAAGAGGTCTTGAAATACCTGTCACTACTGGACAATACGCTGAAAATCGAAGAGAATACATTCAACCGATACGAACAGAAACTGCTCCTGCTCGCATTGACTTACAGGCTATGCTCGGTCTATACCCGTAAGCTCATTGCAGAAAAAGCATCCGTAAGCCACAAGCATGATATATTCATCCGTTTGGTACAGTTGATAGAGCAATACTATACGGAAGAACGAGGAGTAGACTTCTATGCGGACAAACTATGCCTATCCCCAAAATACCTTTCAGCCTTGTCCAAATCCATCTGTGGATATACGGTACAAGAACTGGTATTCAAATCTATTATCCGCAAAAGCATCTCACTGCTCAAGAATACACAAAAAAACGTACAGGAAATATCTGACTTTTTCAACTTCCCGAACGCATCCTACTTCGGCACTTTCTTCAAGAAACAGACAGGAATGTCACCGCAACAGTATCGTAGAAAATAAGGAAACGCCGCAAAACTATTATGCTTTCAGCCGAATAACGAAACAGCTTCCTTTCCCCAACTCACTTTGGACTGTCAACGTACCACCATGAGCCTCAACAAAGTCTTTGGATATGGAGAGTCCTAATCCGCTTCCCTGCACTTTAGTACCGGGTACACGGAAGTAGCGGTCGAAGATACTTTGATGATAACGCGGATCAATACCTTTACCAAAGTCCCGTACATAGAGTTCCACAAAATTATCTTCCTGTTTTGCACCAATCAAGACACGACCGTTTTCCTTAGAGTAACGAATGGCATTACTTAATAGGTTAGTGAGTACCCATGCTATTTTCTCGCTATCCACAAACAGCTTCGGCATCTTCTCTTCCGGGTATTCCACCTCAATCTGGATATTGAACCTATCAGCCTGTACCTGATTGGCTTTGATGGCATATTCTATCAATTCTATAGGTTTTGTTATCTTCGGTATCATCTGCAACTTACCGGCTTCTACCTGAGTCATATTAAGAAGTTCACCCGTAATATCCAGCAGACGGTCGGCATTCTCCCTGATACTCTTAGAAAGTTGTTCCTGTTCCTCGTTCAGAGCACCGATACGATTGTCCTCCAGAAGCTGCAAACTCATAAGGATTGCGGAGATAGGAGTTTTCAGTTCATGCGAAATCGTAGAGATAAAAGTAGTTTTCGCCGTATCCAGTTCTTTAAATTCAGTAATGTTTTTCAATAGGATAACATCACCCAAATTATGAGGTTCGTCTGTATCGGCATCCGTATTCACAATGGTGATATAGGACGCCTGAAAATAGCTTTCCTTGTTATCGGCATAAATCTTCAGGGGTTCCCGCTTCTCACCCGGATTAATCAGTTCTCGGACCAACCGGCGAAGCAAATCATTTTTCAGCGACAATTCCTCAGCCGAACGGCAAATAACATCTTCACGTTTCAGGTTAAGAACCGTCAGTGCCTCCTTATTTATAAAAAGGATTTCGTGTCCGCAGTTCAAACCTATAATAGGCTCATGGATACTGTTTACAATAGCCTCCAAAAACTTTTTGGCAGATAATATATCATTCAACGTACTGGTACGATATTCCGTGAGACGCTCTGCCATACTGTTGAAGCTGTCAGCTACTTTACGAAACTCTTCATGTTCACTCATATCAAGACGCTTTTCATAGTTATGGTTGGCTATTTCGAGGATACCTTGCGTCAGTTCCCTGATAGGTTTGTTTATGGAGCGGGGTAACCATACCAGCAGCACAATACCGGCAAGAATGCAAACACCGCCTGTAACGGAAATCCATAACAAGGCACGTTGCAGACCGGGCATGGCGGCGGGACTATCTGGTTCAGTAGCCGTCAATATCTGAAGGTTTACAACAGAAAGCGCTACCAACAGTATAATCATACCGGTTAGAATGCCCACACTAAGTATCAATTTTGTACGAATATTCATAATACTCAAAGAATTAAATTTTATGCAAGTATAATCAAATCTACGTTTGCTTGCGCCAGTTCACTCACAAATTTTCTATATTTCAGCACCATAAACAGAGATTGCGGCAAAGTAAACGAGGGACTTCCCATGCAAACGGTAGTAATCTGCTTCTCTCTGCAAGCTGTAACAATACTACCCAATACATCTTTGGATTGCACCTGCATAACTTCCCCACCCAATTCGGTCACCAGCTTGAAATGATTCAGCAGATGCCGCTGATTTGCGAGTATAATCCGGTCGGAACTCTCACGGGGAGTCTGCACATAAAGTGCGACGAAGGATGTGTTATAACGGGTCGCCAGTCGAGCTGCCTTACGGATAATGCGGCGCGGTGTCTTTTCCTGACTACTGATGCATGCCATAAACTTCTCATGCCGCACACCTACACTGGTGACCACCACCTCATTCTCAACTTTCTTCTCTACCCTCAACGCAACTTCTTTTAAAGCCAACTCACGTAATTGCAGAATATTTTCTGTTTTGAAGAAGTTATTCAGAGCAAGAGCTACCTTATCCGGTTTGTATATCTTACCGGCTTTCAGACGGGTTATCAATTCTTCCGCCGTCAGATCAATATTCACAACTTCATCTGCTTCTTCCAATACACTATCGGGAATACGCTCCTTTACCTCAATGTCGGAAATGCCTTGTACCTCTTCATTGATACTCTCAATATGCTGTATATTGACGGCAGATATAACATTGATACCCTCATCCAGCAAATCCATCACATCCTGCCAGCGCTTCTCATTCCGGCTGCCTTCCACATTAGTATGCGCCAATTCATCCACTATGACAATCTCCGGATGGATACGGATGATGGCGTCAAGATCCATTTCTTCGAGTTCCTTCCCCTTATAGAATATCTTACGGCGGGGAATAACGGGTAGTCCCTTCAACAGTGCCTCCGTGCCGGCACGCTCATGCGTTTCCACATAGCCAATATTTACGTCCACACCATTATCCAACAGGTCACGGGCCTCCTGAAGCATACGATAAGTTTTACCTACACCGGCAATCATACCGATATAGACCTTAAACTTGCCGCGACGTGATTTCTTAATCAAGTCGAGGAAATGTTGTACGCTCTCTTCCCGGCTCATGGTTTCAGGGTTATGCCAAACACCAGATGCGCATCTTCCATACGGGGATTCCAAATGGCTTGTGCAAATATCGGTACAGCAAATTTATCCGTTACCTTTATATCTTTCGTGGCTTTCAAGCCAAGATTGGTTACGGCAAAGCCCCTGTTTGGAACTCCGTAAACACCCACACCGGCTTCGTAAGGAAGAAAACCGCAAGTGGCATTCAAATCGACAGACTTGATATTGAACGGATAGTTCAGTTCAACATAAGAAGAATAGTTCTGCCCTCCTTTGTCATTTTTATCCGCACCGGCAAACATCGTGTACCAAGCTATCGAAAGCGGGAGCTTCTCCAACGGTAATGTATAGGCAAGTCCCGCTTCAAAATGATGAGCCGTCTCATGACTCTTGAAGTTAAAATACTTATTAGCTCCCTGACCAGCCCACCAAAGGCTGGCGACGGACAAAGTAAGACCGGAATCGCCGAACGTATACACCGCCGTCAAATCTATTTCCTTAGCTGCCGCACCTTCAGAAGAACTTGTTCCGTCAAAATCGGTAGAGCCCCATGCTGTCAACGAAAAATCTCCTATTCCAAAACCTAAAGTCGGCTGAAAGCTAACTCCGGTCTGATAAAAGCCGCGCCACACATAGGAACTTACCAAATCTCCCTGTATCCGGACTTCTTGCGCACACACTTTATCTCCCCCATAAAAGCTTACCACCACAGCTGCTATAAAACCTATTATTGTTACTTTAAAATGATTCATATCTCTAATTATTTTTCATTCGTTTTTTCCAAATCCAATGCTATATTCAATTTCAAAACATTCACTTTCTCCGTACCAAACAGCCCCAATAAGGGTTTTTCAATGGTCTTGTCAACGATATTCCTGACAGCAACCTCATCCAGTCCCCTCGCCTCAGCCACACGTTTTACCTGTACATAGGCACTGGCAGGCGTAATGTCAGGGTCCAATCCCGAAGCGCTGGCCGTTACCATTTCGGCAGGAACGTCCTTGCGTTGTAGATAAGGATGATGCAGCAAGAATGTACCAACACGTGCTTCCACCTCTGCAAGATACTCCTCGTTTGTAGGACCTTTATTACTACCAGCCGAACTACTTGCATCGTAACCGTCACCGGCACAGGAAGGCCGTCCCCAAAAATAAATATCTTCCGTAAACATCTGTCCTACATTGGCAGCGCCCACTACCTTGCCGTTCAAAGTCAAGACCTCGGCATTACCTTTATTCGGTCCTGCAAATTGTGCGAATATCCATAAGATAAGGATATAGAATACCGAAAAGAATATACAGAAAGCAACTGTTATTTTTACTGATTTCCAAAGAGTTTTCATTTTCTTTCTATTTTAAATTAAAAAAACAAACTGACAAACATATCTATCAACTTAATGCCTATGAACGGTGCAATGACACCACCCAAGCCATAAATCAACAAGTTACGGCGTAGCAACGCACTTGCACCGATAGGCTTGTACTGAACGCCCTTCAAAGCTAACGGTATCAGTATGGGAATAATAATAGCATTAAAGATTATGGCCGAAAGAATGGCTGTTTCAGGACTGTGCAGCCCCATGATGTTCAACGGAGCCAACTGAGGAATAGCAACCATAAACAGCGCGGGAATAATAGCAAAGTACTTGGCGACATCATTCGCAATGGAGAATGTAGTAAGCGTACCACGCGTCATCAGTAGCTGTTTGCCAATTTCTACAATTTCAATCAGCTTGGTCGGGTCGTTATCAAAGTCTACCATATTCCCGGCTTCCTTTGCAGCCTGTGTGCCACTATTCATGGCAACACCCACATTTGCCTGCGCCAGTGCGGGGGCATCATTGGTTCCGTCTCCCATCATGGCAACCAATTTACCGGCCTGCTGCTCTTTCTTGATATATTCCATTTTATCCTCCGGCTTTGCTTCGGCAATGAAATCATCCACACCGGCCTTTTCGGCAATATATTTAGCAGTCAACGGATTGTCGCCAGTCACCATAACCGTTTTTACTCCCATTCTACGAAGACGTTCAAAACGTTCCTGAATACCAGGTTTGATGATGTCCTGCAATTCAATGACTCCCAGCACCGCTTTATTGACACATACCACCAGCGGAGTACCGCCATTGCCCGAAATAGCGGCAATCACTTCTTCCACTTCTTTCGGGAATTTATTTCCGGCACTTTCCACAATGCGTCGAATAGCGTCGAATGCACCTTTACGGATTTGAGTACCATCTTGCAGGTCTACACCGGAGCATTTGGTTTCAGCGGTAAACTTAATCATATGAGCACCCGCAGTGTTGAGGTCGCGCATACGATGACCGTTCTCACGTCCCAACTCGATGATGGACTTTCCTTCCGGAGTTTCATCGGAAAGCGAGGACAGCAGGCAAGCCTCTACAAACACCTTTTCATCGATACCCGGAGCCGGATGAACCCCGGTAGCTTTGCGGTTACCGATAGTAATCGTACCAGTCTTGTCCAATAGCAGCGTATCGATATCACCGGCCGTTTCTACGGCTTTACCCGATTTTGTAATGACATTGGCGCGCAGGGCACGGTCCATACCGGCAATACCGATAGCCGAAAGCAGACCGCCGATGGTTGTCGGTATCAGGCAAACAAATAAAGAGAGAATGGCTGCAATAGAGATACAGGTGCCCGGATGAGCGATATTGGTATAGTCTGCCATCGGAATCAGCGTAATACATACAATCACGAATACCAACGTAAATCCTGCCAACAAGATAGTCAGCGCTATTTCGTTCGGCGTTTTCTTACGGGTAGCACCCTCTACCAACGCAATCATTTTATCGAGAAAGCTCTCCCCCTGTTGTTGTGTTACCAATACCTTTATCTTATCCGAAAGAACTTTCGTACCACCGGTTACGGAACTTTTGTCACCGCCTGCCTCACGGATTACCGGAGCCGATTCACCAGTAATGGCACTCTCATCAATAGAAGCCAGTCCTTCCACAATCTCACCATCGGCAGGAATCGTATCACCCGCTTCACAAACAAAGAAATCTCCTTTCTTGAGGCGTGCACTGCTGACTGTGCGCAGTTTGCCCTCCACCAATACTTTGGCAGGAGTCTCCTCGCGCGTCTTGCGCAGGCTGTCCGCCTGTGCCTTACCACGGGCTTCGGCAATAGCTTCGGCAAAGTTGGCGAACAATAAAGTGACAAACAATACTGCAAATACCAAGAAATTATAGCCGAACGTACCATATTCCGATGTTCCCAAAGAGAGAATGCAGACTGCCAGCATCACCAGTGTCACCAACTCTACAGTGAACATAATCGGATTCTTTATCATCACCCGCGGATTCAATTTCACGAATGACTGCTTTAAACTTTCCACAACTTGCTCCTTCTGAAACAAAGAAGCTGATTTTTTATCTTTCATTACCATATCTAATTATTCTTATCCATTACAAACTGAAATGTTCAGCAATTGTGCTCAACGCATGTACCGGGAAAAAGGATAGTGCTGCCACAATAAAGATTACGGCAAAAGTCATTACGGCAAAAGTGAACGTATCCGTTTTCAGTGTGCCGGCACTTTCTGGAATAAACCTTTTCTGTGCCAACAGACCCGCTATCGCAACCTGCCCCACAATAGGAAGGAAACGACTTAGAATCAGCACCCAACCACAGGCATAGTTCCAAAAGTAGGTATTGTCTCCCAAGCCTTCAAAACCTGAGCCGTTATTCGCAGCACATGAAGTGAACTCATAGAATTGTTCGCTCAGTCCGTGAAAACCGGGATTATTCAGCCACCCGCCCTCACTCTCTACAAACTGCGGATGATGAGCAAAAAGGTAACAAGACAAAGCCGTACCCACCAATATCACAAACGGATGAAGCAATGCAACGATTGTCGCTATTTTCATCTCCCGGGCTTCTACCTTCTTTCCTAAGAATTCCGGCGTACGCCCTACCATCAGCCCACTGATGAAGACTGCAATAATAATAAAATCCGACACCGCCAAACCAAGTATTAATCTGCATATTCAACATTTCCATCATGCCGGACAAAGGCATCGTGGAATCGTGCATACCATTGACTGAACCGTTGGAAGTAACCGTAGTCGTAATGCTCCATAAGGCAGTGGCGCCTGCTCCCAAACGGACTTCCTTGCCTTCCATCGCCCCGTTGTCCTGTGCAATGCCCATATCATCGATACGGGGATTACCGTTCATCTCCTGATAGACGTTGATGCCGACACCCGCCAAATAGGCACAAAGCATTACTCCGTAAATACTATAAGCCAGTTTCATGCGTTTTGTATAAAAGCCCAACGCAAAAACCATAGCCATAGGTATAATCAGGATAGACCAGCATTCTACTATATTGGACAAGTAGGTAGGATTTTCCAACGGATGAGACGAATTTACACCGAAGTAACCGCCTCCGTTCGTACCCAACTGCTTGATAGGAACGATGGCAGCCACCGGCCCTTGTGAAACCGTTTGTTCTTGTCCTTCAAGCGTAGTCACTTCCATCTTACCGTCAAAGCCCATCGGAGTACCTTGTGCAATAAGGATAAAGCCGACAATCAGAGAGAGCGGTAAAAGGATACGCGTACAACTCAACACAAGAAAGTTCCAGAAGTTGCCGATTGTATTCGTCGTTTTACGGCTGATGGACTTCATAATGCCCGCCATGGCCGCCATACCTGTCGCTGCAGTAATAAACTGGAAGAGCATGATGACGAACAATTGAGTGAAATACGTCAGCCCGCTCTCACCGGAATAATGCTGCAAGTTACAGTTCACCATAAAACTGATGCAAGTATTGAACGCCTGGTCAGGAGTCTGCGGACCATTCCCGTCCGGATTCAACGGCAGCCACCCCTGACTGACCAACAGTACCATTCCCCAAACAAACCAGACAGCATTTAATATCAGCAATGCTTTGAGGAACTGCTTCCAGTTCATTTCTTCATTGGGATTAACACCTGTTATCCTAAATATCAATCTCTCTATCGGTTTCATAAAGTCCGACCATGTCTTCTCTCCTTTATAAACCTTTGCAATATACTTTCCCAACGGATAAGAGATCACCACCAACAGGAAAATCTGCAAAACCACACCTAAAATTTCCGTATTCATTTCTTTAATCTTTTAGAACTTTTCGGGTTTTACCAGCACATACATCAAGTACCCGAACACTGCAACACCTAATACAAATAATACTGTGTACATAATCTTTTCTCTCCTCTTTAAATCTTCTCAAACCAATCCACACTTTTCCAGAACAGCCAGAAAGCGAGAAAACCGCTCAACAGGCAGACAATAAATGAAATTGTTATTCCCATGTTTTTACTTTGTTAAATTAATATTCATGTTTTTACCGACTTCATAAATGCCAAATGTATGCCAAAAGTCCGGTCGAGAAGATAAAACAATGAGTTGCAGGGACATATAAAAAAGTAATGGGTTACAAGAAAAGAAAAACACCCTTCCAAAATGAAAGGGTGTCTATCAAAATAGAAAAGAATCATGGCATGATTCGAGGCTCATTCGCAGAGTCCATTGGTTTCAATAGGGAAAACCAACAATTTCAACGTAGAAAACTGTTAGTTTCAAGCGGTGGAACGAGTTGTTTCAAGCGGTGGAACAGAAAGTTTCATGCGTTGAAACACTTTGTTCCATACAGGGAAACTTCCGACAAGCGATAAGATAAAGTAGCTTATATTCCGTATTCTTCTATTTTACGGTAGAGTGTAGTCAGTCCGATTTTGAGCAGGCGGGCAGCTTCCGTCTTATTGCCCTTCGTGTATTCCAGCACACGGGCTATGTGACGACGCTCCATGACCGAAAGTTCAAAACTGCCGGGACAGGTTTCACTGGATTGTTCGTAATGTGCGTTCTGTATGTCAAGCGGCAAGTCGGCAACATCCAACCGTTCGCTCTCGCAAACAATCAGGCTGCGTTCTATCACATTGCGCAGTTCACGAATATTGCCTTTCCAAGGCTGTTGCTCAAGGGCTTCAAGAAAAGCAGGCGCTATTTCCGTAATGGGGCGCGCCAAACTGCAAGATAAGCTCCTTACAAAAGCTTTCGCCAAGAGACGTACATCACCTGCCCGTTCGCGCAATGGCGGCAGGTGTATCTGGAATACAGAGAGACGATAAAATAAATCTTCACGGAAGTGTCCTGCAGCAATCTCTTCCTGCAGGTTACGGTTGGTCGCAGCAATAATGCGTACATTCACACGGGTAGGTTTCGTATCGCCAATCTTTATATACTCACCCGTTTCAAGGATACGCAGAAGTTTGGTTTGCAGTTCAAAAGCCATTTCTCCAATCTCATCTAAAAAGATTGTACCGTTGTTTGCTTCCTCAAACAGTCCTTTCTTGTCCTTCAATGCTCCCGTAAACGAACCGGCCTTATGACCGAACATCTCGCTTTCCAACAATTCCTTGCTGAAAGAGGAACAATTAACCGCAACGAAATTCTGCTTGGCACGCTTGCTATTATAATGTATGGCCTGGGCAAAGACCTCTTTTCTTTTCCCGTACCCGTTTCACCTGTCAGCAATACCGGTACATCTGTGCCCGACACTTTCTGCGCCAGCAAAATAGCATCCTTCACAACTTTTGAATCCCCCAGAACAGAATCGAAAGAATACGTTTGTCCCACTTTCTTTTCCAATTTCTCCAAACGGACGTTCATACGCGCCTTCTCTGCAGCACGGCTGACGAGTGGTATAATTTTATTGTTATCATCACCTTTAGTGATATAATCGAAAGCACCGTTCTTAATGGCTTGCACACCGTCCGGAATGTTTCCATGTGCAGTCAACAGGATTATCTCGACGTTAGGGGCTGTTTTCTTGATAGACGACACAAGGTCTACCCCATTACCGTCAGGAAGGAACACGTCGCACAGGGTGACATCCGGGCTTTGGAGTTCCAACTGCTTCAAAGCATTCCTGCAATCACCGGCCTGGCATACTTCATATCCTTCCAACTCCAACATACGTGACAAAAGGGTACGGATTTGTACTTCATCGTCAACGATTAAAATCTTGCTCATATTTCTTCGGATAAGTTTAAAGTAATAAATGGTAAAAACAGGGGATGTGCAAATATAAACGTTTTCCGGGAAACAAACGGCATGTCTTTTGAACTTTTATAAGTGAAAGGACTGTACATAAGGCTACGGAGAAGTAGAAAAACGCCTTACAATGTATCCTCAGAGACATTGTAAGAGAACAGAAAAAGAAACTCACCCTTCCATTTTGGGCATGAGCCTTCTAAAACGAAAAGGAATACAGAGGCTTCATCCGGCAACAAAAAAAGAATAATTAAAAATGAATTAAAAATGAAAGTTTACAAATTCGGCGGTACTTCCGTCGGCACAGTAGAGAGAATGAAACACGTAGCGGAACTCATTTCAGAGTCCACACCGAAGATTGTAGTCCTGTCCGCAACGGCAGGCACAACCAATCATCTGGAAGAAATTGCAGCCAACCTGTTCAACCGCGATATAGAGCAGGCACACGAGAAAATAACCCGGATGGAATTCCAGTTCATTGACTTCGCCAACGAACTGTTGACAGACGAGTCCACAAAGCGAGAAGCAATAGATTATATTCTCGACCGCTTCCAGCGACTCTGGCAATTTATCAATGATGAATTCACCTCGATTGAAGAAAAAGAGGTATTGGCACAAGGAGAACTTATCAGTACAGCCCTGCTGCACTTCTACCTGCGGGAACGAAAGATTGCCAATATCCTGCTCTCCGCTTTCAACTTTATGCGTACCGGACCGGAAGGAGAACCGGACTTGAAATATATAGAGAAAAAACTGCAGGCGCAATTGGCACAGTATCCCGGCATCAATCTTTTTATTACTCAAGGGTATATCTGCAAAAATGCTTATAATGAAACGGACAACCTGAAACGGGGCGGCAGCGACTATACTGCATCGCTCATCGGCGCTGCCATCTGCGCAGAGGAAATACAGATATGGACAGAGATTGACGGGATGCACAATAATGACCCGCGTGAAGTATCGGGAACCCGTTCCGTAAAGCATCTCAGTTTCAACGAAGCCGAACAACTGGCCTTTTACGGAGCAAAAATATTGCACCCGTTTTGCATCGCTCCGGCACGCAAGCGCAATATCCCGGTACGGTTACTCAGCTCAATGAATCCTCAGGCAGAGGGAACATTGATTTCGAATTTGCAAGACGACAATATCATCAAGGCCATAGCCGCCAAAGACAATATCTTCTACGTGAAATTCGAGTCGAAACATTGCTTATGTCCTTATCAGTTTATCAGTAAGATTTTTGATACGTTTGCCAAGCACAGAACCCCGCTTTGTTTGTTGGTTTCATCCAATCAGGATGTGTCCGTCGCCATAGACAACAGCGAGCGTCTATGCAAAATCCTTGCGGAACTGGAACAATATGCCAAAATTCTGATGGAAGACCGCATGTCTATTGTATCCGTGGTAGGAAACATGCGCTGGCAGTATGCCGGTGTCGAAGCACAAATTATAGAAGCCCTGGCAGATATCCCGCTACGTATGATTTCGTATGGCAGCAATGACAGTGACGTGGCATTCGTCATTAAGACGGAAGATAAGAAAAGAGCTTTGCAGGCACTCAGCAATAAACTCTTCGAACCGGAGACAGACAAAGTCACAGGATAATACGTTCCTATACATAACGGAGAGGCTATATCAGAATGGATATTCCCCAATACCTCACTCTAATATAGCCTCAACCTGAAAACAACTAACCTGTTTTTTTATGAAAAGCGCTCTATCATTTCCATACACATGCGCCCGTTATGATAGGGGCATTTCCAGAAACCCGCCTTATCATCGGCTGTGTTTACCGTTCCGTCGGCACGAACGCTCCAATACCATTCTCCGTTTTTGTAATCTATCAAATGCTTCTTGATATACTCCCAACAGCGAGATGCTTTCTGAAGAGCCACTTCATCATCGAAATGTTGATAAAGATTAATGTGCCCCACCACGTTTTCGGCTTGCACCCACCAATGGCAATCCCGGTCTGTGGTGCCTTTGTCGGGGAAAGTCTCGTAAATCATGCCGCCCTCGGACGTCAATCCTTCATCGGCTGCGGCCGCGATGTACTCCACCAAAGGTTCCACTTTCTCCAACAGTGCTTTATCTCCCAAGACTAAAGCCGCCTCATGAATCAGCCAGGAAGCCTCAATGTCATGTCCATAGGATATGATACGGTATTTGCTCACCCAATCATCATCAAAAAAGAGCTCCAAATGTCCGGTTTGCTGGTTCAATATCTTATCTGTGAAAAGCTCTATCAGGTTACGAAGTTGCTTCTCAAGAACGGCGTCTTTCCACACGCGATAGAGATTTGTGTAAGGCTCCAAAATGTGCAAATGGGTATTCATGGTCTTGCGTTCATTCTCATCCTTGTCACTGAGACGCATATCGGAAATTTCGTTCCAATCACGAGTTAATGCTTCGCAATAACCGTTCTTTACGGAATCGAAACTATATTGTTCAATGCTTTTGAAGAGACGGATGGCATAGGTCAGCGCTTCTTCATCTCCGGTAGCACGATGGTATTCACTCAGGCCATAAATGGCAAAACCTAAGGCATAAATTTGTTTCTTGGTATCTGCAGGACGACCTGCATAGTCGAGCGACCAATATATTCCACCCTGTTCCTTGTCGTAGAATTGATCGATAATGACACGTTTGGCACGGGTGGCTGTCTCCAGATATTCGGCTTTCCCAAACAGGCGGTAAGCCGACGAGAAAGTCCACAATATGCGGGCATTGAGTACAGCTCCTTTCACAGCCTGCGGTTCCAGCTTACCTGTCCCGGTGATGCAGCCATAGAAACCACCATGCACCGAATCTGTCATTTTATCTTCCCAAAACGAAAGAATATTATCTTCCAGCACAGTACGCATCTCAAGCTGCATCTCGCTTAGTATATTCATACACATCATTTTCTTATAATTGTCTTTTGCATTCCAATTCAGTTGTTATATCTTTCATTTTCTTTTCAGTAAGCGGGTACATACTGATGAAGACCACACTCAATATCGTGCCTACCGCCGGTAGAAAACTCAGGAACATCTTGATACCGCTAATCGCTTCTTCACTTTGTACGGCATTTGCCTGAAAGCCAAAAAAGCCAAGCAACCAGCCGGTGATTGCCGTCCCGATAGCCCAACCGAACTTCTGGCTCATGGAAGAAGAGGAAAATATCAAACCGGTGGCACGATTACCGGTTTTCAGTTCCGAATAATCAGCACAATCGGCATACATGGACCAAAGCAACGGAAAGATGCTACCCGCACAAATGCTGATCAGTGCCTGAAATACAAACATCCATATCAGGTCTTCCTTATCAAACCAATAGAAAATAACGCTAAGGACTGTGGCTATAATCATAGCCCACATATAGGTATTACGCTTGCCGATGCAGTTGCTGACAGGAGCAGCAGCTATCACGCCTATTATATTGGCAGCCTGCCCCAAAGCGAGATATAATCCACTCAACACGAATGACATACCGAAAAAGGAGACAGTTGCATAATCTTCCTCTACAACAAAATACTTGAAGTAATAGACAGTAGCGCCATCACGAATGGAGTTGAATACCAAAGCAGCCACACCCGCACCCAATAAGATCCACCAAGGCTTGTTTTTAAACAGATCTTTCAGATCTTCTTTCAACGGATTCTGTGCTTCTTTGATAGGCTTTACCCGCTCTTTTGTCCAGGCAAAACAACCAAAGAATAAAATAATACATAATATGGCTATAACAACAACCGCCATAGTCCAACCGGTCTGCTGGTCGCCCAAGTCCTTACTGTTACCACTGAAAAAGTTTACCAACGGCATAAACAGCAGCAAAGCTATAAAACTACCGATGTAGGCAAAGGTCATTCTATATGTAGAAAGTGTGTTGCGTTCTTTAGGATTAGGACTCATCACACCCAATAGAGAAGCGTAAGGGACATTGATGGCAGAATATATCATCATCATCAACGAATAGGTGACATAAGCATAAACCAACTTACCGGTCGGGCTCCAGTCCGGAGTAACAAAAGTCAGCACACCTATGATACCGAACGGAACGGCCAACCACAAGAGATAAGGCCGGAACTTTCCCCAACGGGAGTGTGTGCGATCGGCAACAACTCCGACAATAGGATCGAAAGCCGAATCCCATATTCTTGTTATCAGGAACATAGTTCCTACCACCGCAGCCGGCAAACCGAAAACATCCGTATAGAATATCATCAGATAAGCGCCGAACAGTTTCCAGAACATGGATGAGGCCATATCTCCAAATCCATAGCCTATTTTCTCTGTAAGTTTTATCATACTATGTTTATTTAGAAACAGGTTGCTGTTTCAATAATTCCAAATTTTTATCTATCAATCTCTTTAAAGTGTCCACCGATGCGGACGAACTCAGACCGTCAACAGGAGTATTCATGCAATAATCCACTAACTTATCGACAGTAGAGGTTGCAACATGCATCCGCGTATCGGAAGAAGCATAATAGATAAATACCGTTCCGTCATCATCAACAATCCACCCGTTGGAGAAAAGTACGTTGCTTACATCGCCTATACGTTCTTCCGCTTCGGGCGCCATGAAATAACCACCGGGAGCAGCTATCAGTTTGGAGGGTTCGTCCAAGGCTGTCATATACATATAAAGTACGTAACGCAATCCTGCCGCACAACCACGTACTCCATGTGCCAAGTGCAACCACCCCTTAGAGGTTTTGATAGGATGCGGTCCTTCGCCATTCTTCACCTCTTTGATAGTATGATAATAGCGTTGGTCAATAATCTTTTCCTCCTTTACTTCAGCATGCGTTATGTCATCCACCAATGCCCAACCAATACCTCCACCGCTTCCGGCATCTATGAAACCATCCTGCGGACGGGTATAAAGTGCATATTTACCATCTACAAATTCCGGATGAAGCACCACATTACGTTGCTGACTTTTAGTTTTCAAGTCCGGCAGACGCTCCCAAGTTTTCAGATCTTTGGTACGGGCAATAGCTGCCGTAGCCGTTGCAGAAGACAAATCTCCCACTGGAGCTGTGTCATCGTGCCGTTCCGCACAGAAAATACCATATATCCAACCGTCTTCATGGGCTGTGAGACGCATGTCGTAAATATTAGTTGCCGGAACAATGTCTTCAGGCATCATTATCGGATAATCCCAAAAACGGAAATTGTCAACACCATTCGGACTTTCGGCTATGGCAAAGAATGATTTACGATCGGCCCCTTCCACTCGAACCACCAATAAGTACTTATTGTTCCATTTTATGGCACCGGAATTCATCGTGGCATTAATGCTGATTCGTTCCATTAGATAAGGATTACTGTTTTCATCCAAATCGTATCGCCAAAAGACAGGGGTGTGCGCGGCGGTTAGTACAGGATATTTATAGCGGGTGAATATACCGTTGCCACCCTTTACTGGCTCATTTTCTCTTGTTATCAACTCCTCATGTCCTTGAATGAGTTGTTTTATCTTATCATTAAGAATTCCCATATTGATGATTTTCTTATTTATATAAAGAATTTACATCCGCTGCAAATAAAGTTTTAGGGTCTTTATAGAACTCCACAAAATCATTAGCAGAGACTTGCCCTGGATAAGGAGCATAGAAATGAGTTACGCGCTCACGAGCATTGCGCCAAACTAGCACATAAGCTATCGGATACTTCTCTATGACAGGTAATAAAGTTTCAGTCCACCATTTCGAATCGGGAATACCCTCATATCCGGTTTCAGTGATAGCAATTA
>ENA-OWPN01001333-OWPN01001333.1-human-gut-metagenome-genome-assembly--contig:-NODE-1333-length-23187-cov-35.722376_pt1 | contig 23187 bp, 17 predicted proteins | sample MGYA00248266_ERZ651850 | MGnify/ENA primary metagenome ERZ651850 (study PRJEB26924, sample SAMEA4378296) | human gut metagenome | biome: human gut; feature: human-associated habitat; material: faeces... | reverse complement strand
TATTCAAGGCAGGGTTAAGACGTAAGATGCGAAAAGCAGCCATGGACAGAAACTATCTGGCGTCAGTCCTTGCGGGGAGCGGGCTTTCGTAATCTTGCCCTGAATACAGGACTGAGTATCAAAAAGCCGGTTAACTGAAACTGTCCAGGTTTTGGGGGTCAGTTCATAAACGCCTTATCCGGCCTAAAAACAACTAAAATTCAATAAATTGCACCGATGCGTAGTCCCTATAAGCTTACGCATCGGGCAATTGTATTTACGCCATTGTCCCAATCGTCTTCCTGAATCGCAGCAGCGCAATGGTGAAAAATGCGCCGCCAATTGCCATCAGCGTCAGAAACTGCGGCCAGACGATTTCGAATCCGGCACCCCGGTAGAGGATGGCCTGCGCGAGGCTAACAAAGTGTGTCGTCGGCATGGTCAGCATAATGTCCTGCACCATCTGCGGCATACTTTCGCGCGGCGTGGAACCACCGGAAAGCATTTGCAGCGGCAGCAGCACCAGAATCACCAGCAGCCCCAGTTGCGGCATTGAACGCGCTATCGTCCCCATAAAAATGCCGATTGACGTGGTGGCAAACAGACTGAGCGCCACGCCCAGCATAAACAGCGGGATCGAGCCTTCAATCGGTACGCCCAGTACACCTTTCACCATCAGCACCAGCGATAATCCCGATACCACCAGCACCACCAGCCCCATCGACCAGATCTTCGCCATCATGATCTCAAACGGCGTTATCGGCATCACCAGTAAGTGTTCCACCGTGCCGTGTTCACGCTCGCGGATCAGCGCCGATCCGGTCAATACAATCGCCAGCATGGTAATGTTGTTGATGATCGCCATCACCCCGCCAAACCACGCGGGATCGAGGTTCGGGTTAAAGCGCATCCGGGTTTCCAGCGATACCAACGGTTCGCTGTTATCACGGTAGCGCGCGACAAAGCTGTTCACTTCACCGTTGATAATATTCTGGATATACCCATTGCCGGTAAATGCCTGGCTCATGCGCGTGGCATCGACGTTCACCTGAATATCCGGCTGGCGTCCGGCGAGGACATCACGCTGAAAATTAGGCGGAATATTTATCGCGAAGGTATAGCGTCCGGCGTCCAGTCCGGCATCCATCTCATCGGCGGTGATCATCTCCGGTGGCAAAAACCACGGACGATAGAAGCTGTTAACGATCCGGTTCGATAACTGCGATTGATCCATATCGGCAATGGCGATCGGCGCGAGGTTCAACGATCCTGGCGTAACGGTCGCTGACGAATACACCGACACCGTAAACGAGAAGACAATCAGCGTCAGCATCGCTTTATCACCGAGCAGACTGCGCAACTCTTTGATACCCAGATTAAAAATATTGCGTAAATGGCGCATCATCCCTCCTGTTTTTTCAGCAGCAGGATACTTAAGCCCATCACCAGCGGGATGGCTATCAGCAACGGGATAAAAAGTTGCCACAAATCAGTCAGATCCAGCGCTTTCGAGAACGTCCCGCGGGCAATAGTCAGAAAATGACTGGTCGGGTAAACCTCGCCGATCCAACGTCCAGGCCCTTCCAGCGAAGCTACCGGATCGATCATCCCGGAAAACTGTGTCGCCGGGATCAACGTGATAATCGCCGTTCCGAAAATGGCGGCAATCTGGCTTTTCATAAAGGTGGAGATCAGCAGCCCCATTCCGGTGGCAATGATGATATACAGCAGCGCCGCCAGGGTGAGCGTCAGGAAACTGCCTTTATGCGGTACGCCAAACACAAACACCGACAGGCCGCAGAGCAGGAAAAAGTTCAGCATCCCCAGCGCGATGTATGGCAACTGTTTACCAAGCAAAAATTCACTACGCGTGGTGGGGGTCACGTAAAGGTTGATAATCGACCCAAGCTCTTTTTCCCGCACCACGCTAAGGGCGCTTAGCATTGACGGGATCATCATCAGCAGAAGCGGGATCACCGCCGGAACAATCGCTGGCAGGCTTTTTACGTCCGGGTTATAGCGATAGCGCGTCTCAATATTCATCAGCCCGCTTTGGCTGGCGGGTGTGGATTGTCGGCTCGCCACATCCTGTAGCCAGCTCTGGTGCATTGCCTGCACGTAACCTTTTACCGTTTCGGCACGGCTCGGCATCGCTCCGTCGATCCAGACGCCGAGTTCCACAGGCGTACCACGCGCGATATCGCGCCCGAAATTGGGAGGGATCTCAATTGCCACCGTTATATCGCCCGCACGCATCCGACGATCAAGCTCGTCATAACTGGTGAGCGGCGGCTGTTCGATAAAGTAACGGGAACCGGAGAGATTGAGCGTCCACGCCTGGCTACTGACGGTCTGGTCGCGGTCGAGCACCGCAAAGCGCAGGTTTTCCACATCCATACTGATGCCGTAACCCATTATCAGCATCAGGATCACTGTTCCCATCAGCGCCAGCGTCGAACGTACCGGATCGCGTCGCAGTTCCAGTGCTTCGCGGCGGCTGTAGCTAAACAGACGGCGCAGGCTAAATCCCTGACGCGGCGCGTGGGTGGTGTCGTGTATCACGGGCGGCGCTTCGGCTTCGTTGCTCTGTCCTGCCGCTTCCTGCAAATAGGCGATAAATGCCTCTTCCAGACTGGCGGCTCCGCGTTTCTCAACCAGTTCCTGCGGTGTACCGCTGGCGAGCACTTTTCCGGCGTGCATCAGTGAGATGCGGTCGCAACGTTCCGCTTCGTTCATAAAGTGGGTGGAGATGAAGATAGTCACTTTGTCCTGGCGCGAGAGATCGACCATCAACTGCCAGAACATATCCCTCGCCACCGGATCGACACCAGAAGTAGGCTCATCGAGGATTAACATCTCCGGGCGATGAATCACCGCCACCGCCAGCGAAAGCCGCTGGCGAATGCCGAGCGGCAATGACTCCGGCAGAATATCTTCAACGTCGTTGAGCTTAAAACGCTCGCTCATTTCAGCCACTCTTGCGGGAATTTCCGCTTCCGGGATGTGAAACAAACGGGCATGTAACTCAAGGTTTTGCCGCACGGTGAGTTCGTTATAGAGCGAAAACGACTGCGACATATAGCCCACCCGACGGCGGGTATCGATATCTTTTGGATCAACCGGTTGCCCGAACAGCCACGCCTCACCTTCGCTGGCGGGCAGCAGTCCGGTGAGCATTTTCATGGTGGTGGATTTACCGCAGCCGTTCGAACCAAGAAAACCAAAAATCTCCCCGCGTGGAATGCGGAAATTAACGTGATCAACGGCAACGAAGGAACCAAAACGCATGGTCAGATCGCGCGCTTCGATGGCAATCTCTGCGTTTTCAGGTTGATACGGTGGGATCACTACCGCCTGATGCGCCTGGCGTTGCGCTTGCGGTAACAGATTTATAAATGCTTCTTCCAGCGTAGCGCTTTGCGTTTGCTGCCGTAGCTCTTCGGCGCTGCCAGTTGCCAGCACTTCTCCGGCATTCATCGCTACCAGCCAGTCGAAGCGTTCGGCCTCTTCCATATAGGCGGTGGCGACCAGCACGCTCATATTGCTCTGCCGCTGGCGAATACTGTCGATCAGATCCCAGAACTGGGAGCGGGAGAGCGGGTCAACCCCCGTTGTTGGCTCATCAAGGATCAACAGTTCCGGGTCGTGGATTAACGCGCAGCACAGCCCAAGTTTTTGCTTCATCCCGCCGGAGAGTTTCCCTGCCGGACGATCGCGAAACGGTGCTAACCCGGTGCTGGTCAGCAGCTCATTGATTCGCACTTCCCGCTCCGCTTTGTCGTGACCGAACAGGCGAGCGAAAAAATCGACGTTTTCATACACCGACAAGGTGTGGTAGAGGTTTTTGCCCAGCCCCTGCGGCATCCAGGCGATGCGCGGGCAGACGTCGCGGCGATGCTTCGGGTCGCGCATATCGCCGCCCAGCACCATCACATTGCCCTGTTCAATGACGCGGGCACCGGAAATCAACGACAACAAGCTCGACTTCCCGACGCCGTCCGGGCCAATCAGCCCGACCATACAGCGGGCCGGAATATCGAGAGTGATATTGTTCAGCGCAACGGTTTTTCCATAATGCTGGCTCACGCCCGCCAGTTGCGCGACAGGCGGGACGGGAACCAGTTCCAGATGCGTCATTGCGGCAACCTCACCACGAGGTCGTCAGGCCACGGAAGTTCTTCATTCACCCGCACCCACGCTACGCCCGGCAAACCGGTTTTGACATATTCCAGATGCTGCTGGAGTAATTCCGGTGGGATACGCGCTTTGACGCGGAACATCAGTTTCAGCCGTTCATCGCTGGTTTCGACGGTTTTTGGCGTGAACTGGGCGACACTGGCGACAAAACTGATGGTTGCAGGAATACGCAGATCTGGCGCGGCATCGAGGATCAGCCGGGCTTCACCGCCCAGTTTCAGCGTGCCCGCCTGTTCGGTTGGCAGGAAGAAAGTCATATAGACGTCGCTGAGATCGACCATATTCAGCACCCGACCGCCTGCCGCCAGCACTTCGCCTGGCTCGGCAACCCGATACTGCACGCGTCCGTCACGCGGGGCTTTCAGTTCGCTGTCATCGATATCTGCGGCAATGCGCCGTTCAGTGGCTTGTGCCGCTTCGACGCGGGTTTGCGCCTGAATGATATTGGTGCGTGCCGCTTCTATAGCCGCTTTAGAAGCCGATACCTGAGCTTTCGCCGATTCCAGCGCAGCTCGGGCGCTCTCAGCGGCGGCGCGATCGTCATCCAGCTGTTGCGCAGAAATAGCCCCTCGTTGGGCCAGTGAACGGGAACGCGTATGACGTTTTGCTACGGAGTCCAGTTCTGCCTGGCGTTGATTAACCAGCGACTGTGCGGCACGAGTTTCGCTTTGTCGTTGCTCCAGCAAAGCCTGCGCGGCAGCAACGGCGCTTTGTGCCTCTTTGATTTGCGCGATGGCTTCCAGTCGCTGTTCCTGCAACACGCGAGTATCCATCTTCGCCAGCACTTCACCTTCGCGAACAAACTGGCCTTCTTTCACCAGAATGGTGTCGATACGCCCGGCAATTTTGCTGGCAATATCCACTTCCGTCGCTTCAATGCGCCCATTACTGACAGCAAAGCCTTCCGGCACACCTGCCGGGCGCAACAGCCACCACGCCACGATAGCCGCCACCGCCAGTAACCCGACAACCCACCACGCCAGATGGCGCTTACTCTTATCCATAATCGACCCGCCATAATCCCTGTAAGCAAACGACGCGTGTTACAACTGCCGCCGAACGACGTTCAGCGGATTCTTCCATCCGGGATAAGAAGGAAACGGCAAATACGACCAGCGCGCAGAGCATTGAGCGCCAACGGGGAAGGCTTAGTGAAAACGGGTAGTAATGTTGTCATCATCAGCATTCCTGGCCGTAAATGAAACACGCATACTCATAAGTGTGATCTATAAAACTGGCTGACAAAACGGTATCCATCCTGTTGGATAGCGTTTCACGCCTGTTCAGTTGCAGGAACAGAGCATTCCTTTTTACGTTTTATCAACAGTCTCAACCAGATAGTAACATTAATATTCATGTTGTCTATGGTTCAGAGCTGTAACATTGTGCGCCTTCTAATCAAAGGCATAAGTCCATTTCTGTTTTTTTCATGCTGGTAAGACTTCCAGGGAGTGGTTATCTCAGGCCCTGCACCAGGGTTAATTTGGCAATTATGCATGCTGAACATTCTTCCAGCATGTTTACTGTCACGGGCGTTAAGACCTAAAACTGTCCCCGTTTCACCTATACATTCTCTTCCACCATTTCCGTTATGTGCAACAACTTGATTTATACCTAACATTTGTGAACATGCTAATAGTGCTTCAAGTTTAGGTCTGTAATCTGTCGAAACAGAAAAATAACGATTAAAGGATCGACAAGAGATAGCCCGGCTAGTTTTAAACTTTTTGCCATTAATTATAGCATGATGCTTTTTATTGATAATTGCCGCTAATTCGACCGGATCGAGAGCATTGGTCATTTCATCAATAGAGACTGTTATCGGTCCTATAATGTAACGTTTTCGCTGCTCATCAAAAGTTATCCCATGATGATTTGCCATTATTTTGTATTTGGGGTCATAGAAACATACAGGATAATCTTTTATCCCAGCGTAGGTATCCTCATCAAGTGGTTTCATACGCGTGAAGTTCTGCATATAGTTACCATTGCAATTCGTTTCATGATTTCCAGCTAATACATGAACATTTTCATTGATACTCATTATGCGTTTTAACAAATCGATGATAAATTGATCGCCACAGATATTACTAAATCGATCGCCGGTTTGGTCGCCAAGAAACGTACATGGCGTCACAGCGTCTTTATTAATAACTAAATAAGGCTGAAGACTTTCTAAAACTATATCTCTTCTGTTCAGAATACTGATTATTGTATTAACATTAGTGTCAAGTTGCTCATTAAAGTTCTCCCTTAGCAATACGTTGAGAACTTCATCTTCTATATTAAGCAACTGGCTAAGGAAATTTTCTCCTTCAGCCATGATTCTCAAATGTCCCGTTGCAAAAAGCGCGTACAAAACTGCACCGACTGAGCCATCGGTATCGCCAAAATAGGTTGGTCTGGTACTTGTGGGATCAACAGGTGAACAATTGGAGAAATAGGTTCTGTCAGCGAACTGGGGGTTTATCATTGTTTCGAATTTAATATCAGATACATTGAATTGCGATATTTTCCAGTCCCAGACGGGTTTGTACGACTCAGTAACTGCAACATCATTAGCATCATCATTTACTGTCATATTATTAAGTAAATAAACAATGCTGCACCAATTAATATCGGTATTATCAAGATAGCAGCCGTAATTTTTACTATTAATTGTCACAATAAACTGATAATTATTATCCCTACGTAGAATATGAGCGCGCATGTCCGATAGCATACTATATTTTTCTGAATGATTCGTTTGTATGGTAAATGATATTTTGTCATCTCGAATAGATTGTTGGAAACGTTCTATTTGCCAATCATCAATTTTTTCCACAACTTCACCGAGCATTGTCCTGGCAATACTTGATATATCATCACCTATACCATTTGCAATATACCCAAACAGTTCTTTAGTGAAGTTAGTAACATGCTCTTGCACCATATCATTTGTTGCGATTGTCGTTGTACTGTCGTTAGTGCCTGCCACAGTTCCAATTTTCATCTTTTACCTCATATAATTCACCGCGAGGAATGCATAGTTAACATTTAATCTTATGACATACACCTCATGTTCGATGGAAAAATAATTATATTTTGCACAAATCATTCAGCCTTAAAGCATAATATGAAATTTCTTATCTCATAGCAGAGAAAGTCCCTAAAGATTGTAGAGGCGTCATCAGAACATGCCTCTACAATCGATTAAGAAAACCTATGAAATACTGGCAGGATTAAAAAGACATACCACCGTATTCATGGAGTTTTAATGAGATTGAAAACAACTAAGCCCTGAGGAATAAATTATTTTATTATTTTTATCACGTGCTTCCTTCAGGGAATTTAGCCCCATAATACCATTATCAAATTGTTGATTCTGATCTACCCCGACCCCATGATGCCCATATTTTTGTCTAATGTATTTGCTGGGGTCTTCACCTTTGAGTGTCTCCCCATATATGAAGATACGTTTACGTGCTGGTCTGAAATCAGTAGTGTTATCAAAATAATTAGCATATACAGGTGTGGGTTTCAAAGTATTGCTTCGGATTAGATGGAATAGAGGATCATCCATGTGTTCTTTATGTTTTTTATTAAAAATATTGGCTAATTCCTCAGGATCAGTAGGATTTTTCATCTGATTAAATGGAACCTGCAAAGCACCGAGACAATAACATTTTTTTCTTCATCTCTTATTATTCCGTGATGACTGGTTAAAACTTTCCTTTCTGAGTCATAATGACAAACATCGAGCGTTTTAATTAAGTTATACGTATCACCGGCAGAGAGTTTATAATTTTCTAGTCATGCAGTATAGTTACCATTAAAATTGATTTCATGATTTCTAGCCAGAACGATGACATTTTTATTAATACGGCTATCTTTATTACCCTCCATATTTCGCATAGAATTTAGCAAAGTAAGGATATATTTATCACCAAAAATAGTACTAAATCTATCGCCTGTATGATCCCCAAGGAAGATACAAGGGGTTATCGCATCGTCCTTTAAAAAAACATGTTGATGCAACTCATTCAATATCATGTCTCTCGTATTTAATAAATTGTAGAGCAATTTATTATTTTTATGTATGTATGCAGATGAAGCCATGTTTTCGTGTTTTAATAATTCACATAATAAACTCCAACCCTTTTCCCTGATGCCTATATGCCTTGAAACGAGCAATGCATAAAGTACAGCGCCTACTCTTCCATCTGTATCGCCAAAATAAGCCGTGTTGGCATTTTGTGGGTTAATCACACCACAGTGTTTATAAAAGTCTATTTTAGAAAACACAGATTTAACATAGCTATCAAACTTATCCTTAGGAAACGTCTCTTTAGAGACATCCCAACGCCAGTCAGCTTTAAAATTACCGCTAAGAAGAGTAAAGAAATTTTCAGGTATGATAGAAAGGCCATTAACTTTATAAATTATGTCTGATTTATCTCCGGAGAAATTAATAAAATAATAACCATCCTTACACTCAATCGTAACGGTAATGGGAGACGATAATTTTATCACATAGTTATTGTCTGGTATAATTGTAAAGATAAACGTGTTAGTAGTATTCTTGGCGAAACTATTATATTCTTGAATATCTATAGATGGCTCACTATTGTAAAACCATATTTTCTCCATCTGAAGACTATGTTCATTTACCCTCCAGTGACCATGTTGCAGGAAATAGATGATATTCAGGCCTAAATCGTTATCTATTTGCGAAAAGTCATTCAGCATATTAACTTAAACTGTGTTTGATCGATATTTTTTATCAACCTTGCCATGGTGTTGATGACTGTTAACTTTATCTGAATGCTTATCTTGATGGTTTGAAGAGAAGTGCTTAAATATATTGTGAAATACTTTCATAAATAACCTGTAATATTTTTACTTGTTAGTAACAAAATAAACAATACATGTCTGAAAGACATATTTACGATGATACAAAGCAATAATACTTATATGTTCGATGATTTTAAGCACCGAGACTATCCGGTCTTTTACTAAATAATGGAAAACAATCCATCCCTGGAAGATAATTGTAAAAAAAACAACAGAATAAGAATTAATCTTAGGATAAATATTTATTTATCATGGCCTTTTAACCGGTAAAAAATGGCACTCGGCACAGTAAACCCCGCTATAGTTATGCTATGCATTTGTCTTTAATGATATCTCGTCGTTATATTAACAGGCTGAAATTATCATTAATGCACATTTCATTATTAGCAGGGATACCTGAGGAGTTTAAAGTGAACATATATATCGGGTGGCTTTTCAAATTAATCCCTTTGATTATGGGATTAATTTGCATCGCGTTAGGTGGCTTTGTGCTGGAAAGTTCAGGGCAAAGCGAGTATTTCGTCGCGGGTCATGTGCTGATTTCTCTGGCGGCCATATGCCTGGCATTATTCACTACCGCATTTATTATCATTTCGCAGCTCACGCGCGGCGTTAATACGTTTTACAATACATTGTTCCCCATTATTGGCTATGCGGGGTCAATTATCACCATGATATGGGGTTGGGCACTGTTAGCAGGCAATGATGTGATGGCAGACGAGTTTGTCGCCGGCCATGTTATTTTCGGCGTTGGTATGATTGCCGCCTGTGTATCGACGGTGGCAGCGTCATCCGGTCACTTTCTGCTCATTCCCAAAAATGCAGCGGGGAGCAAGAGCGATGGAACGCCGGTACAGGCTTATTCTTCATTAATCGGTAATTGCCTCATTGCCGTTCCCGTTTTACTCACCCTGCTCGGTTTCATTTGGTCTATTACGCTGTTACGTAGTGCTGACATAACTCCGCATTATGTCGCGGGTCACGTATTGCTTGGGTTAACCGCAATCTGTGCCTGTCTAATTGGCCTTGTTGCCACAATTGTCCATCAAACACGTAATACGTTTTCAACTAAAGAACACTGGCTGTGGTGTTATTGGGTTATTTTTCTCGGCTCAATCACGGTACTGCAGGGGATATACGTCTTAGTCAGTTCCGATGCAAGCGCCCGACTGGCTCCCGGCATTATTCTTATTTGCCTCGGAATGATCTGTTACAGCATATTCTCAAAAGTCTGGCTACTGGCACTGGTATGGAGACGTACCTGTTCGTTAGCCAACAGAATACCGATGATTCCCGTCTTCACCTGCCTGTTTTGCCTTTTCCTGGCATCGTTTCTTGCGGAAATGGCGCAGACCGACATGGGATATTTTATTCCTTCGCGGGTTTTGGTCGGTTTAGGAGCGGTATGCTTTACGTTGTTCTCAATCGTTTCAATATTAGAAGCAGGTTCTGCTAAAAAATAATTGCAACGTACCGGATAAAACCAGCGTTGACCATTTGCGTAACGCTGGTTTTTCTTAGGCATCATGAAATAACGCAGCATTAATGCATAGTGGTTAAGGATAAAAAAACAACAAAGTTACTGTTTTTTTCAACCTGTTCATATTTTATAAAGATCTGGCCACTGGGTGAGTTTTCAATCACCTTTCCTTCCACCTTATATTAAGCCTGGAGGGTTTCAGTTCACGGGCTCATTAGAAAATAATCACAAGATAGCCACTATCAAAATTAGCTCATTTTTAATGCGGCTCTAATAATTTTCATCTTTAGGTAACAGGTCAGGACGACTTCGCTGCAATCAAATCCTGCGCACAAGCCCACGCACTCGACCACGCCCACTGGAAGTTATAGCCCCCCAGCCAGCCGGTAACGTCCATCACTTCGCCGATGAAGTACAGCCCAGGCACTTTGCGCGCTTCCATCGTCCGTGAAGAGAGTTCGTTGGTGTCCACGCCGCCGAGCGTCACTTCGGCAGTGCGATAGCCTTCAGTGCCGTTGGGTTGTACGCGCCAGTCGGTCAATGTGCTAATCAGTGCCTGTTGGTCACGCACGTTGAGCTGTTTTAGCGAAACATCCGGGATTTGCCCGAGTTGCTGTAAGCGTTCAACCAACCGCTTCGGTAGATGAACCGCCAGTGTGTTTTTCAGGCTCTGATTCGGATGTGCGTTACGCTGCTCATTCAGGAAGGTTTCGAGATCCACATCCGGTAGCAGATTGATACTGACAAATTCACCCGGTTGCCAGTAGCTGGAAATCTGCAACACCGCCGGTCCAGACAAGCCGCGATGGGTGAAGAGTAAGTTCTCACGGAAAACGATGCCGTTTTCAGCGGTAATCACGGAAGGCACCGCCACGCCCGCCAGCACCTGTAACTCTTCGAGCAACGGTTTATGCAGAGTGAATGGCACCAGACCCGCGCGGGTCGGCAGCACGTTGAGGCCAAATTGTTCGGCAATCTTATAACCAAACGGCGACGCGCCCAGCCCCGGCATTGACAGCCCACCGGTCGCGATGACCAGCTTTTCGCAACCGACAGTCATGCCGTTCAGTTCAAGCGTGAAGCCTGTTTCATCCTTCGCCACACTCAGCACTTCGCTACGCAATCTGAAGGTTACATTGCCCTTCTCGCACTCATCCACCAGCATGTCGACAATCTGCTGCGCGGAGTCATCGCAGAAGAGTTGTCCTAACGTTTTCTCGTGCCAGGCGATGCCGTGTTTATTGACCAGATCAATGAAATCCCACTGGGTAAAACGCGCGAGTGCAGACTTACAAAAATGCGGATTCTGGCTCAGATAAGCGCCTGGTTCGACATAAAGGTTGGTAAAGTTGCAGCGCCCACCGCCAGACATAAGGATTTTGCGCCCTGGTTTTTTACCATTATCGATCAGCAGAACCCGGCGTCCTGCCTGACCTGCCAGCGCAGAACAGAATATACCCGCCGCACCAGCGCCTATAATAATGGCATCAAACCTTTCCACGTTGCGCTCCTCTTAGAAAAAACGGGCGTGAATTGTAAAGATTCCTCAGTGGTCGCACCAGCATCAATATTACTAAAAGGAAGTATTTGCCTGAATTATATAAGATAATTATTTTTTGAGTGAAATCCATACAGGAGGCAAATCAAAAAAAGTCTATATTTCACTTTGCCCGCGCCGCGAAAGTCACTGATAATGCGCCGCGTTCATGTCCTCAAAATGGCGTAACGTCCTATGCTACATTTGTTTGCTGGCCTGGATTTGCATACCGGGCTGTTATTATTGCTTGCACTGGCTTTTGTGCTGTTCTACGAAGCCATCAATGGTTTCCATGACACAGCCAACGCCGTGGCAACCGTTATCTATACCCGCGCGATGCGTTCTCAGCTCGCCGTGGTTATGGCGGCGGTGTTCAACTTTTTGGGTGTTTTGCTGGGTGGTCTGAGTGTTGCCTATGCCATTGTGCATATGCTGCCGACGGATCTGCTGCTTAATATGGGATCGTCTCATGGCCTTGCCATGGTGTTCTCTATGTTGCTGGCGGCGATTATCTGGAACCTGGGTACCTGGTACTTTGGTTTACCTGCATCCAGCTCTCATACGCTGATTGGCGCGATCATCGGGATTGGTTTAACCAATGCGTTGATGACCGGGACGTCAGTGGTGGATGCACTCAATATCCCGAAAGTATTAAGTATTTTCGGTTCTCTGATCGTTTCCCCTATTGTCGGCCTGGTGTTTGCTGGCGGTCTGATTTTCTTGCTGCGTCGCTACTGGAGCGGCACCAAGAAACGCGCCCGTATCCACCTGACCCCAGCGGAGCGTGAAAAGAAAGACGGCAAGAAAAAGCCGCCGTTCTGGACGCGTATCGCGCTGATCCTTTCCGCTATCGGCGTGGCGTTTTCGCACGGCGCGAACGATGGTCAGAAAGGCATTGGTCTGGTTATGTTGGTATTGATTGGCGTCGCGCCAGCAGGCTTCGTGGTGAACATGAATGCCACTGGCTACGAAATCACCCGTACCCGTGATGCCATCAACAACGTCGAAGCTTACTTTGAGCAGCATCCTGCGCTGCTCAAACAGGCTACCGGTGCTGATCAGTTAGTACCGGCTCCGGAAGCTGGCGCAACGCAACCTGCGGAGTTCCACTGCCATCCGTCGAATACCATTAACGCGCTCAACCGCCTGAAAGGTATGTTGACCACCGATGTGGAAAGCTACGACAAGCTGTCGCTTGATCAACGTAGCCAGATGCGCCGCATTATGCTGTGCGTTTCTGACACTATCGACAAAGTGGTGAAGATGCCTGGCGTGAGTGCTGACGATCAGCGCCTGTTGAAGAAACTGAAGTCTGACATGCTTAGCACCATCGAGTATGCACCGGTGTGGATCATCATGGCGGTCGCGCTGGCGTTAGGTATCGGTACGATGATTGGCTGGCGCCGTGTGGCAACGACTATCGGTGAGAAAATCGGTAAGAAAGGCATGACCTACGCTCAGGGGATGTCTGCCCAGATGACGGCGGCAGTGTCTATCGGCCTGGCGAGTTATACCGGGATGCCGGTTTCCACTACTCACGTACTCTCCTCTTCTGTCGCGGGGACGATGGTGGTAGATGGCGGCGGCTTACAGCGTAAAACCGTAACCAGTATTCTGATGGCCTGGGTGTTTACCCTTCCGGCTGCGGTACTGCTTTCCGGCGGGCTGTACTGGCTCTCCTTGCAGTTCCTGTAATCGTACGCACCAAAACGAGCGGGTCAGTTTACTGGCCCGCTTTTTTTATGCGTTATTATTGCTGAAGTGCTTAATGCCAAATCATCAATGCAATCAGGCTGACCACCACCAGACCACACAATGCGCTAGTCAGAATAAACTGCCGACGCACCCGCTCACAGCGGCGAATAAACTCATCATCGTGATGATCGCGATAACGTTGGGCATAGATATACCAAACGAGACGCACCTGTTTGTTGGGTTGGCCATGTGAGGTAAAAAAGCCCCCTCCATCAACATATTGATAGAGCAATGGATCGCAGTTACGCAGTACCACTAACAACGCGCGTAGTGATGAGAAATAGCGCGCCATGTTAACAATGCAAACGACACATAAAGCCCAAAATAATGCGACGGTGCTTATCATACCTCCTCCCCGGCGACCTGCCCGCGGAGTTCCACCCCGGGGCTACCGCTCCCGATACGCTGCCAATCAGTTAACACCAGGTCCTGGAGAAACCGCTTTTGTGGTGACCAACATCCGAGCGGCTCTATAGATAGTGTAGGAGATCAGGTTGTTTTTTTTCCAGAAGGTTAACCACTATCAATATATTCATGTCGAAAATTTGTTTATCTAACGAGTAAGCAAGGCGGATTGACGGATCATCCGGGTCGCTATAAGGTAAGGATGGTCTTAACACTGAATCTTTACGGCTGGGTTAGCCCCGCGCACGTAGTTCGCAGGACGCGGGTGACGTAACGGCACAAGAAACGCTAGCTGGCCAGTCATCGACAACTTTATGGAAGGAGTAACACTATGGCTTATAAACACATTCTCATCGCGGTCGACCTCTCCCCGGAAAGCAAAGTTCTGGTAGAGAAAGCAGTCTCTATGGCTCGCCCCTACAATGCGAAAGTTTCTCTGATCCACGTAGATGTAAACTACTCTGACCTATACACCGGGCTTATTGATGTGAATCTGGGTGATATGCAGAAACGCATCTCTGAAGAGACACATCATGCGCTGACCGAGCTTTCCACTAATGCAGGCTACCCAATCACTGAAACCCTGAGCGGCAGCGGCGACCTGGGCCAGGTTCTGGTCGATGCAATCAAGAAATACGATATGGATCTGGTGGTTTGTGGTCACCACCAGGACTTCTGGAGCAAACTAATGTCTTCCGCACGTCAGCTGATCAACACCGTTCACGTTGATATGCTGATTGTTCCGCTGCGCGACGAAGAAGAATAATCATCCCCCCACGACGTGTTCCTGAACGCCCGCATATGCGGGCGTTTTGCTTTTTGGCGCGCCTTGTTACCTGATGCAGCGTAAACCCCTTATCTGGCCTACGATCTGCGTACGCAATCAAAATCTCCTGCCAATACAACATTTAACACCATCATATTTTCCATCATTAGTGTGATCAGCTGGTTATTTTCTGTTGTAATAGTGTATTAATCTATTCACCGCATCAATATTAAGAATCTCTGACACATGTAAACTTTTTCGCGCGTTATCCCTTACGCGTTCATACTTTTCAGGATGGTATTGGAAGGTTAATAAATATGAATACAACAACACCCATGGGGATGCTGCAGCAACCTCGCCCATTTTTCATGATCTTTTTTGTCGAGTTATGGGAGCGATTCGGCTACTACGGCGTGCAGGGCGTACTGGCGGTTTTCTTCGTTAAACAGCTTGGATTCTCGCAAGAGCAGGCTTTTGTCACTTTTGGTGCTTTTGCTGCGCTGGTCTATGGCCTCATTTCCATTGGCGGCTATGTCGGCGACCACCTGCTGGGGACCAAACGCACCATTGTTCTCGGAGCACTTGTGCTGGCGATTGGCTACTTCATGACCGGCATGTCGCTACTTAAGCCTGACCTGATTTTCATCGCCCTGGGGACTATCGCTGTCGGTAACGGCCTGTTTAAAGCTAACCCAGCCAGCTTGCTTTCGAAGTGCTATCCGCCGAAAGATCCGCGGCTTGATGGCGCATTCACCCTGTTCTATATGTCGATCAATATCGGCTCGTTGATAGCGTTATCGCTGGCCCCTGTGATCGCTGATAGATTCGGTTATTCAGTCACCTACAACCTGTGCGGGGCGGGGTTAATTATCGCATTACTGGTTTACATCGCCTGTCGTGGAATGGTGAAAGACATTGGTTCTGAACCCGACTTCAAGCCGATGAGCTTCAGCAAACTGTTGTACGTATTACTTGGCAGCGTGGTGATGATCTTCGTCTGTGCATGGCTGATGCACAACGTAGAAGTCGCCAATCTGGTGCTGATTGTTCTCTCCATCGTCGTCACCATCATCTTCTTTCGTCAGGCATTCAAGCTGGATAAAACCGGGCGCAATAAAATGTTTGTCGCCTTTGTCCTGATGCTCGAAGCGGTGGTGTTTTACATTCTCTACGCCCAGATGCCAACATCGCTGAACTTCTTTGCCATCAACAACGTGCATCATGAAATTCTCGGTTTTTCCATCAACCCGGTCAGCTTCCAGGCGCTTAACCCGTTCTGGGTGGTACTCGCCAGCCCAATACTGGCAGGCATTTACACGCATCTGGGTAACAAAGGCAAAGACCTCTCGATGCCGATGAAATTTACTCTCGGCATGTTTATGTGCTCTCTGGGCTTTTTGACGGCTGCAGCTGCGGGAATGTGGTTTGCGGATGCCCAGGGGCTGACATCGCCATGGTTTATCGTGCTGGTGTACTTATTCCAGAGCTTAGGTGAACTGTTTATTAGCGCCCTTGGCCTGGCGATGATTGCTGCCCTGGTGCCGCAGCATTTGATGGGCTTTATTCTCGGGATGTGGTTCCTGACGCAGGCTGCCGCGTTCTTGCTGGGCGGCTATGTGGCAACATTTACCGCGGTGCCGGACAACATTACCGATCCGCTTGAGACGTTGCCCGTCTATACCAACGTGTTTGGTAAGATTGGTCTGGTCACACTGGGCGTTGCAGTAGTGATGCTGTTGATGGTGCCGTGGCTGAAACGCATGATTGCGACGCCGGAAAGCCATTAATTATTCTTGCAGAAAGCAGGGTAGCGTTATCGCTACCCTGGTTTACTTTTACACTGGCGTACCTGCATAAATATCAAACCTATGCCCTTTAGTGACTACCGCGTTTGGCGTGGCGACATTCGCCAGCGGTGGCGCGTAGTCCGGGCGCTTTACCACCACGCGTTTGGTCGCCAGCAAGCGTGCAGGCTCCAGTAATCCATCGGCATCAAGATCCGGTCCCACCAGCGACTGAAAGACACGCATCTCTTTTTTCACTAGCGCGCTTTTCTGCTTATGCGGGAACATCGGGTCGAGATAAACCACCTGCGGGCGCGGGGTAATATCAGTCAGCGCCGTCAGGCTGGAGGCGTGAATTAACTGCAACCGCTCCTGCAACCAGCCGCCGATTTCCGCATCCGCATAACCACGCGCCAGGCCGTCGTCGAGCAATGCGGCAACGACTGGATTACGCTCCAGCATCCGCACGCGGCAGCCGACTGAAGCCAGCACAAAGGCATCGCGCCCCAGCCCTGCGGTGGCATCCACCACATCCGGCAAATAATCGCCTTTAATGCCCACCGCTTTCGCCACCGCCTCACCGCGACCACCGCCGAATTTGCGTCGGTGCGCCATCGCTCCGCCAACAAAATCAACAAAGATGCCGCCAAGTTTTGGCTCATCACGCTTGCGCAATTCCAGATGTTCCGGCGTTAACACCAGCGCCATCAGGTTGTCTTCATCGTGCTCCAGCCCCCAGCGGACCGCCAGAACAGATAAGGCACCGTCTCCGGTGCCTGTTTCATCAATTAAGCAGATTTTCACTGAATGATCAGCCCTTAATGCCGTAATGCTCCAGCATCGCATCCAGCTGCGGTTCACGACCACGGAAGCGTTTGAACAGATCCATCGGCTCTTCTGAACCGCCACGGCTCAGAATGTTGTCGAGGAACGACTGCCCGGTTTCACGGTTGAAAATGCCCTCTTCCTCAAAGCGCGAGAAAGCATCTGCCGCCAGTACGTCAGCCCACAGGTAGCTGTAGTAACCTGCGGCATAACCACCGGCGAAAATATGGCTGAAAGCGTGCGGGAAACGGCCCCAGGATGGAGACGGTACTACGGCAACCAGTTTCTTGATTTCTGCCAGAGTTTCGAGGATTTTCGCTCCCTGATCCGGGCGGAACTCGGCATGGAGGCGGAAATCGAACAGGCCGAACTCCAGCTGGCGCAGAATAAACAGCGCCGCCTGGTAGTTCTTCGCCGCCAGCATTTTATCCAGCAACTCTTTCGGCAGCGGTTCGCCGGTTTCGTAGTGACCGGAGATAAACGCCAGCGCCTCCGGCTCCCAGCACCAGTTTTCCATAAACTGACTCGGCAGTTCGACCGCATCCCACGGCACACCGCTGATACCGGAAACACCAGCGGTTTCGATGCGGGTCAGCATATGGTGCAGGCCGTGACCGAACTCGTGGAACAGGGTGATCACTTCGTCGTGAGTGAACAGCGCCGGTTTACCATTTACCGGGCGGTTGAAGTTACAAGTCAAATACGCGACCGGTTTTTGCAGAGAACCATCAGCTTTACGCATCTGGCCTACGCAGTCATCCATCCACGCCCCGCCGCGCTTGTTTTCACGGGCATACAGATCGAGGTAGAAGCTGCCGCGCAGTTCGTTATTTTCGTCATACAGTTCGAAGAAACGTACATCCGGATGCCAGACATCAACATCTTTACGCTCTTTAGCGGTGATGCCGTAAATACGTTTCACCACTTCAAACAGGCCGTTAACCGCTTTGTTTTCTGGGAAGTACGGACGCAGCTGCTCGTCGCTGATGCTGTAGAGGTGCTGTTTTTGTTTTTCGCTGTAGTACGCGATATCCCACGGCTGCAACTCATCGACGCCAAATTCCGCTTTGGCGAAGGCGCGCAGTTGTGCCAGCTCTTTTTCGCCTTGCGGACGCGCGCGTTTTGCCAGATCGGTTAAGAAATCCAGCACCTGCTGCGGGTTTTCTGCCATTTTAGTGGCAAGGGATTTAAAGGCGTAGTTTTCAAAGCCCAGCAGTTGCGCCAGTTCGTGACGCAGAGCGAGGATCTCTTCCATCACCTTGCTGTTATCCCATTTACCGGCGTTCGGGCCTTGATCGGAGGCGCGGGTGCTGTAAGCGCGATACATCTCTTCACGCAAGGCCTGGTTGTCGCAGTAGGTCATTACCGGCAGGTAGCTTGGGATATCCAGCGTCAGCAGGTAGCCTTCCAGCTCTTTCGCTTCGGCCTGGGCTTTTGCCGCAGCCAGCGCGCTTTCAGGCATCCCCGCCAGCTCCGCTTCGTCGGTAACGAGTTTGGTCCAGCCCATCGTCGCATCGAGGACGTTGTTGCTGTACTGGTTGCCCAGCTCGGAAAGACGAGTGGCAATCTCACCGTAGCGTTGTTGTTTCTCTATTGGCAGACCGATGCCAGAGAGTTCGAAGTCGCGCAGTGCGTTATCAACCGCTTTTTTCTGAGCCGTGTTCAGCGTGGCGTAATGATCGCCATCGCGCAGGTCGCGATACGCTTTATACAGCCCTTCATGTTGCCCTACCCAGGTGCTGTATTCCGACAGCAGCGGCAGGGTTTGTTCGTACGCTTCACGCAGTTCCGGGCTATTTTTCACCGAGTTCAGGTGGCTGACCGGGGAGAAGATACGCCCCAGCACATCGTCCACTTCCGCCAACGGCTGGCAGAGATTTTCCCAGGTGTACGGTGCTCCTTGCGCTACTACGCGCTCCACATTTTCGCGGCAGTCGTTCAGCGCCTTAGTCACGGCTGGAACGACATGTTCCGGGAGAATTTTAGAAAACGGAGGCAATTCAAAGGGAGTCAGTAACGGATTCGTCATTCGCGCAGTCCTGGTTAAAGAGGTTAAGGAAGCGCTCAACAGGCGCTTTACATAATGTGTGTAGCATGGGGTTAAGTGTAGTGAATTTCAATGAGAAACGTTACGCTTTCGCGGCGGCGGCCTCTTTTCGGTATACTGTCCTGATACGCTTTTGTGCGCCCCGAATACGGGCCGATTTTTACTTACCGGAACACCTTTACCCATGCTCAGTTATCGCCACAGCTTTCACGCTGGCAACCACGCCGACGTCCTTAAACATACCGTTCAGAGCCTGATCATCGAGTCGCTGAAAGAGAAAGATAAACCGTTTCTCTATCTCGACACCCACGCAGGGGCCGGGCGTTATCAGTTAGGCAGCGAACATGCCGAGCGTACCGGCGAATATCTCGAAGGCATCGCCCGTATCTGGCAGCAGGACGATTTGCCCGCAGAACTGGAGGCGTACATCAATGTGGTAAAACACTTCAACCGTAGCGGTCAGTTGCGTTACTACCCCGGTTCGCCATTGATTGCTCGCCAGCTACTGCGCGAACAAGACAGCCTGCAACTGACCGAACTGCACCCGAGCGATTACCCGTTGCTGCGTTCTGAATTTCAGAAAGACAGCCGTGCGCGCGTCGAAAAAGCCGATGGTTTCCAGCAGCTTAAGGCCAAACTGCCGCCGGTTTCCCGCCGTGGTTTAATCCTTATCGACCCGCCGTATGAAATGAAAACCGACTATCAGGCGGTGGTCAGCGGGATAGCAGAAGGTTACAAACGTTTCGCCACTGGTACTTACGCACTGTGGTATCCGGTGGTGCTGCGTCAGCAAATTAAGCGCATGATCCACGATCTGGAAGCGACCGGTATTCGCAAAATTCTGCAAATTGAACTGGCGGTACTGCCAGACAGCGATCGCCGTGGCATGACCGCTTCCGGCATGATTGTGATTAACCCGCCGTGGAAACTGGAACAGCAGATGAATAACGTGCTGCCGTGGCTGCACAGCAAACTGGTTCCGGCAGGCACCGGGCACGCCACCGTAAGCTGGATCGTGCCGGAGTAATTGCAGCCATTGCTGGCACCTATTACGTCTCGCGCTACAATCGCGGTAATCAACGATAAGGACACTTTGTCATGACTAAACACTATGATTACATCGCCATCGGCGGCGGCAGCGGCGGTATCGCCTCCATCAACCGCGCGGCTATGTACGGCCAGAAATGTGCGCTGATTGAAGCCAAAGAGCTGGGCGGCACCTGCGTAAATGTTGGCTGTGTGCCGAAAAAAGTGATGTGGCACGCGGCGCAAATCCGTGAAGCGATCCATATGTACGGCCCGGATTATGGTTTTGATACCACTATCAATAAATTCAACTGGGAAACGTTGATCGCCAGCCGTACCGCCTATATCGACCGTATTCATACTTCCTATGAAAACGTGCTCGGTAAAAATAACGTTGATGTAATCAAAGGCTTTGCCCGCTTCGTTGATGCCAAAACGCTGGAGGTAAACGGCGAAACCATCACGGCCGATCATATTCTGATCGCCACAGGCGGTCGTCCGAGCCACCCGGATATTCCGGGCGTGGAATACGGTATTGATTCTGATGGCTTCTTCGCCCTTCCTGCTTTGCCAGAGCGCGTGGCGGTTGTTGGCGCGGGTTACATCGCCGTTGAGCTGGCGGGCGTGATTAACGGCCTCGGCGCGAAAACGCATCTGTTTGTGCGTAAACATGCGCCGCTGCGCAGCTTCGACCCGATGATTTCCGAAACGCTGGTCGAAGTGATGAACGCCGAAGGCCCGCAGCTGCACACCAACGCCATCCCGAAAGCGGTAGTGAAAAATGCCGATGGTAGCCTGACGCTGGAGCTGGAAGATGGTCGCAGTGAAACGGTGGATTGCCTGATTTGGGCGATTGGTCGCGAGCCTGCCAATGACAACATCAACCTGGAAGCCGCTGGCGTTAAAACTAACGAAAAAGGCTATATCGTCGTCGATAAATATCAAAACACCAATATTGAAGGTATTTACGCGGTGGGCGATAACACGGGTGCAGTGGAGCTGACACCGGTGGCAGTTGCAGCGGGTCGCCGTCTCTCTGAACGCCTGTTTAATAACAAGCCGGATGAGCATCTGGATTACAGCAACATTCCGACCGTGGTCTTCAGCCATCCGCCGATTGGTACTGTTGGTTTAACGGAACCGCAGGCGCGCGAGCAGTATGGCGACGATCAGGTGAAAGTGTATAAATCCTCTTTCACCGCGATGTATACCGCCGTCACCACTCACCGCCAGCCGTGCCGCATGAAGCTGGTGTGCGTTGGATCGGAAGAGAAGATTGTCGGTATTCACGGCATTGGCTTTGGTATGGACGAAATGTTGCAGGGCTTCGCGGTGGCGCTGAAGATGGGTGCAACCAAAAAAGACTTCGACAATACCGTCGCCATTCACCCAACGGCGGCAGAAGAGTTCGTGACAATGCGTTAAATGTTAAAGGGCTAAGAGTAGTGTGCTCTTAGCCCTTAATTACGTTTCCGCTATCAGTTCAGAAGCTGAAGCAGAAAGCGGATCAGTTCCAGCAGCGCAATTAACGCCCCAAGAACGATGATTGCTTTATCAATCACCCGTTTTCTCCATGCGATGGAGTGAGAATGCATCCGCTTACTCATCCACTGCCTGTCACGGCGCATGCCCTATTGTTAGATAATGGCATTCTCACTCCGGCCAGAGCATCAGTTAACGGCACCACCCGTACTTCTGACCAGGACTTTGAAAGCGTTTATGCGCATTACCAGAGTGAAAATGCCTCAGAGCTAACTGGATAATCATACAGTACATTCAGGTTATAAAACCAGCATGTCCTTGCAATAGTTTCAGTATGGTATTAGCATTGATGCGTTAGATAATGGCATTCTCACTCCAGCCAGTGCCACCAACTCAGGGCTGGAAAGTAAAAAACCGACGCAAAGTCGGTTTTTTTACGTCCTGATTCAGACCTCCTTTCAAATGAATAGCCAACTCAAAATTCACACCTATTACCTTCCTCTGCACTTACACATTCGTTAAGTCATATATGTTTTTGACTTATCCGCTTCGAAGAGAGACACTACCTGCAACAATCAGGAGCGCAATATGTCATTTCTTTTACCCATCCAATTGTTCAAAATTCTTGCTGATGAAACCCGTCTGGGCATCGTTTTACTGCTCAGCGAACTGGGAGAGTTATGCGTCTGCGATCTCTGCACTGCTCTCGACCAGTCGCAGCCCAAGATCTCCCGCCACCTGGCATTGCTGCGTGAAAGCGGGCTATTGCTGGACCGCAAGCAAGGTAAGTGGGTTCATTACCGCTTATCACCGCATATTCCAGCATGGGCGGCGAAAATTATTGATGAGGCCTGGCGATGTGAACAGGAAAAGGTTCAGGCGATTGTCCGCAACCTGGCTCGACAAAACTGTTCCGGGGACAGTAAGAACATTTGCAGTTAAAAATTTAGCTAAACACATATGAATTTTCAGATGTGTTTTATCCGGGAGGCATTATGTTACTGGCAGGCGCTATCTTTGTCCTGACCATCGTATTGGTTATCTGGCAGCCGAAAGGTTTAGGCATCGGCT
>ENA-OWPN01001332-OWPN01001332.1-human-gut-metagenome-genome-assembly--contig:-NODE-1332-length-23188-cov-17.695327_pt1 | contig 23188 bp, 18 predicted proteins | sample MGYA00248266_ERZ651850 | MGnify/ENA primary metagenome ERZ651850 (study PRJEB26924, sample SAMEA4378296) | human gut metagenome | biome: human gut; feature: human-associated habitat; material: faeces... | reverse complement strand
CCGACGGTACCGTCGCCGCCCAGACCCCAGAACTTGCACTCGATGGTGCCGGGGGCCGCGGTGTTGGGACAGTTCTTATCCTCGGGCAGAGACAGGTTGGTGACGTCGTCCACGATGCCGATGGTGAACTGGCGCTTCATCTCGTCCTTCTTCAGCTCGTTATACACGGCGAACACGGAGGCGGGAGGCGTGTCCTTGCTGCCCAGACCGTAACGGCCGCCGATGACGGTGATGTCGTTCCGGCCGGCGTTGGCCAGGGCGGTGACAACGTCCTGATACAGAGGCTCGCCCTGGGAGCCGGGCTCCTTGGTGCGGTCCAGCACGGCGATCTTCTTGCAGGTGGCGGGGATGGCCTCCACCAGCTTTTCGGCGGCGAAGGGGCGGAACAGGCGGACCTTGATGAGGCCGACCTTCTCGCCGTGGGCGTTCAGGTAGTCGATGACCTCCTCGGCCACGTCGCAGATGGAGCCCATGGCAACGATGACGCGGTCAGCGTCGGCGGCGCCGTAGTAGTTGAACAGCTTGTAGTCGGTGCCCAGCTTGGCGTTGATCTTGTCCATGTACTTCTCGACCACGGCGGGCAGGGCGGTGTAGTAGCTGTTGCAGGCCTCGCGGTGCTGGAAGAAGATGTCGCCGTTCTCGTGGCTGCCGCGCATATGGGGATGCTCGGGGTTCAGGGCGTGGCGGCGGAACTCGGCCACGGCGTCCATGTCGCACATATCCTTCAGATCCTCGTAGTCCCAGACAGCGATCTTCTGGATCTCGTGGGAGGTGCGGAAGCCGTCGAAGAAGTTGATGAAGGGGACCTTGCCCTCCAGCGCGGCCAGATGGGCCACGGGGGACAGATCCATGACCTCCTGGACGTTGCCCTCGCACAGCATGGCGAAGCCGGTCTGGCGGCAGGCCATGACGTCGGAGTGGTCGCCGAAAATGTTTAGCGCCTGAGTGGACACGGTACGGGCGGACACGTGGAACACGCAGGGCAGCTGCTCAGCCGCGATCTTGTACATGTTGGGGATCATCAGCAGCAGGCCCTGGGACGCGGTGTACGTGGTGGTCAGGGCACCGGCGCCCAGAGAGCCGTGGACAGCACCGGCGGCACCGGCCTCGGACTGCATCTCGACGACCTTGACCTTGGTGCCGAAGATGTTTTTCAGACCGTTGGCGCTCCACTGGTCCACGAAGTCCGCCATGGGGCTGGACGGGGTGATGGGGTAGATGGCTGCGACCTCGGAGAACGCGTAGGAAACGTGCGCCGCGGCGTTATTGCCATCCATGGACTTCATTTTTCTTACCATAATGAGCCTCCTTACATTATATACTTCCGTACCGCCAGAAGGGCGCAAAGACCCCTTTGTACGGAATGTTAGGCACCGTCATAGTAGCACAAAAAATCCCGGATGTAAACCCACATTTTCGTGATTTGTGCCACGATAAAACTTTTTTAGCGCCATGCACAAAAATTCTCACGGCGGCGGGACAGGTTCATGCACTCCGCGCAAAAGGCAGGGGACTTTTTTGGAAAAAGTGGCTGTTCACGGCGGGAATTTTGTGGTAAAATGTACGGTGCTATAAAATTAGTGTAAAGGGGGCGCTGTCCATGATGGTGACGGTACGGTCGCTGGGCCTGACGGGCATCACCGGCTATGAGGTGTCGGTGGAGTGCTTTCTGTCCGGCGGACTGCCGGGGTTCGACGTGGTGGGCCTGCCGGACGCGGCGGTGAAGGAGTCGCGGGAACGTGTCCGGGCGGCGGTGAAAAACTGCGGGGCCAAGTTCCCTGTCAGCCGCATCACGGTCAATCTGGCTCCGGCGCGGGTGCGGAAGGAGGGCACGGTGTACGACCTGCCCATCCTGCTGGGTATCCTGGCCGCGGCGGAGGAGATATCTCCCCTGCCCCAGGGCGCGGCGTTTTTGGGCGAGCTGAGCCTCTCCGGCGCGCTGCGGCCGGTGACGGGCGTGCTGCCCATGGCGCTGACGGCGGCGCGGCTGGGAATCGATACGCTGTATGTGCCCGAGGCCAACGCCGCCGAGGCCACACTGGCCGACGGGCTGACCGTGTACGGTGTGACGGACGTGGGACAGCTCATCGCCCACCTGAAGGGCGAGCAGGTCATGACGCCGGCGCCCCGGTGGACGCCGGGACATCAGGACCGGCCCCTGCCGGACTTCGCCGACGTGATGGGGCAGGAGAATGTGAAGCGGGCGCTGGAGATCGCCGCCGCCGGCGGGCACAATGTGCTGCTGGTGGGCTCGCCCGGCGCGGGAAAGTCCATGCTGGCCCGGCGGCTGCCGTCCATCCTGCCGGACATGACCCGGGCGGAGGCCCTGCAGACCACGGAGATCTATTCCGTGGCGGGCATGACCGACCCGCGGCACCCGCTGGTGGATACGCGGCCCTTCCGCAGCCCCCACCACACGGCGTCCACCGTGTCGCTCTCCGGCGGCGGGGGGATACCCCGGCCGGGAGAGATATCCCTGGCCCACAATGGCGTGCTGTTTCTGGACGAGCTGCCGGAGTTCAGCAAGGCGGCGCTGGAGACACTGCGCCAGCCGCTGGAGGACGGCTTTGTGACCATCACCCGGGCCTCCGGCTCCCTGACGCTGCCCAGCCGCTTCATGCTGGTGTGCGCCATGAACCCCTGCCGCTGCGGCTGGTACGGCCACCCCTCCGGACGCTGCACCTGTTCACCCCAGCAGGTGGAACAGTATATGCAGCGCATCTCCGGCCCGCTGCTGGACCGGATCGATATGCACATCGATGTGCCGTCGGTGGAATATGAGGCCATGCGCCGCAAGGAGCAGCCGGAGCCGTCATCGGCTATCCGGGAACGGGTCAACGCCGCCCGCGAGGTGCAGAAAAAGCGCTTTGCGGGGACGGAGGTGTCCTGTAACGCTTACATGACCCCCGCCATGATCGGAACATACTGTGCGCTGGACGCCGCCGGCGAAAAGCTGATGCAGGGCGCCTTTGAGCGCCTGGGCCTGACGGCCCGCAGCCACGACCGCATACTGCGTATGGCCCGCACCATCGCCGACCTGGAGGGCAGCGAGCGCATCGAGGCGGCGCATCTTGCCGAGGCCATACAGTATCGAAGCAGCAGTACACTGAAATGACGGCGGGATCTTTTCCGCCCTGCCATCGTCAAGCCTCCTCGGCGTATACCTGATACGCCGTCGTCAGCTTGCCATCGGCAGGACGAAAAATCTCGCCGCCGTGGCGGGATACATTTCCGCCCTGCCTGCGTCAGACCTCCTCGACGTACACCCGGTACGCCGTCGTCGGTCTGCCATCGGCGGGACAAAAAATCTCACCGCCGTGGCGGCATCTTTTCCGCCCTGCCATCGTCAGACCCGGTACGCCGCCGATAAACGTCCGTAGGGGACGGCGTTCCGCAGTGGAGCGCAGCGGAACAAATGCCCTTGGGGTACGCCGTCCCGTTGTAGGGGCGGACGAAGCTGCCCGCCCGCCGTCCCCACATCTGTACACCAACAACAAGGAGAGAACCATATGCACGAGATCATTCTGTGCAAGCTGGGCGAGGTGGTCCTGAAGGGACTGAACCGCCGCAGCTTTGAGATGAAGCTGATGAGCAACATCCGCCGCCGCACCCAGCGGTTCGGCAAGTGGAAGATATATTCCCGCCAGTCCACTATCTATGTGGAGCCGGCGGAGGAGAAATGCGACATCGCCGGGGCTTACGCTGCCTGCAAGCAGGTGTTCGGCATCATCGCCATCACCCGGGCGCTGCCCTGCGAGAAGAGCAAGGAGGCTATTTTCGACACGGCCAGGACCTATCTGGGCGGTGCGCTGACCGCGGCTAGGAGCTTCAAGGTGGAGAGCAAGCGGGCGGACAAGTCCTTCCCCATGGGCAGCATCCAGCTGAGCCAGTGGGTGGGCGGCGCGCTCCACGACGCCTTCCCCCACCTGACGGTGGACGTACACCACCCGGAGCTGACGGTGTACATCGAGGTACGAGAGGACGCGGCCTACGTCCACGGACCCGCCGAGAGCGCCGCGGGCGGTCTGCCCCTGGGTATGGGCGGCCACGCGGTGAGCCTGCTGTCCGGCGGTATCGACAGCCCGGTGGCCAGCTATATGATCGCCAAGCGGGGCGTACAGCTGGAGATGATCCACTTCGCCTCTCCTCCCTATACCGGCGAGCTGGCCCGGGAGAAGGTGCTGAAGCTGGCGGAGGAGCTGACCCCCTGGTGCGGCCGGCTGGCGGTGTTCATCATCCCCTTTACCGAAATTCAGGAGGAGATACGCCGCAAGTGCCCGGAGGATCACTTTACCCTGATCATGCGGCGGTTCATGATGCGTCTGGCCAATATGCTGGCGCTGGAGCTGCGGTGCCGCGCCCTGGTCACCGGAGAAAATCTGGGTCAGGTGGCCAGCCAGACCATGCAGGCGCTGGCCGTCAGCGAGGACGTGACCACCATGCCGGTGCTGCGGCCCCTGATCGGCATGGACAAGGAGGAGATCGTGAAGATCGCCCGCCATATCGGCACCTTCGACACGTCCATCCTGCCCTATGAGGACTGCTGCACCGTGTTCACCCCCCGGCACCCCAAGACGAAGCCCAGCGTGGAGGAGACGCGGGAGTACGAAAGCGCGCTGGATGTGGAGGGCCTGTGCCAGCGGGCCATGGCCGGACGCGAGATGATCCGGATCAAACCTACGCTATAAGGAGGCGCGTCTATGCCCCGTACCGCGGAGATCATCGCCGTGGGCAGCGAGCTGCTGACCGGCGGCGTGACCAATACGAATGCCGCGTTCCTCTCCCGGCTGCTGACTGCCGCCGGTGTGGAGGTGCTGTACCACACCACTGTGGACGACGACGCGGCGCGGCTGGAAAAGGCCGTGACCATCGCAAGGGGACGGGCGGAGCTGCTGGTGTTCACCGGCGGGCTGGGTCCCACCTACGACGATATGACGAAAACGGCGGTGTGCGCCGCGCTGGACACGCCGCTGGTGTTCCACCAGGAGGTGGTGGAGGATATGCGGCGGTATTTCGACCGGGTATTCCGCCGGGAGATGCCGGAATGCGATATGCAGCAGGCCTATCTGCCGGAGGGGTGCACCGTGTTCCGCAATCCGGTGGGCACGGCACCAGGGTGCGTGTTCACCGCCGGAAAGACCACGGCAGCGCTGCTGCCCGGCGTGCCCCATGAGTGCCGCTATATGGCCGAGCACTGCCTGCTGCCCTGGCTGGAGCAGGTCCGGGGACAGACGGTGCGGTCACACACGCTGCATATCTTCGGCCTGACGGAGCCGCAGGTGCAGGAGCTGCTGGGCGACCTGCTGCGGCGGGAGGCGGACATGACGCTGGCACCCTATGCCAAGCCGGGCGAGGTGATGCTGCAGCTGTCCGCCCGCGGGGCGGACGAGCGTGCCTGTGAGGCGCGGATGGCGCCGGTGCTGGCGGAGGTAAGGGCCCGGCTGGGCGCGTATTTCTACGGCGCGGACGTGTCCGGGCTGGAGGAGACGGTGCTGACGCTGTGCCGGGAACGGGGACTGACGCTGGCGGCGGCGGAGAGCTGTACCGGCGGACTGATCGCCAAGCGGCTGACGGATATCCCCGGCGCGTCGCAGGTCTTTCTGGGCGGCGTAGTCAGCTATACGAACCATGTGAAGCAGCAGGTGCTGCACGTGCCGGAGAATTTGCTGGCGCGCTGCGGCGCGGTGTCGGCGGAGGTGGCCCGGGCCATGGCCCTGGGCGTCCGGGTGCTGACAGGCGCGGACCTGGCGGTGTCCGTCACCGGACTGGCCGGTCCCGACGGGGACGACCGGGGAAACCCGGTGGGCACCGTGTTCGTGGGGCTTTCCGCGCCGGAGGGCGTGACCGTGCGGCATCTGACATTGGGCGGCGACCGGGAGCGCATCCGGACGCTGTCCGCCCACCACGCTTTTGATATGCTGCGGCGTTATCTTACCAATCTACCGATAGAAGGAGAATAAAACCATGGCAAAGAACAGCTACAAGGCCAACGTGAACCAGTACGCCAACCAGGAGGAGGCCATCCGCAAGGCCAAGGGCAACCCCAATAAGAATATCCATTCCAAGAAGAAGAACAGCAACTACGGCGGGTACACCACCGGCGCGTACATGGCCCAGAAGGTGGCCGAGAAGGTGAACCAGCAGGAGAAGGTGAAGCTGCCCACCTGGCTGAATGTGACGCTGATCGCGGAGTTTGCCGTGGTGCTGGTGATCCTGATCCTGCGCCTGACAGCCTTCAAGGACAGCGCGGTAATGACCCACCTGTCCTCCCTGACGCTGGGCATCACCTGCGGCACGCTGTTCTATATCCGCAAGTACAAGCACACGAAGAAAACCAGCGCCATGTACAGCATCATCACCATTCTGCTGGTGGTCATGTGCCTGCTGTACACCACCTTCGGCATTCTGGGCCTGCTGGGCTTTTTGGGCTGAGCGCCCCGCGCCGTAAGGCGCAGACTTTCCGGAGGGAGAAAGGAGCCGAGCTATGGCTGAGCTGACACCCATGATGCGGCAGTATATGGAGGAGAAGGAGAAGCACCCCGACTCCCTGCTGTTTTTCCGGTTGGGTGATTTTTACGAGATGTTCGGGCCGGACGCCCGGACGGCGTCGAGGGAGCTGGACCTGGCCCTGACCACCAGGGACAAGGACAAGAGCAAGTCCGACGAGGAGCGCATTCCCATGTGCGGCGTGCCGTATCACTCCGCCGAGGGGTATATCGCGCGGCTGATCGCCAAGGGGTACAAGGTGTCCATCTGCGAGCAGATGGAGGACCCGGCTCTGGCCAAGGGGTTGGTGAAGCGGGAGATCATCCGCACCGTCACCCCCGGTACGGTGCTGGACGAGGCATGCCTGGACGCAGGACGCAGCAACTATCTGTGCGGCGTGTATCTGACAGACACGGCGGCGGGACTGTGCGCGGCGGACATCTCCACCGGGCAGGCCCAGGTGACGGCGTTCACCGGGGTACAGCGCATGACGGGGCTGATCAACGAGCTGGGGCGCTTCGCCCCGGCGGAGGCGGTGATGAACGCCGCGGCCTATGACGACCCGGCGCTGACCGCCGCGCTGGAGGAGCGCTTTTCCTGCCGGCGGGAGAGGCTGGCGGAGGGACGGTTCGACGTGTCGGACGCGGAGAAGAAGGTGCGGCTGCAATTCGGCGAGGCGGCGCTGCGGGACCTGCCCCGGAATGAGAGCGCACCGCTGCTGGCGCTGGGCGGGCTGCTGACGTATCTCTACGAGACGCAGAAGACCGACGTGAAGCAGCTGGACAAGCTGGAGTGGTACCGGACGGGACAGTTCATGGAGCTGGACCTGACGGCCCGGCGCAATCTGGAGCTGACGGAGACGCTGCGGGGCAAGGAGAAGAAGGGCAGCCTGCTGTGGGTGCTGGATAAGACCAAGACGCCCATGGGCGCGCGGAACCTGCGGATGTGGCTGCAGCAGCCGCTGCTGAACGTGGCGGCCATCGACCGGCGGCTGAATGCCGTGGCGGCGCTGACGGACAACACCGTGGGCCGCCAGGAGCTGCGGCTGGCCCTGACCGGCATGGGCGACATGGAACGGCTGATGAGCCGGATCGTCTACGGCACCGCCGGAGCCAGGGACCTGGTGAATCTGCGGGCGGCGCTGGAGCACCTGCCGGAGATCAAGCGGTGCCTGACGCCGTTCCGGACAGGGGCACTGGGAAAGCTGGACGAGCAGCTGGAGACGCTGGAGGACATCAGCGGGCGCATTGCCGCCGTGCTGGTAGACGAGCCGCCGTTCTCCGTCCGGGAGGGCGGCATGATCCGCGAGGGCTATGACGATGAGGTGGACCGGCTGCGGGGGATACTCTCCGGCGGCAAGGGGTTTATCGCGCAGCTGGAGGCCCGTGAGAAGGAAAAGACCGGCATCCGTACCCTGAAGGTGGGGTACAACAAGGTGTTCGGATACTATATCGAGGTGAGCAACTCCTTTAAGGACCAGGTGCCGGCGGACTACATACGCAAGCAGACGCTGGTGAACGGCGAGCGCTATATCACCCAGGAGCTGAAGGACCTGGAGCACGAGGTGCTCACCGCCCATGACCGGGACGCGGCACTGGAATACGACCTGTTCGCCGCGCTGCGGACAGAGGCGGCGGGACAGGTGACGCGGGTGCAGCTGGCGGCATCGCTGATCGCGCAGCTGGACACGCTGTGCGCCTTTGCCGAGGTGGCGGCCCAGAACCACTACTGCCGGCCGGAGGTGGACGAGTCCGGGGTCATCGAGATCACGGCGGGACGCCATCCGGTGGTGGAAAAGGTGCGGGGCGACGCATTCTTTGTGCCCAACGACACCCATATGGGCGCAAAGGAGGACCGGGTGGCCATCATCACCGGTCCCAACATGGCCGGTAAGTCCACCTATATGCGTCAGGTGGCGCTGATCGTGCTGATGGCCCAGGTGGGGTGCTTTGTCCCCGCCCAGCGGGCGCATATCGGCGTGGTGGACCGCATTTTCACCCGCATCGGCGCCAGCGACGACCTGGCGGCGGGACAGTCCACCTTCATGGTGGAGATGACCGAGGTGTCGGAGCTGCTTCGCTGCGCCACGAAGAACAGCCTGCTCATTCTGGATGAGATCGGCCGGGGTACGTCTACATTCGACGGAATGTCCATTGCCCGGGCGGTGCTGGAGCACTGCGCCGGGAAGCTGAAGGCCAAGACGCTGTTCGCCACCCATTATCATGAGCTGACCACGCTGGAGCAGGAGCTGCCCAACGTGCGGAACTACAACGTGGCCGTCCACGCCCGGGGCGAGGATATCGTCTTTCTGCGGAAGATCGTCCCCGGCGGCGCGGACCGGAGCTACGGCATCGAGGTGGCCAAGCTGGCGGGCCTGCCGGACACGGTGCTCAAGCGGGCGCGGGAGATCTTGCGGGAGCTGGAGAGCCAGCCCCGGCAGCCCCACACTCCGGCGGCGCGGGAGGACCAGGTATCCCTGGAGGGCATGGCCGAGGGCGCCGTGGCGGATATCCTCCGCCGGACGCAGGTAGACGCGCTGAGCCCGCTGGAGGCGCTGAACCTGCTGTATGAACTGAAGAGCAAGCTACAATAGAAAAGGAGTGAATACCATGCCGCAGATACAACAACTGCCTGCCCATATCGCCGATCTCATCGCTGCCGGCGAGGTGGTGGAGCGCCCCGCCAGCGTGTGCAAGGAGCTGCTGGAGAACGCTTTGGACGCCGGGGCGTCCGCCGTATCCGTGGAGCTGGAGCACGGCGGCATGACGTATCTGCGGGTGACGGACAACGGCTGCGGCATCGCGCCGGAGCAGCTGCCTACCGCGTTTCTGCGCCACGCCACCAGCAAGCTGCGCCGGGCGGAGGACCTGGCGGCTATCGGGACGCTGGGCTTCCGGGGCGAGGCGCTGGCGGCCATCGCCGCCGTGTCACGGCTGGATATTTTCTCTCGTGCGCGGGGCGCCGACAGCGGCGCGTCCCTGCATCTGGAGGGCGGCGTACCCGGTGAGGTCACGGCCGCCGGGTGCCCGGAGGGCACCACCGTGTGTGTGCGGGACCTGTTCTACAACACCCCGGCGCGAATGAAATTCATGAAAAAGGACAGTGCCGAGGGCGCGGCGGCTGCCGCTGTGGTGACACAGCTGGCGCTCAGCCATCCGGAGGTGTCCTTCAAGCTGCTGCGGGATGGGCAGGAGGTGCTGCACACCCCCGGCGACGGGCAGCTGCTGTCAGCGATCTACGCCGCCCTGGGCCGGGATTTTGCCAAAAGTCTGCTGGAGGTGGACGGCGGCAGCGGCGATGTGCGGGCCAGCGGCTTTGTGAGCAGTCCCGCCGCGGGACACGGTACCCGGGCGCGGCAGCTGTTTTTTGTCAACGGGCGGCTGGTGAAGAGCCAGCTGCTGACCGCCGCCGTGGAGGAGGCCTATCGCAACCGGCTGCTGAAGGGGAAGTTCCCCGGCTGTGTGCTGCATATCGCGCTGCCGGTGAACGAGGTGGACGTGAACGTCCACCCGGCCAAGACGGTGGTGAAATTCGCCGCCGAGAAAGCGGTGTTCGACGCGGTACACTACACCGTGAAAGACGCGCTGGACGGCGAGGGGCGGCCAAAAGCGGCGGAAAAGCCCTTCTATCAGACCATGACGGCACAGGAATTCCTGAAACGGCCGAACGCGCCAAAGCCTTCGCAGGCGGCGACGCTGCCCATGGGGAAGGCCATCGGCTCGGTACCCGCAAGACCGGCGGCCACGGAGCCGGTCAGACCCGCACCCGCTCCCGCCCCGGTCACGCCGGTGATGGCCGTTCGGGATGTGGCGCCGGAGCCGGACAAGCCGTTTACGGCGCCGGCCGCGCCGGGCGTGGTGTATCACATCACACCGCCGGAGGAAACGGCGGAACGACCGGAGACGACGCCCTCCCCTGCCCCGGCCGCGGAGCCGGAGCAGCAGGAGATCGCCATGCCGGAGGGCCCCGCCGCGGCGGAGCAGCCCTGGCGCGTGGCGGGCGAGGTGCTGAAGACGTATATCATCTGCGAGGACGCGGAACGGAACGTGTGGCTCATTGATAAGCACGCCGCCCATGAGAGGATGCGGTTCGACGCGCTGAAGGCGCGCACGGAGCCGCCCATGCGGCAGCTGCTGCTGACGCCGGCGGCGGTGACGCTGGCGGCGGAGGAATACACCGCCGTGCTGGAAAATCTGGAGCTGCTGGCGGACTGCGGGTTCCTGTGCGAGGACTTCGGCGACGGCACGGTGCTGGTGCGGGAGGTGCCCGACGATGTGCGGGCCGAGGACGCCGCCGCCACGCTGGAGGAGCTGGCGCAGAAGCTGTGCCTGCACAGTGCGGACCGGGCGGCCCTGCGGGACGAGGTGCTGCACACCGTGGCCTGCAAGAGCGCCATCAAGGCCGGTATGACCAGCGATCCGGCGGAGCTGCGGGCGCTGGCGGCGCAGGTGCAGTCCGGCGCGGTGCGCTACTGCCCCCACGGGCGGCCCGTGGCGGTGCAGCTTAGCGAATACGAGATCGAAAAAAGGTTCAAACGGGCGTAAAGCCGCGTCTTTTCCGTTCTGCCATCGCCGGGTCGGCTTGCTGTACACAAAGTACAGCGGCACCGTCCCGTCATCGGCAGAACGAAAAATCCACGACTTTACAGGCCATAACGGCGTCGCGGCGCTTTCCAAAACGGATCGAGGTGAGGACATGGACAACAAGGTCGTCTGCGTGGTGGGGCCCACGGCCTGCGGCAAGACGAAGATGGGTGTGGCGCTGGCGCAGCGCTTCGGTGGTGAGGTGGTGTCCGTGGACTCCATGCAGATATACCGGGGCATGACCGTCGGCACCGCCGCCCCCACGGCGGAGGAGATGGAGGGCGTGCCCCACCACATGGTGGCCGTGGCGGACCCGGCGGAGAGCTGGTCCGTGGCCCGGTACGTCCGGGAGGCGGACGCGTGTGTGCAGGACATCCTGCGGCGGGAAAAGCGGCCGGTACTGGTGGGGGGCACGGGGCTGTATCTGGACGCGCTGGTGCGGGGGCAGGACTTTGCCGCCGGCAGCCAGGGCGGGGAGATACGCCGGGAATTGCAGGAAAGGCTGGCGAAGGATGGCGCGGAGGCGCTGCTGGAGGCGCTGCGGGCCGTGGACCCGGAGAGCGCGGCGCGGCTGCACCTGCGGGATGAGAAGCGCATCGTCCGGGCGCTGGAGGTCTATTACGAGACGGGGGAGACCATCGGGGCGCACGACAGAAAAAGCCGGGAGATACCGACCCGGTATGACGCGGCGTACATCGGCCTGGCCTTCCGGGACCGGGAGGACATGAAGGAGCGCATCGACCGGCGGGTGGACGCGATGGTGGCACAGGGGCTTTTGCAGGAGGTGGAGACACTGCTGCAAAGCGGCCTGCCCCGGGACGCCACGGCCCTGCAGGCTATCGGGTACAAGCAGTTTCTGGCGGTGGCCGAGGGCCGCGCCACCACGGCCGAGGCCATCGCGGAGGTAAAGCTGCGGTCACGGCAGTACGCCAAGCGGCAGCTGACCTGGCTGCGGCGCAACGAGGCCATCCACTGGATAGTATGGGAAAAAACGCCGGATTTTTCGGCGGGGTTACAAAATGCGACAGAATTCCTCCTGTCCGCCGGGGTATGCTGATAGCGGCGGGCGGAGGCAGATATTGTGCATATCGTCCGTACAGACATACAAGGAGTGGACGATCATGCAGAAGACAAACAACTTACAGGATATCTTTCTTACCAAGGCCCGGAAGGAGAACGTGCCGGTGACGCTGTTCCTGGTGAACGGCTTTCAGCTGCGGGGCGTCATCACGGGGTTTGACTGCTTCGTGGTGGTGCTGGACAGCGAGGGGCGGCAGCAGGTGATCTACAAGCACGCCATCTCCACCATCGCGCCGGCGCGGAATGTCACGCTGTGGGAGGACGCGGAGTAAGAGAACATAGACAAAGAGGAAAGCCCATGAACAACACCCCAGACAACAACACGAACATCCCGGCGGGGAGCAACAAGCGCTCGTCGCCGCTGCTGAAGGTGCTGCCCATCGCGGTGCTGGCGGCGGTGCTGGTGTACTTCGCCGCGCAGGTATACAACTACTTTGCCGACCCGATGACCATCACGCTGGTCTATGAGGCACAGGCGGAGGACGTTATCTCCATGGAGGGTTGGCTGGTGCGGACGGAGGAGCCGCTGCCCGGCCAGACCGGCACCGTGTCCCGGGCTGTGCAGGAGGGCCAGCGGGTGGCCGCCGGCGAGACGGTGGCCACGGTGTACAGCGACGACAGCGCGCTGCAGACCGTCAGCCGGATCGAGACGCTGGAATTGCAGCTGCAGCAGCTGCAGTTCGCCCTGACGTCCTATCTGGACCCGGATGCGGCACTGAAGCTGGATACGTCCATCACCGGCGACATCCTGACCCTGCGCCAGACGCTGAGCGCCGGGGACTATGCCGCGGCGGAGAGCGATCTGGCGGCGCTGAAGGCCGCCGTGCTGAAGCGGGACCACGGGAGCTATACGTCACAGGAGGAGATACAGGCCCAGATCAAATCGGTGGAGAGCGAGATACAGCAGCAGAAAGCCGCGCTGTCCGGCGCGAAGACCGTGACCGCCAAGGCCTCCGGCACCTATTCCGCCGTGTGCGACGGGTACGAGAGCGTGCTGACGGAGGCGTTTCTGGAGGACGTGACGCCGGGCAAGCTGAACGGCGTGAAGGCGGCGGCGGAGCAGAGCAACGTGGGTAAGCTGATCTACGGCGACACCTGGTACTATGCGGTGGTGCTGCCGGCGGAGCAGGCGGCGGCGCTGAAGGATATGGGCCGGGTGGATGTGCGTCTGGCCAAGGGCTTTGACCAGAGCATCCGCATGAGCGTGGTGTCCGTGTCCCGGGAGGAGAACGGCCAGGCGGCGGTGGTGCTGTCCAGCACGCGGTATCTGGCACAGACCACGCTGCTGCGTCGTCAGGCGGCGGACGCGGTGCTGCACACCTATCAGGGACTGCGGGTACCGGCCGACGCGCTGCGGGTCAGCGCGGACGGCACCACCGGCGTGTACTGTGTGGACGGCGAGAACGCCTCCTTCCGGCCGATCGAGCTGGTATATCAGGGGGAGGGCTACGCGCTGGTGAAGCCCGCCGAGGGCGTGCGGGACACACAGACCCTGCGCTCCGGCGATCAGGTCATCGCCACGTCCGGCGAGCTGTATGACGGCAAGGTCATCCGATAAACACGGCGGCATCCGCCTCCAGCGGGCGCACGCGGCTTAGATACGAAAGAGACAAGGAGGCACAAGCGATGTCTATTCGGGAAAATTTGGAAGCGATCCGCGCCGAGATCGACGCGGCGGCACGGGAGACGGGCCGCACCGGGGCGGATATCACGCTGGTGGGCGCCAGCAAGATGAACGATGCCGCCGCCTGCCAGGAGGCCATCGCCGCCGGCATCGACGCCCTGGGCGAGAACCGGGTGCAGGAGATGACCGCAAAGCTGGCGGAGGATGCCTATCGCGGCGCGCCGCTGCATTTCATCGGCCACTTGCAGCGCAACAAGGTGAAGCAGGTGGTGGGCAAGGTGGCCCTGATCCAATCCATCGGCTCGCCGGAGCTGCTGGCCGAGGTGGACAAGCAGGCGGATAAGCTGGGCATCGTGCAGGATATCCTGCTGGAGGTGAACATCGGCGGCGAAGCGGCCAAAAGCGGCTTTGCGCCGCAGGAGGTGGAAAACGCGGCGGCACAGGCGAAGGAAATGGGCCATGTGCGGGTGCGGGGACTGATGACCATACCCCCGGCGGACGCCACACGGGAAGAAAATGTGGTATATTTCCAAAAAGTACAGGCACTATATGTTGACATAAACAGAAAAATGTACGATAATGGATTAGAATATCTTTCTATGGGTATGAGCGGCGATTTTGCCGATGCCATTCGCGCGGGAGCCAACATGGTCCGCGTGGGCACCGCCATTTTCGGCGCAAGAGACTATTCCAAATAATACGCGGGAGGTATTGCACATGGGCCTGATGGACGAGCTGAAGAAGATCATTCATCCCTACGATGATGAGGATTATGATTATGAGGACGATTTTGAGGAGCCGGTAAAGGAGTCCTCCCGTTCCCTGTTTGACGACCGCAAGGACGACCGCCGTGAGGATCGCCGCAGCGAGGACCGCCACAACAAGGTGGTGAACATCCACGCCACCACCCAGCTGAAGGTGGTGCTGGTGAAGCCGGAGCGCTTCGAGAACGCCTCGGAGATCGCCGACCATCTGAAGGAGAAGCGCACGGTGGTGCTGAACCTGGAGTCCACCAACAAGGACGTGGCCCGGCGGCTGATCGATTTCCTGTCCGGCGTGGCCTATGCCGGCGAGGGCAAGATCAAGAAGGTGGCGGCCAATACGTACATCATCACCCCCTACTCTGTGGACATCATGGGCGACCTGATCGATGAGCTGGAGAACAACGGATTGTACTTCTAAAGAAATCATATAACGGAGGGATCGGCAATGTTTACACCCCAGGAAGTTTCCGAAAAAGTATTCCCGAAGGCGTCATTCGGCGGCGGCGGATACAATATGGCGTCTGTGGATGAGTTTCTGGACGCGCTGACGGAGGACTACACCGCCCTGTTCAAGGAGAATGTCACGCTGAAGGCCAAGCTGAAGGTGCTGGCCGAGAAGGTGGAGGAGTACCGTTCCACCGAGGAGGCCATGCGCCAGGCACTGCTGACGGCCCAGAAGATGGCCGCCAAGCTGGTGCAGGAGGCCCAGACCGAGAAGGAGAAGATCCTGGCCGACGCGCAGGTGGAGGCCCAGGCGGAGATCCATCGGCTGGACGACGAGCGCAGGGCGGCGGAGAAGAAGCTGCAGGCCGCACAGGAGAAGACCGCGGCGTTCATTCGCCGCAGCGAGGAGCTGTGCCAGGCCCAGAGCGCCTTTTTGCAGTCTCTGCCGGAGCTGGACTTTGTGCCGGAGCAGCCGGAGGTCCCTGCTGCCGCGCCCCAGGCCGATGTGGTGTCCGCCATCGAGCAGGATATCCTCAGCAAGTACATCGACGCGCCGGAGGAGAAGGGCGCCGGGAGCGCCGTTACCGACGAGCCCACCATCAAGCTGCCGCCGGTGGACGGCAGCGCCATCCCCAGCGATTTCCGGCTGAGTCTGGACGAGCTGAAGTTCGGTCGGAATTACAGCGGAAACAAGTAAGCACAACAAAAAAAGGCGGCCTTGCGCCGCCTTTTTTCCACGGAGGAAGACGGTATGACAAAGCCCATCATCGCGCTGCTGTACGACTTTGACAAGACGCTGTGTACCACGGACATGGAGGACTACGCCTTCATCCCGGCCCTGGGATACACCCCGGCGGAGTTCTGGCACAAGGCCAACACCTTCGGCCGGGAGAACCGGATGGACGGGCTGCTGGCGTATATGTACACCATGATCGCCGAGTGCCGCGCCCAGGGCAAGGACCTGAAGCGGGACTTTCTGGTGGCGTGCGGCCGCAGCATGGAGCTGTTTCCCGGCGTGCGGGAGTGGTTTCAGCGGATCAACGCCTTCGGTGAGCAGCAGGGCGTGACCATCGAGCACTATGTGCTGTCCTCCGGGCTGAAGGAGATCATTGAGGGCAGCGGTATTGCCCACGAGTTCAAGCAGATCTACGCCTGCGAGTTCTACTATGACGAGGCGGGTGCCGCCTGCTGGCCCAAGCTGGACGTCAACTTCACCAACAAGACCCAGTTCGTCTACCGCATCAACAAGGGTGTGCTGGACGTGGCCGATGACAAGACGCTGAACGACTCCATGCCCGACGACAGCAAGCGGGTGCCCTTCACCAACATGATCTATGTGGGCGACGGGCTTTCCGACGTGCCGTGTATGAAGATGATGCGGTCCTACGGCGGGCAGGCCATCGCCGTGTACCAGAGCAGCAACCGGGCCGGCGTGGAGGACCTGCTGGCCAAGGGGCGGGTGGATTTCATCTTCCCTGCCGACTACCGGGAGGGCACGGGGCTGGACGTGACGGTGCAGAATATCATCCGCAAAATGGCCATCAGCGATGCGCTGACCGCCGAGAATGTCCGTCAGGTACAGACCATCGGGCACACGGAGGTGCCGGGACAGGCGGGGTTGTTTGAATAAAAAGGGCACAAAAAAGAGACGGCCGAGGCCGTCTCTTTTTTGTGGGTCTGGATCATGCGCCGAAAAAGAGCATACCGTTAGCGCCGGCGGGTTATTCGCCGCAGGCAGTCAGACTTAGGTCTATGGCCAGGGTCAGCAGCATAAAAACCGCCCCGGGCCATTGGCCCGGGGCGGTCTGCACGCTGTTTACTTTTTCTTCTTTTTGCCCACGATGAGCAGCACTACAACGGCGATGACGGCCACGACCACCAGGGTGATCCACAGGCCCATGTTGCTGGTGTCGCCGGTGAGGGGGCTGGCACAGGCGACGCACAGGCTCATGGCCGCGGCGCACACCGCGCACAGCAGCGCGATCAGTTTTTTCATCTTTTTCACCTCATTTTAACGGTTTCTCCATTCCACCGCCGCCGGCGGGGAAATACATACAGGCGCAGGTCTATTGTACCATAGTTTTTGGGTTTTGCAACCCCGGAAACGTGCGCCCTGCCGCAGGGAAAGATCGGCGCCCCCGCCGATGGGCAGGGGCGCTGCGGTTTACAGATAGTTCAGCGGGTTGAGGAACGTGCCGTTGAGCTTGATGCCGAAGTGGCAGTGGTTGCCGGTGGAGCGGCCCGTCGAGCCCATGCGGGCGATGAGCTGGCCCTTGTGGACCTTCTGCCCCAGGGACGCCACCAGACTGCTGTTATGCCCGTAGTACGTCTGATACCCGTTGCCGTGGTCGATGATGATCAGATAGCCGTACCCGCTCATCCAGCCGGAGTACGTCACCGTGCCGCCGTCGGAGGCATAGATGGACGTGCCGTAGCTGTTGCCGATGTCGATGCCGCTGTGGTAGGTGCTGCCCAGCAGGCTTCGATAGCCGAACCGGCTGGTGAGGATGCCGGTGCAGGGCCAGGAGAACGACCCGGTGGGATACCAGGTGGGCCGCTCCTTCGTGCCGCGGAGCTGCTGCTCCGTCACCGGCTGGGACAGCGTCACGCTGGCCACCACCTCGCGCTCCGTCTCCTCGCCGTTGATGTACGTCACGTTGGCGGTCATGTCCGCCTTGCCGTACACGCCGGGGGACGTGACCTTATACTCACCCTGGTACATGGAGCTGTCGTCGGTGTACTCCACCTGGTACGGCACATCCTGCACGTACCGCTGCCGCTCCACGTTCACCACCGTCAGATAGGGCACGGCGTTGCTGATGGTCAGCACATCGCCCACCCGCAGGATCTTCGGGTCATAGCCGGGGTTCAGCTTCATCAGCGCTTCCACGTTCAGGTCGTATTTCTCCGCGATGCTGTAATAACTGTCGCCGGAGGTGACGGTGTACGTCACCTCGCCCTCCTTCGTCTCGTTGAGGATCTCGGCGATATAGCCCAGGTTCATCACGTAGGAGGACTCCACGTACTCCTGCCGGATGTCCACTTCCTCCGCGAAGTAGGCGTTCACCGTGTCCGCCGTCTCATAGCCCAGCTTCAGCTGCTCCAGCAGGTCCTCCAGCGCGCCGGAGCGGGTGGTGGCCACCACCTTTTCGCCGTCCACATACAGGACATAGGCGTAATCCACCACGCCGAGGGTGTCGCTCAGTGTCTCTTCAAACTCGTCGTCGGAGATCAGCTCGCGGCGGGGGAAAACGCCTGTTTCGGCGGTGAGCAGCGCCGTATCCACGGTGTAGCCGCCGTCGCCGGTGGTCGCGCGGGTGACATCCTCCAGCTCCGCCACCACCTTTTCGGCGGCGCGGCGGGAGGAGACGATGCCAAGGTCCTGACCGTCATAGGTCACCTGAGCGCCCAGGGTGTACAGGGACAGAACGGTGGCCGCGGCGGCGATGGCCATGGCGCCGCACAGGAATGCCACCGGGTGCAGATGCATCTTCTCAAAAAAGTGGCGGCGTTTGCCGCCCATCCAGGTCAGTGCCTTGCGCCGGTTGGAGAAGCCCTCGCGTATGGCGGCGGCCCGGCGCTCCAGGCTGCCGCGGAAGAAGAGGAACAGCTGGGCTGCGCCGTATTCGGATTCGGGGAACCGCCTGTCGCGGTTGGCGGCCGCCAGAGCCCGCGCATTGCTGCGCAGATCGGACAGCCACCGACCGATGCGGCGGAAGCCCGCTTGTATGTTCAGGGTGAACAGATCGTGGTGCTCATCGCAGAAGCTCCGCCAGCTCATTAAATTGTCACGCCACAGCTGCCACAGCTCCGATAGGGTCATGTGCTCCCGATTGGGGTCGTGGCCGGCGGCTTTTTTCTGCTGTTGATCCTGCGTCATGGTGTAAGCCCCTAAAAGTTACAAATAGTTACAAAGTGTATGATACAATGATTTTCCCCTCACGTCAAGGATTAAATTGTAAACAAACCTTGCTGTGAAGAGAAAACCTTATAAAAAGGGGCTTTAATGGGGGGAAACGGCGGGTTTTCGGAAAAAACTTTTTTTGATGAAAAGCGACGGGACAGTGGCCGGGGCGGTCAAACGCGGTCTGTATTGTTCCTGATAAAATAAAAAGCCAAGCCCCGAAAGGGGGCTTGGCTTTTTTCTTTTTCAAAGCTGCTTGTCCAGGGAACGGATCAGCTGGGCAATGGCGTTGTCGCGGCAGTCGGGCAGGCGGCGGACGCCGGGTGTGTGCAGCACCTGGGGAATGGCGTTGGCGGGGGCGTAGCCCTGGCCGGCCCAGGTGAGCATACTGATGTCGTTGGCGTGGTCGCCCACGCAGATCACGTTTTCCCGTGCCACATCCAGCAGGTCCGCCAGACGCCGGACCATGCCGCCCTTGTTGGCGCCCTTGGCTGTCAGCTCCACCAGGGTCACGGCGCTGGGGACTACCTCATAGTCGTGGTACCAGGGCCGGGAGGCCAGAAAGTCCAACAGGGCGGGCAGGTGCGCCTCCTCGGTGGAGAAAAGGGCCTTACTGATGGGGGACGGCACGTCGTCCATGGTGTCTACCTCGATGGACGGCGCGTGGGTGATGTGCATATGACGGCGGGTGACGTCGTTGGCGTTCAGGGCGTGAATGGTGTTGTCATCGTGGTACAGCTCCACAGCCACCTGGGGCAGGGCGGTGACGACCTCCGTGACGTGCTGCCGGACGGAGTCGGGCAAAAAGGCCGTGACCAGGTACTTCTTCTGCGGAAAGTCGTAGATAGCCGCGCCGTTGAACAGCACGGTGGGACCGTTCATGGGAATGCCGTCCACAACCGTTTCAAAGGCGGGCTTGGCGCGGCCGGTGGCCACGGAAAAGATGCCGCCGTTGGCCATGAAATACTCGATGGCGGCGCGGTTCTCGTCAGAGACGGGGGGCATATCCACGCACTTTTGCAGGGCCTCCTCGGTGTAGACAAGGGTGTTGTCGAAATCGCTGACCAGCAGCAAGCCGTTGAATTTACGCATGATTTACGCCTCCGTGCCGCCGTTGGGCTTACTGCCGCCGCTTCTGCGGCGGGGCCGATGGCGGCTGCGCTTCTTCTCACCGCTCACGGTACCCTGGCCGTCCCCGGCGGGCTTGACTGCCTTGGGTGCGGGTGCGCCGGTGCTGCCGGCGGCGTTGGCACCGCCGTTTCCGCCGCGGCGTCCGCTTCTGCGGCGGCGATCGCCGCCCTCGCGGCGGGGCTTTCCGCCCTCGGCGGAGGCATCGGAACGCGGGGCTTTTTCCGCAGGGGCGGCGGACTTCTCCGCCGTGCGCTTCTCGCCGTCGCCCCGACGGCGGCTGCGGCTGCGACGGCTGCGTTTCTTTTCGCTCTCCGCCGCGGCGTCCGGGTCGAAGTCGCTGAGCAGGGTGATAGTGGGCAGCTCCTCCTCGGCCAGGGGCTCCACATAGCGCTCGGGGCGCTTGTCGGGGACCGCGATACCGTCGCGGCTGCCCTTGCCGTTCCGCAGGACGCAGACCTCGCAGTTGTGATAGCAACGGGGACCGTCGGTGCGGTCATCCAGGCGGACGTTCACAGTCTCCTTCAGCACGTTTACGTCGCTGACGTTGCCGGTGCCGTCCGGTGTCAGAACAAAGGAGTCGTTCTTGGGCAGGCGCTTAACGGCATCCTCATAGGCGTCCTGCTCATATTTCAGGCAGCACATCAGCCGGCCGCAGGTACCGGAGATCTTGGTGGGGTTCAGACTCAGGTTCTGGGTCTTGGCCATCTTGATGGACACGGGCAGGAACTCGTCCATGAACTGGGCGCAGCAGAAGGGCCGGCCGCAGATGCCCAGGCCGCCGATCATTTTGGCCTCGTCACGGACGCCGATCTGCCGCAGCTCGATGCGGGCGCGGAACACACCGGCCAGGTCCTTGACCAGCTCGCGGAAGTCCACGCGGCCATCGGCGGTAAAGAAAAACAGGATCTTGCTGCCGTCAAAGCTGCACTCCACCCGCACCAGCTTCATCTCCAGCTTGTGCTGCTGGATCTTCTTTTTGCAGACATCGAAGGCTTCCTTCTCACGGCTGCGGTTGTAGGCGGCGGTGTGTTTGTCGTTGTCGGTGGCGATGCGGAGGACGGACCGCAGGGGCTTGACCACCGCGTCATCGGGCACCTGGTGGTTGCCCACCGCGCAGTGGGCGAATTCCGGGCCCTGGGCGGTCTCCACGATCACGTCGGCGCCGGCGGGGATCGTGAGCCCCTTGGGGTCGAAGTAGTATTCCTTGCAGCCGCTGCGGAAGCGGACAGAGATCACATCGGTCATAAAAGTTCCTCCCATTTCACGGCGAGGGCGCCCAATATCTGGCCCACGCCCGCATTTTGGTCACATTGTTCGGCAAAGCGCTGACTGGCCGCGCACAGTCCCAGCAGCTGCCGCGCCGTCAGCCTGTCCGCCAGCAGAAGGGCTGCCTCCGCACAGGAGGGATCTGGCCGTGCCTTGCCCTGCTGCACCAGCAGGGCTTCGGCCGCGGCGCGCCACAGCTCCTCCAGCTGGGCCTGCAGCGTCTCGCGCTTCAGGGACTGCTCGCGGGAGAGCAGCGCTGTGGTCACCGGCAGCAGACGCCCGGAGGCAAACGCACGGCACAGCTCCGCGGTACCGTCGCTGAGGGGCGCGTCTTCCCCGTCGTATTTCAGCAGAGTACAGCGGGAACGGACGGTCTCAAGCAGGGCGGCGGGAGCGTCGGCGCAGAAGATGAAAGCGGCATAGGGCGGTCCCTCCTCCACCACCTTCAGCAGGACATCCTGATCCCGCTGGTTCAGCTGGCGGCAGTCAGAGACGACGTATACCTTGCGCCGGGCCTCGTTGGGGCGGATGTACACGTCCTTACGCAGGGCGCGGACTGCCTCCACCGTCAGCTCCTTGTGCTCTGTATCCAGTACGGGGATCACGTCCGGGTGGATGCCCTCCAGTACCTTGCGGCAGTGGCGGCAGCGCAGGCAGGGCCTGTCCGTCCCCTCGCAGACGTGGGCGGCGGCGAGAAACCGGGCAGCGGCGGTCAGGTCACCCCGGCCCGTCAGGATGACCGCGTGGCTGAGACGGTCCTCCCCGGCGGCGCGGCGCACGGTGCGGGTGAATATGCTGTTTTCCTGGGGCAGCTGGACCATGCGCGTACCTCCCGGTAAAGTGTCTACTAATTCAATATAATAGTATACCACAGGAGTGGGGGAATAGGCAAGACACAAAATCTTCCCTCCGTTCCGCCGGGAGAAGCGCGCCGGGACGGCGACTTTGCGGGTGCTGCGCCAAAAAGGACGGAAAATAGAGGAAACGGAAATGTGTTATCGGTTTACGGCGAGTGTCCGCAGAGGAAACAACATTTTTTGTAAAAATATCCGCGACAGGGTTGCTTTTAAAAAAAAATATGACTATAATAAATTGTTCTCAATGTTTGGTACAACTATTTAATATACGGAGGAACTGCAATGAGCAAGAAGTATTGTTACCTGTTCACCGAAGGCAACGCCAAGATGCGTGAGCTGTTGGGCGGCAAGGGTGCGAACCTGGCGGAGATGACCAATATCGGTCTGCCCGTGCCCCAGGGCTTTACCATCACCACCGAGGCCTGCACTCAGTATTACGAGGACGGCCGCCAGATCAACGGCGAGATCATGGCGGAGATCATGGAGTATATCGAGAAGATGGAGAAGATCACCGGCAAGAAGTTCGGCGATCTGGAAAATCCCCTGCTGGTATCCGTGCGCTCCGGCGCCCGCGCCTCCATGCCCGGCATGATGGACACCATTCTGAACCTGGGTCTGAATGAGGACGTGGTGGACGTGATCGCCAAGAAGTCCAACAACCCCCGCTGGGCGTGGGATTGCTATCGCCGCTTTATCCAGATGTATTCCGATGTGGTCATGGAGGTTGGCAAGAAGTACTTTGAGCAGCTGATCGATGCCATGAAGGAGAAGAAGGGCGTGACCCAGGACGTGGAGCTGTCCGCCGAGGATCTGAAGGAGCTGGCCATGCAGTTCAAGGCCGAGTACAAGTCCAAGATCGGCAGCGACTTCCCCACCGATCCCAAGGAGCAGCTGATCGGCGCCATCAAGGCCGTGTTCCGCAGCTGGGACAACCCCCGCGCCAACGTGTACCGCCGCGACAACGACATCCCCTATTCCTGGGGCACCGCCGTCAACGTGCAGTCCATGGCCTTCGGCAACATGGGCGACGACTGCGGCACCGGCGTGGC
>ENA-OWPN01001329-OWPN01001329.1-human-gut-metagenome-genome-assembly--contig:-NODE-1329-length-23200-cov-3.614042_pt1 | contig 23200 bp, 13 predicted proteins | sample MGYA00248266_ERZ651850 | MGnify/ENA primary metagenome ERZ651850 (study PRJEB26924, sample SAMEA4378296) | human gut metagenome | biome: human gut; feature: human-associated habitat; material: faeces... | reverse complement strand
CCTACGTTCTATATCTTCTATATTAGAATATATCTTTGAGAAGAGAGTATTTAACAGATAAAAATCATTACTTATCATTTACGATAAGTAATGATTTTTTTATAATTTCACTTTTATAAATTAATTTAGTTTAATCATAACACCAGCATCTGTAGATGCGATGTAAATATATAAGTCTATTTGGATGGATTTATCATCTATCGTTTTATTAATTTCATTTCGCACTTCATCTACAGTTTTATCAGGTACATTAATGAAGTGCTGATAAAACGATCCGTAGAGAGCTTCACATACAGCTATAGTGCGTTGACGATTCTCAATGGAATTGTCCTTTGCCACACTATTCCTCCTTATCCAAAATAACTTTAATAGTCTTTTGGGGATCGATTATTTTTTTATACGATTTTGATGATTCAATTCTTCTTCGGTTGTAGTCCGAATCATAATCATCCTGATATTTGATATGAATCTCTACCCTTGGACGAATTGAGAAATATTTTTCAACTTCTCCATCACAAATAATATTATCATTTAGTAATAAATAATCTTGAACCATATCCGAATATGTTTTCCCTAGGTTATCCCAATCCTTCGTGATCATTGGTCGAATTAATCCTTCTTCGGCTAAAAGAATTTCATATCCTTTCATCGATGACGTTGGCGTTGGAAGATATGCTTCAATTTTGAAATATGTCATTGTCGAAATAATACGATTGTATTTAATTAATTTCTTTATAATTTTTTTATTCTCTGCGGCTCCTTTAACATAAAAAGCATTATTTATAGAACTATATCTAGGTCTTGGTGTGCATTTAGGAATTAAAGGAAGTGTAATATTAAGAGTATGCCATTGCATCTCTTCAATTCGTTTTTTCTCCGATTGATATCGTTCTTCATCAACGCGTTTAATAATTGATGCCAATTCACGCAATTTATCTGGATCGTCTGGCAATGATCCATATTTTTCAATCCACTCAGCTTCTTGTGGAGTGAGTTGTGTTCGTTTTGCCATTTTAGTCAACACATCCATTTATAAAAATTAGGGCAATGTCAGTAATCTTGTAATACCTTGATAAATCTGACCGAGATACGAATTCAAAAACCAATCCTGCATGCCCCTTAAGATATTACTAGGAGTGTCTTGTGCCCAATTTTTAAATAATGTACCAATGACATTTAATTGTGCCAATACAGTGTCGCCTTTCATATCGACTCCACAAATCGTTCCAAGATATTCTTGTAAACCATAATTCTGCAAGAATAAAATGGGATTACGCGAACTCGAAATCATCAGTTCATTGTGCAATGGAGTAATTTCCATATTGACCTCAATATCGGTTGCTAATCCAGATGCAGACCAAGCACTATCATCTTGTCCACCACGAGCAATCCGGACACTCGTTACAACACCCATGTCACAATTAATAAATCCTCTAGAATAGCAACTTACAAGGAATGGGTATGTATACATATTATTATCCAGCTGCTTTGGAAATGAAAACGCCATAATATGTGCAAGAGGAAGCATACAATATAGAAAAACTGATATTGGATCTCCATATGGAGATGTAAATCTCAATCCAACGTTGATTGATTTCGAATAAGTCGTGCCATCAACCATTTGCGGAAATACCAATCTTCCACCTTTTAAATAGTTCGAAGCAGCTTTGGCAAAATCCGCAATTCCACCAGTAGCATCCGCAAGATTTGAGAATAGAGAATTTACATCTGCAAGAATGCCATCTTCATTGGAAGTTCCACCAAATAAAAATTGAATATCTTTTACAGTATCCGAGAATACTCCTTCAAATTGTGATTGAATGGACGATGCTCTAGTTGATGTAGATGTACTCTCATCATAACTCGTATTACTATTTGCATAAAAATGAATATATGTATTTGCACCAAATACAGTATCTTCTGGATCACTTCCATAATAGCCAAATACATCTCGACTCTCTTCACTTACTGAAGTTTGAGAAAATAATTCTTCGTCCTCATTCGACCAAGAAAATTCTTCATTTTTAGAATCATCATCGGCAAATTTCTTTTTATGATAATCTCCTTTTGACGATCTCTGCGAGTTTGGGTCCTCGTTTTCATAATAATGTGCCCAATCATACTCTTTAAATAAATCATTACAAAATGGGACTTCTTTGTCACCAATACCAATATAAATTGACATCATACGGGCAATCATATTGACATGATTGATATAATCATTGTAAGCACTTCCAATAGTATAAAACATTTTATTCTGTTTTAAACCTTTAAAATTACCAGAAAGCAAGTTCGTAGACATCAACGAAGATCCCATTCCTGCCAATGCGTCACTAATTAATCCCAATTTTCCAAGCCCTGAAGAAAATGGTAGAAAAACCGCTTTACCCGGAGACATTGAAATAATTGTAGGATTTGCACCTAATGTTTGAGCTGTTGTACGCCCAATGGAATAATGTCCTCCACCACTGGTATCTGCGGTAATAAGAGGATCAATTTCATCGCGCATCATAATTGGTCCACCAAAAAGTCTAGATGTCATAAATGCAAGATCGTCTAATGCAATTTGACCCAAATCTGGTTCGGAATCAGTTCCAAGATTTATGTTTGTATTAGGATAACCTATTTTTCCTCCGTTTTTATTGGTAGGCATAAAAGATCATCTCCTATCTATCAGTCTAATTACAGGGTTTGTTAAAAATGTGTAAATAATACGTGGGATACCATTTTAAGGTATCCCACGTATTATGTTTAATTTAATTGGTAGTTTGACGTCCTCGATATCCAGATGCAATTGCATTATGAATTGAAAGCAGTCTACTTCTTCCCAAATCATTCTGAGAATTTTGTGATCTTTCCTTTGCATGTTTCTGAATATCTTTTACTTGTTTTTGGGTCTTTAGATCTTGAATGCTTTCCTTAGCTCCACCATTTGCGTTGCCATACCCAGCATTGTTTACAAATTCTCCATTTCCATAACCAGACGATCCTCGCTCTGCAATAACTCCAACCAAATCAATCAGAGTATCAAGACGATTTTCTACACCAGCAACAGGATTTGCAGAATCATTTGTAAATCCATAACCTGTAGGACGCAACCCAGAAATGATTTTAGCGCTCGATCCTGGACCAAATCCCATACTTTCCATTTGACCAGCAATTTGATTGGCCCAATGATAGTTAGGTCCACTGCGTCCAAAATTTGCTTCATCGTATGTAGCGTACGAATGTCCTTCTTTACCAATGAGCATTTCTGCAAGTGTCTTCTGGCCAGGAGTATAAAATTTATCCTTGATCCATTGAGCACCTGCTAAGAAGCCATTTCCATCAAAGGATTTTGCCTTAGAAGGATCATCGTTATATGCTTCAATACCAAAGTAGTTATTCTTATTTTTTGCTTGCGACGACGTGCCCCATCCAGTTTCAATTCCGGAATGTGCCAAAATGTATCTAGGATCGAGACCAGTCGCATTCGATGCATTGATAATATCTTCTCCACGTCCAACGAATACACTATCTTCTCTCGTTTTTGTGCTAAGATACTGATTCAATTGATCTGCGGTTACAGGTTTAAAGTGTCCAAGATCTTGATTCAAGAATTTTGCTTTTGCAGGATCAAACGACGCAGCAAACGTTCCTTGATATGGAGGAGTTGTATTATCAAACGTTGAATAAGTTGAATTATTAACGATAGATGCAACTTCTTCAGAAGATTTTCCGTATTTTGCACTTTCTGCTTTTCCGAGTTTCATCTCGGCAGCATTTTCAGTCTGAGTTGTACCATCCATTGGCTCTTGTCCGATCACGTTACCACTATCATCAATGGCTCGTTTATATTCGGTTCCACCAATGATTGCATTAAAAGCGTTTCCAGCAATTGCCGCAAGCCCAGAACCAAGCTTTGAAAATACATCGAGAATCCCGGAACTTCCAGAAGAACTTGAAGAGGATGTAGTATCTCCACCTTCGGATGCCGGACTACCAGCCATATTTGCAATTGCATTCATATTCATATTTTTATCAATGCCTTTGCCATCCTTCTCATATACTCGAATCCAACGAAGGCCATTAATAAGGTCACCTGGGGCAATATGTGCAGCAGTTACCTTACCACGTTTTCCTCCAGTGGTGTCAGATGGGTCGGCAATTAAGAAGTTTCCATTGTCATCCATACCATAGGCTAGGATGTTGTGTTGTGGTGAATCTTGTTTGGTTCCAGACCACGATGCCATAGCATTTAGGTTAGGAGATCCATGCAACGCAACTGGTTTTCCTTGTTTTACAGCATCCACGGCTTTCTGCATAGTTGCTTCAGCAGATCCATTTTGATATGCTGGACTACCACCACTTCTACCATATTCCTGCGAATCAATGCCATATTTATTTTTCAAAGCATTCCACGTAGATCCGGTGAATCCATTGCCCGTAGATGTGGGTGCAAATACATTTTGTGCCATGGCAATTGGATCTACTTTTTGCCCACTAAGCATTGATGTTGCCATAGCTGCAGATGTCGCAACACATCCATGATTGTACAGATTTATACCAGGACCAATCGATACATTTTTATTGGATGATGGGTTGATCTGTGACATATAGACATAGTCTTCATTGGCTTTATCCCCTACGCCATATCCAGCAGATCCTTTATGCATTGCCCATGCAGCTTTTGTTTGACTTGCAATTTGTGAGAATGGAACACGCTGTGTTCCATACATCGGATTATCGATAATAACATTTCCATTTGCATCCATCCCGCGACCTACTACGAGATGTTTATTATTTCTTGGGAATACATTTGGACCTATGCCATATCCGGCTTGACCAGAAATAACAACAGGCTGACCCCGTTTCAACGATGATGCCATTGTTCTAGAATCTCCAATTGGAGTTCCGTGAACACCATTAATTCCCTTTTCAAATAGAGATCCGGTTGCTCCACCATCTGCAACATCTCCACGAGACATTGCTTTGCGTGCAACTTGATCAGGAGTGGAGTTTCCACCAAAGAGTCTGTCGACTGTCGACATTGCGGCAAATCCACATCCAGCATTCTTCATTGTTGCCGGTTGACCATTTTTAAACCGACCAGTTTTCATATTTGCCCATCGAGGATCGGCCTGTCTAAATCCATATCCAGCCGAAGCATTTCCAGCTATAGTCTTAATTTTTGCTTTGCTATTTCCAGTTTTAGTAGAAGGAGATTTCGAAGATCCTATGCCAGATCCGGCATTCGCAGCAGCATCTACAGCACTTTCCTCGACATCGTTTTTAGCTCCTCCAAATAAATTGGAAAAGAAGTTTTTAGTACCACTAACAATCTTGGAAAGCCCGGACTGATTTCGCATATCGTTGTATTCTAACTCGGATACATCATCTTCGGATAAACCATTTTCTTCGAGATATTTTTTATATTCTTCTTCAAATTGTGCTTGTTTTTCAGATAGAGATACATGTCCTTCATCATCTTTAAATAACCAATTTTCAATAAGTTCGTAAATTTTAGTTGCCATCCAGTTCTTAATATCAAATCCAGTTAGTGCTTCCCATATTTCTGAAATGACATCAAATGCTGGTCCAGCCACAGGAATCAGATCAAGTAATACTTTTAATACTGCAGATACTCCACGCATCGTTCCATCTACTTGATCTTCAGATACTTGAAATAGATTTGCTGCTTCCAGCGCACCAGTAACTCCATTATATACTGCTTGAGCTCCAGTAATTGCCCATCCTAAAATAGGGACTGCTTTTACTGTACTTGCACTCGCTTCTGCAGCGCCTTCCGTAATTTTTTTAGAGAATTTTGAAAGTAGAGAATCACTTACTTTTGAAAGTTTATCAACTACATTCTTTTTCAAGAAATCGATTATTTTTGATATCGTTTCGTTTCCAAAGAATTTCTTAACAAGAGAACTTTTTGAAAGAGCCTCTATACCGCTCTTTAAAAAATCAACAATCTTTGTCCATTTCTTTTTTGCTCCAGTTGCTAAATTAACTGCAAGAGTTTTAGCCTTTGGTATCATTGCTGGAGCTTTTTCTGCAATGGTCGATCCAAGTTGTTTTATTCCTTTTCCTGCCCAACTTCCAACAGCCAATGCAGCTTTCCCCCCTGGGAGTCGTTTAATAACTCCTTTAGCAACACCACCAGCAATTCTTCCTACACCTTTAGCAGCCATACCAAGGCCTTTTCCGGTTACCTTTGCCATTGTCTTTACAGCGCCAGGATGATGCATTGCCCACCCAGCAGTTGATGCAACTCCCCCAAGAACCGCTTCACTTGCGCGATGTTGTTTTATCTGAACATTTCCATCTTCATCAACAACCGCATTACCTTCGTCATCCGTAACAATCATTGGATTATCTGCGGCGTTTTCAAGAATCTTTCCTTCAGAGTCAACCACCGCATTTTCAGGAACTTCTCCGCCCCCATTTTTATGACCCCAAGGAATCCATTGAAACAAAGAATCCCAAATTTTTTGAATACCATTTTTTGACTTTTCAATTAGTTTTCCACCAAGAGCTGATAATATCTTACCAGATCCATCAATTAAAAAATCTAAAATTTTTCCATCATTGAAAAGTAAATCAATTGATGCGCCAATACCAGCAATAAGTGTCGGATTAGAAAAAATAGATTTAAATCCATCGGTGATGGTTGACAGAATTCCCTTAGATTCCTTTTTTTCTCCATCATCTTCATCTGAATCTTTATCCCGACTAAAAAAGTTTTTAATCTTTCGTACAAATCCACCTTTTCTAGTTTTTACGGATCCTTCTGCTTCCGTAGAAGCTTCTTCTGCCTCTTCAGAAGCATCAGAAGCAATTTCTTCCAATTGTTTATCAAGCATTTCTTGCTCATTTTCTTGAATTACCGCTTGACTTACTGCAGTTTGATCCGCATATTCTGTTTCATTCATTGATCCAGATTGTACTTCAGAAATTACAGAATCCTCTGCTTCATAAAGATTTGGAGGAGAAATACGACCCATGCTAACAGCATTAAGAATACCGCCAATCATTGACCATATTCCGCCTCTCCAGCGTTTGGTTTCTTTCTTTTCTGCTTCTATCTTTGCTTCGGCTTCAGCTTTTTCAGCAGCGTCCTTATCGCGCTTATCAAAAATCTTTGCCATTTTTTCTGGATCTTTTAAGAATTGAATAAAATCCTCATCATTTTCTTTTGCTCGTTGGAATGTCTTGGAATACTTGTCATCTTTTGAAAGATCTCCAAAATTCCAAGCACGCTTGGTTCCCATCTGATCTTTCAATTTTGCAATTTGCTTTTCAGTTAAGCTATCTAGGTCGTTTCCAGACATACGCATCGCTTTTTCACGATAATTTTGTACGTATCGCATATTGCGAGTGCCTTGCCGTACGTCTTTGTAATTGCGATTGTTTATTTCTTGCTCATAGGCTTCTGTTATATTTGCTTTGAGAACATCGCCATCAGGGCCATCTGGAATTTCATTTAACACAGTTTGATATGCAGCTTCCAGAGATTCGTTGGTTGGATTTTCCCCAGCTTCATCTTTTATTCTTTGTAGATAAACATCGGTACTTTCTTCTATACGAGATCTTGTATCTTTCCAATTGTCTCCGCCAAGCTGTTTATAGTCTCGATTTTTACGTCTATTGGAAAGAGCTCTTGCAACAAGTCCCATGGATCCAATTGCCGCTTCCGTTCCACGTCTGGCTCCCCAAGAAGCGAATCGAATTCCCTTTCGAGCAATACCATGATTTGCGCCAGCTAATTTGGAAACTCCTCCCAAGATTTTATTTCCAATATTACCAATGGCACCTTTTACAGATTCTTTTGCGGCATCGCCGATTGTCGCCAATCCTTTTGAAATTGGAGAAAAAGCTCGTTTTAATGGAGCCGCTAATGTTTTCTTCGTAAATGCTCCCATTTCGGCCAAATAACCTTTAACGCCAACTTTAAGTTCATCGAGAACATTCACTTTGAAACCATTATAAATCCGCTCCAATAGGGAAGCTTTCTTTTTCTTCTTTTTTAGATTCCCATCGGCATCAGTATTTTCTTGCCCGAGAATCATCCTTCGAAAATCAACTTTTGTTGCAAGAATTGCAGTTCCCAATCCTACAATACCAACACCGATTGGTCCAGCGATGGATGTTGCCGCAGCAAGAAGGCCAAGATTTTTCTTATTAAATACTTTCTTTCCGACAATACCAGCGACAATACCACCAAGAGCAATTTTTAAAATACTCTTGCCGCGCCCGCTTTTCATTTCAGATGCCGAATCTGCGGCCTGCATTTTTGCAGATGTTTTTTCCATTTCATCTGCATTATCTTTTGCAGCGCTATCCATCCCACCCATAAAATAATTATAAATATTTTGAGACGCTTCTTTAATCTTAGCAGTCATTGATGCAAATGCACCACCGACGTTTTTAACACCATCTGAAACGGTTGATTTAATTGATGCTTCTACGGTTGGATCAGCGTCTCCTCCACCATCAGAATCTGATGATGAATCGGAACTTCCTGATGTTTTTTGAACTGAAGCGCCATGTTGCCTTTGATTATGGCCAGAAGAACCTTGAACTGGACGATCGTGTACTTTTCCAGCTGTATCTTCTTTTCCTGTTGATTTTGGAGCTTTCGGCCGTTCTGGTTCAACAACTTTGGCCTCGGTTGTACTTCTTTTTTCAGCATCCTCATTTTGATAATAACTTTTCACTCTCGTTAAGTCCAGTTTATTTCCGTTAAACATATCTGGCGTTAGAAGAGTGGGATACGTTTTCCAGCTATCATCATTTGCAAGCATATTTACCAACTCAGCATATTCGAAACATTCAATGCCATTGATTTCATAGGTATGAATCTCGTAGCATCGTGTGTCTAATTTAGCAGCATCCATCATCTTTCGTACACTATTAACTGGAATCGGATGTGCAAAATTTTGATCTGTATGCATGTCCATTTTGGCTGTATTGATCGCATTCTTGATGGATTTCATAATTCCATCTTCAGATTTCATGTCCCGAAATGCTCGTCCACTTAGAAAAGACGTAAACAATGCTTCTACGTCTTCCACTTTATGCATCATTCGATCATCGCGTTCTCCACCGCCACCAAGTTTGATCGTCGCCCGATTGAAGGCGGTTTTAGCTTTACCTTTAATGCCCGTTCGATCAACAGTTCCAAGATGCTCTCTGGTACCGCTTTTTTGTTTAAGTAGATTTGCATCATCGATAAGTTTTTTATCGCGCATCTCACGTTCTTTTTTCTTTTTCTGGGCTTCAGCATATTTTTTAGCGAATGATGTATCTTTGGTAAAGATATCATCCCCTAAAAGTGGTGAAAGAATATCGAACTCACCATCTTCATCCATAAGCATAGATTCAATTGCTCCAGAAGATAGTAAATATCGGATTGCCGCACTGTCACTATCTTTTGCATAGCGACGGTTCATCTCACTTTTCCCAGCACCACTTTTAAACTTTCCAATAGAGCCAACTAATTCTGCTACAAGTTCATTTATCTGAGATGGGGCCAAAACCTTGGACAACTTACTCTGATTAGCGATCGCCTCACGAAGATCCGATTCCACTTTATTGCTATTGGACTTCGTACCACTTTTAATACTATCAGAAACGATGCGGCCCAATTCTTTTTTCATATTCTGAAAGTCGTTTTCAGAATCACCACGAAATTTACCAGAAGATGTCTTAAGCATTGATTCAAATGATTGTAAAAGCGGATTGAAAATCCTCTGAATGTCTCCCGTAATTTGATCATCCATTTCTTTTGCAATCACTTTTTTCGTTTTAAATGTACCAGATTTATAATCATAAATCATAGCATCTTCTCTATTGATTCCAGCATCAATTCTTGATAGATAAAACGGAATAACTTCTTCAAGGGCTTTCTTGGAATTTCCATCCCATGCTACAGCTCCTTTATCATAGCCTCCAAGATTTACTTTAGCAGCTTTGGATGTATCATATCCGAAAATTTCTGCCAAAACACCTTTCCATCCAGAAGCATTTCGCTGTTCTCCGAGTTTCGTTAAACCGAGATTGATAGATCTGGGAATCGACTTATCAAACGCTTTAATTCGATTTCTTGTATTTTTTGGAATGATAGATCCCAAAATCATTTGAAGTAGCATATCGGTAGGACGCATCATACTATTCATACCACCGGCCATGCCACTCATAGATCCCATCATAGAACCCATAGATATCATGGTTGAAAGTGTTGAAACCATGCTGTTGTTTTTAACATTCTTTTTGACAAGATCCATATACTTTTGCATATCGAAGCCATCCGACTTGAGTTCATCGGATAGAGATTTCTTCTTTCTAGAAGTATCTCCACTTATCAATCGCATCTGCATTGCCATGGCTTCTTCCATGCGACTAAAATGCTTCATAGCAGCTTCGTTCAAAGTTGCCTGATTTTCTTTCAAGAAACTAAGAATTGTGGCGGTTGTAGTATTCAAAACATCCAACCGTTGATTGGTTCCAATCAATTGAGATCCGATCGTATTATTGATCATGATCGCCATATTCTTAGTCATTTCCGCTTGAAGTTTCGCTGTTTTCGCATTGGACTTTAACATCGAACGTGTCATACGTCCAATTGCTTCTGACGTAACATTGGCTCCTTCAATCACGGCTTGTGATGTAAGCTTTGCATCATTGCTCACTTCAATAATTTGAGATGTAGCGCCATCATCATCTTCGATATCTGTAACGGAAAAATCCATATCAATACCAATATCATCAAAGAAATCATCTTTTGGTATTGAGAAATTTCCAGTTCTCAGATCGTTCATAATATCTTTAAAAAGTTTAATACCTTCTCGACCAATCGCAGAATGATCAACTGCTTTAGCAGAGGTAAGCATTCCCGTCCCATTTTGACGGATGTTTTGCCGAATTTCTTTTACACTTTCGGCAACTGTACTAATATGGCCAGAAGTCTCTGGCATAAGATTCTGTGTAACTAAGTTTTTCGTGGAGTATGCAATACTCTTTGAAAAATTTGCCAACCATGTTTTTGCGTCGACATTATTTTGATTACTTGGCATATTTCTCACCAACTTTCTTCAACGTAAAAACGTTATGTGAGTGTTTTTGACGTAGAAAATACGTGATTTGAGAAATAAAAAATAAAAAAAGAAATACGGTATAGGATTATCTCCTATACCGTATTAAACCGTTATAACGTCGTGTAGTAATCATATTACAAATAAGAGTAACTACTCAATTTAGATGTTGGTATCATTAACCTATGATATCGTAATAACAAAACATCTTTGTATCTTTTCATAGAATCGATTTCGTTTTAGATATTCTCGATTCACTCAATCAAGAATTTCTTATCCAATGATTCATCTTACCCTTGATTCTCATCTGCATATATCATATAACAAAATACAAATCAAAAGATACTAAGCAATTACAAATTCAAGAATAACTCTTGTCCTCTACATATATCAAATACGACAATCTATCATTTCATACAAAATCATTTTATCTTTCATATCAAATCGAAATCACATATGCATATTCGCTCCAAAAATATATTTCGATCGTTATTTCAAATACGATTCCAATTCATTCAATCAACTCATAAATTCTTTCCTATTTAAACTAAGATAATTGCAATAAAATAAAGTTTCGTTCATCATTGCACAAAACACAGAAAGAGTTTATCCATCGTTTCACAACGAGAGTATCTTCAAACACTTCGCAGTATTCTCATACTATGACTATTTAAAACTCTCATCTATAACGTTCTCTCAATTCTTTCAGATCAAATATATGAACCAATCAAATTCATCAGAATCTTTTCTAAAATCCAAATCAATAATAAATCTTCTTCACAAAAAAGCATAATGAACTTCAGATTCAAAATAAAATCAAATAATAATCTCATATTTCAACAATTTTTTGCCATTTTCGTATACAGCAAAAAACTCAATCCTGCTATACTTCATAATTCCTTTTTTCTTAGAAGTATATTCTGTCAAACTCAATTTGCAAATTCAAATTACGGATTTGATGAATAATTTCAAATATTCTTCTCGATGCATGATATATCAAACATCATATTCACTTGATCGAAATCTGTTCAAAAATACATAAAACATCTCATCATCACAAACTACACAAGTTTATGATGTTAACATTAATTCTTTCATTTCTCCCATTAGAATACAATACTTACACGAAAGATTACAAATTAAGATTAAAAAAAGAAAAAATACAAGATACTCATATCATTCTATTCATACGTTGTGAATACGAAGTACCACTTCCATTCACATTTTAGAATAGAGATATTTTCTCAGGCCCAGAAAATATATACTCTGACGAGTAACACTCGTTCATCTCAGAGAAAAATTCAATTTTAAATAATCAAAGATGAATTAATCATTTATAAAAGAATTCTATATACTTTCTAATCATGACGCGGGAATAACGACAGACAGAATATTATCCAATTCATTAAATCTGTGTATCTTTTTTACGAGTACCACTCAAAAAGATACTCACGATTAATTTTATAGTTTAGATGATTTTATCTTATTATATAATAAAAAAAGAAAAGAGATTTTAAAATCTCTTTTCTTTTTTATGGCAAGCGTTACACTACCATTCCGTTTCTAAGCAATGTTGCTCTACACATGTCCTATCCTTTTCGACACCAATCGTATCAGATACAAACATAACAGTCCCATGTCATATCATATGTCAAAAGTTCTATACTGCTTTTCTCCGCTACGCTCCACATCATTCCTCTTCTTTTCCAACACGAATCTGGACGTCACCAATCAACACTGCTCCAATACTTTACGGGACGAGTCGCAACCGATCATTTCCAATGCGGCACACGTATCTGCATTTCCGAGCTTTTCCAACACGAATCTGGACGTCACTAATGATTACCGCTCCAAATCAGTGCCCTACTCTACCATTCTATACTTTGCTTCTCCATCTCCGATCATCGCTAATCCCAGATGTTCGATACCATTCCTCACCTTTCCATAACCGGTTCGATTGAACACGCCGCCAATCAATTCCTTCTCTTTCAATATGCTTTTCTTTTCTACTCGAGTAAGGAAATAAAACCATGTTAATACAGTTTGTAGTTTTCATGAATATAGTGTTTTCTGTATTGTTTTAGTGATATATTCAATATCACTAAAATCGATATTGACTCGAAACCCATACTCTTCTGCATATTTTCTACATATCTTTGGAATTTCAAATATGATCTGTATATCAACATATTTCACAAAGTTTAAAGTAGATAAAAAATGCATAAACCTATATTCAGTTGATCGAGTTCCACAATGATCTATTAGATCTATATCAGTACCATTACGTTGAAGTGTCATCACTGGCTTCTTTCTTTCTCTTCCATTTGTATCTTTTACAAAACGGAAGAACTTAAATACGATATCAGAACTATTCGACTTATCGAGAAATACATCGTTTTCTGTAATTTCTGAAAGAAAATAATCTTCTTTCAATCGCTCTTTTCTCAAATAGATATCAATATCCCTCAGAAAGGATTCTACTTGAGTTTTTGTAAATCCTCCATGATCGTTCCGGTAAAGTGTGTCAACCATCTCAATGCGTAATTGAGATGTATTGATATAATATGGAATTGTGGGATTTATCGTTATACTTTCACAAATAGAAATTAAGGCTCTTTGGATCTCTTTAATGGTATTAGAATCATTAAATGATTCTGCATTTGCTGTATTATAAGAGATCTTGATTTTTTCAGTGATAAATGAATTCTCGAATAATGCACATACACAAAATCGAATTTTGGACGTTTTCTTTTTATAATATGCAGCAATCCAAAATTCGATATGTGTATTTGGATTATCATTGCTGGTTCCAACTATATAACGAGGCAACCATACAAAACGAGAAAGCATATTCGGAATTCTTTTTGGCGCAACTCTTTCATTTTCTGTATCAACATCATATATTTTGAACGTTGATATGGCATTTTTTGGAGTTACATCAGACAATTCTATTTCTCGATATAGAGTTTCATTCATAAGAGTATACCCCCATAAATTAATATACACAGTGTGCATTCATTATCATAATATCTATTTAAAAATATCATATTTACGTTAAAAAAGAAAGGTATGAAATTTCATACCTTTCTTTTATGAGTAGGAATATACGCTGCCAGTCCTGTGGTTTCAGATCCGTGTCAAAGCATTACTCTTCTCAACCTCTCCAACACAATGCACCTTGCGTCTTCTCATCACATCTCTACACGTCTCCCCACATCTCCACTACAAGTCTTTTCTAGACGATTCCATGTCAAGAAAGCTCTGTGCTGCGCGTCTCCATTACAGTTATTCGACTCTCCGTTATCAACTTTACTGATCCATATCATCACGTCGATATTCCGCTCTTCATCATGCAAGTCCTTATCATATCAGTCGTAGCAGTTCTTTGCCATAGCGAATTTATTCTCTGATCTGCATTAGCTTTCAAGTCCGTATCAAACAGCACTTTACCTACTCGCGCCATGCTGGTCCTTCTCTTTCAATATGCTTTTCTTTTCTACTCGAGTAAGGAAAAAGAAACCATCGGTATATGAATGATCATTCATATACCGATGGTTATTTAATTTACTTTACTGGTTCAACTTTCTTCTGCCACGGATAAACCGTATTTTTTACCTTCAGCTGATCGTGTTCATGTGTTGTAACACGATTGCCTGTCGGCACCATCTTTCCATCAACGATCTTAGAAGTTTCCTTAATCTTCTCAGGAATCTTGGTCATCTGGATACCACTACGAGCAGCATCCTTATTCACGGTAGGCAGTGCAAGTTTGCGACCAGTATCAAGATATGCCATCTCCGTATCAATTGCAACATCGACCAGAGTTTCCGCCATTTTACGGCTGATCGGCATATCACGAACACGATCTCGATCATCGCGATCCAGATTCAGCGCACTCGCCACATTGTCTGCAGTGGCTTCACGAAACGCTTTTACATGTGCATGCTTTGTTTCCACAGGCTTCCCTTCGGAATCTGCAGAATAATAACCGATTTCATAATCGGCCTCATTCAGCATGGTTTGGGCGATGTTATTGAGATCTTTGCGACTATTGCCGGCAGACTTCTTGGCGTTTGCCTTAATTTGTGCCAGCAGTTCATTGGTTTTGCTCATGTTAATAGCCTCCTTAGTTTCCAATCAAAATATGAGCCGGATATTATTCCAGTTTACACAAGAGTTTACCGGCTCATATTTTTTCATGAACGGTAAATGGTGGGCTATCGATAAGCAACGCGCACCCACCATTTACTCTTTCGCAGAGTTTTATTCGGTGGATGTATTAGGTGCTTCTGGTTCTTGAATTTCAATGGACTCGTCTATATTCGTACTTGTCACGATTTCAACGGGTTCATCGGCTTGAGATAGTTCATCAGATTCCGGTTCGTCTTGGAAACTTTTCAGCCTTTCACGCTGTTTTGCCTCCATTTCTTCCCGTTGCTGACGAATCCATTCCGTATCTGGACTTGGAGAAGGGCGTTCATAGGATTCCCGTTCTCGTTCGCTTTGTCGCAGCTCAAGAATTCGATCAATTTCATCAATCTCTTCCTGAGAACATTGACTGAGCGTTGGATGATCGGATGTATCGACTACTTTCCGAAATTGCATTGGATTCTTTGGATGAAGATTGGTCGGAATGGGACCATCTTTGAAGTCTACATAGACTCCAACATTGTCATCGTCCCGATACCGAGATTCTTCCTCATCCTCGTCGTCATCTTCTTCATCATCGAAATTCTCCAGATCATCTGGAGTAAATGAAAATTGCTGTTCAGATGCAAATGACGGCTGTTTTGGAGCATGCCCACGACGTTGTGCCGGGATATTTGGATAATCGGATTCATCATCCTCATCCTCGTCATCGTCCTCTGCTCCAGTATCGATGCCTACTTCATCACAAACTTCAAGCAATGCACCTTTAAAGTCTTTACACCAATCAGCAAACATCAAATCATGCTTTTCAAGCGATTCGATCTTTTTGTCGATCTTCGTAACAGCGCCAACCAAACGGCTGATCATGTCATTCTGATCATTTTTCTGATCGGTAAGAGCATCTTTAACACCGGGAATACTTTTGCTCAGAATATTTCCAAGAGAATCGATTTTTTTGTCTAATGCTTTGAATCTCTCAGTGACTTCAGGGTCCAGTGCCAAACTGTGATCATAGTCTCGATAATCATCTTCATCGTCGTCATCCTCATCTTCGTTGAGGAAATCCAGATCTCTTGGAGAACTAATGAAATCGGGTATCTCCCCATTTTGTCGACGACTCTTCGGAGCAGAACGTTTCTGAGAAGGGGCAGGCTTTCTTCGAGATTGCTCCCGTTTCAGGAACTTCTCAAAGTTTCCGCTATCCTCATCATCCTCGTCCTCATCCTCATCATTTTCATAGTCGTCAAATGCAGATTCATAGCGACGAGGCCGATTCATACGCTCCGGCTCCATTGCCATGTTGTAAAAGCTGACAAACTCGTCATCTCCGTCATCGGAATCGTTCCATCCATAGAAGTTGGATGAATCCATGAATCCGCCATCGGTGAACTCACTGTCCGACTTATTTACAAAATTTCGGAGATAATCGTAACGCCGCTTGTCGAAACCGCCTTTATTCTTTTTGATATTGAGATCCTTCTGAATCTTTTTAACCGCTTCCCAATATCGATTGGTCCCATACTTGATTTCCTTGCGCTTCGCATTATAGGACTTCATATCCTCTTCGCGGTTTTTCTTCTTTCCTTTGCCCTTTTCCAGATCCTTCCGAATCTCAGCAGCTCTCTTGTTGAGCTTCTTCAGACGATGATACGTCTTAATCAGCTCAGAAACAGCACTCCGATACCCATCAGAATCGAAAATCGCCATCAAATTCTCGATGCCAAGACTATTCATCGCCTTGTACGCATCTCGAATATCAGTTGCCAAATAGAGCTTCTTGACAGCGCCTCGAACTCCAAAGATATCATAGAATACTTTATCTGCATCATCTACAGAGACCATTGGTCCAAGTTCTTCTCTGCAGAGTTCATTGAACGAATGCGCAATAAAGCGCATGTACTCTTTCGTTCTCCTACGATTCTCAGCCACGAAGGATCACCACCTTTCTTTTTAATCAGTAACTGGATCAAATCCAGTAGTCATTTGTGGAGACGTCAGAATCCGATTCTTCCTCTTCAAAAGCATACGGATCTACTTCAGAAAGACCATCATCATCGTCATCGTAATTATACGGTTCAGAATCATCGTCATCCTCGTAGTATTTCTTGAACGTTTCCACAGAGTCGGATTCTTTGTCCATATCATCGTCATAGAGATCCGCCTTATAATCGGCACGATACTCCGTTTTTTCCAACTCATCAATGTCGTCGTTGTCTTCCTGTGTGGGAATTCCACGCACCTGAATTGGATGATTGCGTGTACACTCGAACGATGACTTGTTGGATTCCGGACGGAATCTTTGTTCCCCGAGTTTATTCTCTTCCGAACGAACATCTCTTTCACGCGGATTATCGTCATTGCTGCGAATTGGCCGTTCTTTGTAATTGAGATTGTATTTCCGCTCGAGAGAATCCATAACCTGATCAATCATAGGAGGAGGAACTTCTCCTACTTCTCGAATCATATTCCGAATTTTTCCTTTGATTCCGAAATATGCATATTGCGCTCTCGTATTTTCCGTGTTTACAACGAGATCCGAAACAATCTCGTCTTCACGCTTCTTCAGCTCGTCGACTGTTTTCGGATAATCCTTCAACATGTCATTGGCATCAGAGAATACGGAATGAGCGGCCTCTTCCGTATAGTAAGTGATGGGATTGTATCCCAGGACGTCGTTGAACGTCTTTCCCATCTTTTTGGAATCGGGATCCGGATCCAGCATATCGAAAAGGGGATTCAAATCCTCTTCCGAGTTTGCTTCGGCGGCCAATCTCAGATTCCTCAAAAACGGAATGTTGTCATCAATGATTTTAGACATAGTAACACTCCTTTTGGTTGATAGACGAAATATGGGCATTTGTATAGGAGCAATTTTTACATTGCGATGCCATGATCGTCTTCTGCTAATTTCATCAGACCTAAACCTGCAGAATATAAAATTGGTTTAGACCTTCCACTCATAAGTCCATTGATATAATATATCAATGAAATTAATGATATTGCAGGAATAAAAATAAGAAAATACACCACCAGCCAAATCAATACTAGACTTGGCTGGTGGTTTTTCAATGCTCGCTACGATGAAGGGGAGGTGCATACAATCATGGTGTTCAATCCACAGATCCCGTAAGACCTCTTGTAGGCGAGCGCTCGAGGAAATAAAAGGGCCGCCCGAATTTGTTTGGCTAGGCTATTTCTGTCACCAATCCGCAACGCTAACCCATAGCGTCTCAATTCATTCTCACCTGTCCTCTGTGAACAGAAAACAAAATGAACAAAGCGAAAATCTCGAATGAGAAATGCCGTGGAAAGTGCATATGGAAATCAGAAGAGATGTTCGCGACCATCTATGTCTCCCAATGTATATGCTAATCCGGCTACTTTTCGCAGAGGTATCACAAGATTCCTCGTATATCATTATCGGATGAGAATTTCCTATCTGACGGTGTGCTTTAAAAGCAAAGCCCGGCCCGTTTTTTGAGGGCGGCCAATGAACTCGGTGCATACTTTCTCAATAATGCTCACATTTAATCTACGCTTCCGGAGGCAATTAAGGCATAACGCACAAAACCTAAGGATTCACGAAGAAAAGCATCATTTTGGTGAGATTTCACATGCACCATCCTCGATTACATTTTATGTTTATCTTCATTTTAAAATTATATGACATAGCAAAATAGCTCCAAAAACACTGAGTTAAAGGTATCAGGAAAGGAAGTGACATGATGCTTTATAAGTCGATTCAAATGAATCATACTTATAAGGGTCAGAAAGAGATCAACTTTCCAAAAGGAGATCCACAAGGAAAACGAAATGTAGTATTTCTATGTACTCCATCATTTTTGGATAGTTTAAAACTGCTTTCAGATCCATCAATTCATTTGAAAGAGTCATTTTATACAAGATATATGATCGATACTCGTTATCGAGAACAAGTTGGCCGTAAAACGATCAACGAAAATCAAATCGCAAATTTCCGAGATTCTTTTTCAAGCAGCGAAGCTGCAAAGAATCTTACTTATATACCGATTGCGCAAAAAGAAACAACGTTAAAGAAAAAATACAACGTTGTATTTGACGTAAGTCATTGGAATGAGATCTTTTTCAAATTCCGAAAAAAGACAAACGTTGAAGGAACGATTCAAAACTATCTTCAATTTATTTCACAAAAAGTAAACGATCCATCATTTAATGGATTTACAAAAATTATGGTAATTCCTGCAACGCAATGGGCATCCAAAGGAGTTGTTCAATTCGGAGTAACTAGAGAATATTTGGATGACCCGATTTCCATTCTAATGGCAGCATGCTATAAATATCCCGAATACCTTCAAATGCTCAAAGGAATTCATCTATACATTGTAGATCCAGAAAATGGGAATTTTGTTTTAATCGATCCAGCATCTCTGAATGAAAAATCTTATTCGATGTTAAAAAGAGAGCTTTTTAAATTTCCAGCCATCAAATTTGCTGCTGAGGAAGAAGATCAAAATGCTCCAAAATCTATACACCCAGTAACCCCTGGAGTATTAAATAAAAAAGATGCTCTTATTCCTAATAATTTTCTGAAGACCTCAGAGGAGACACGTGAGAAAACAATTTCAGACATCAAGAGCAAAATTATTTCTGAAGAGTCCCCTAAAAATAAAGTTGGATCTACACAAAAATCGAATACGACAAATATTCCTCCTCTACCTTCAGGACAGTTAAATACTCCGACGATTCAAATTACAAAAGTTGTGAATGATAATGGTAAAATCGTCGAAAAGAGATCTGAAATTAATTTACCACCAGTGGTAACCAATCAAAATTCCCCAGATGAAGCGCAAAAGAATGAGATTGAAATGCGCGAAGAAATTGATGAAGAAATTCAATCTTTTGTGACAGATGATGAGGATATCGATCCAGATACCATTGATGCAGAAACAGAAACATCAGTCAAACGAAATGTTCTTATTTCCAAATTCCGTCCCGAATTTTCTGCAGATGAAAAGGTTCGAATTTCGAATCTACAAAAGAAACAGAATGAATTGCTGGCACAATCTATACCAGAGATGAAAACAAAGATTATCGAACCGGCATCTCTGAAGGGAATTGTGAAAACGAAAAATAAAACCATTCTTCAACCAAAGTCGAAGAATTTCACAAAATCATACAACGAAAAAAAACTGGAGCCGGACATCGATGCCGCAATTGCCGCTCTCGCAAATACGGAGTTTCCAATCTTCATTACAGGAAAAACGGTAGAAGATACTTCTGATACGCTCAACGCAAAGAAGACTTACACATATTCTTTTGAAGATTATCAGGGAAATAAGTTCTCAACCAAATTTGATATGCCAATTCTGATCGATGATCGGTATATTTATCTTAACGGTATTAAAAGCGTCATTGAAAATCAATTGCTTCCCATGCCAATCATCAAATCTGGACCAAATGAAGTTCAGATCATTGGTCAATACAATAAGATTTATTTGCATCGAAAAGAAACCGATAAATTGGATATGAAATCTCAGGTCGTTAAGAAATACTTCCTGAATCAAGCCAATGCGGGACGATACAACGTTCAAATCGGAAACTGCTTGATGAAAAATAAAGAATTTGATACACCACTAGACTTTGATAACGTATCAAAGAATATCGCAGAATTAACCATTGGAAAGTTTAAGTTCATCTTTAATATTCCAAAGCTTCTTGAAATTGTCAATGAAGACAGACAGACAAAAAATCTAAAGCCAATTGTCAATGGATATACAGATGATAACAAATTGGTCGTTGGATACAATGTACAAACCAAAGAACTTATCACCGTTGATGAAAAAGCCGGTCAGTCTGTCTTGGATATTATGATGGAAAAACTTCCAGAAAATGATATGACCGCACTTCTAAAGACAAAACCTGGAACCACGCGGTTTACATACATCAAAGGTAAACTGATGAGTATGGAAATTCCAATCGTCTTTTTCATGCTCTATTGCGAAGGAATGACCAAAGTTCTCGAGAAAATTGGCGTACGTTACGATGTGGTAGAGCCAGGTACAGAATACGACAAATTCAATCGAGGATGTATCAAAGCAAGCAACAAATGGATTTTGTGGGACAAGTACCCATTCCATAATTCACTATTGCTCAATGGATGTGAATTGCTTCCGACAGAGGATTATACGTATGAAGAATTGGATTCAAAATCAACTTATGTTGATATGGTTCCACTTTTCTACAAAGATTCTCGCCGTGCATTTGCATTGGATCAGTTTAAAGATTTCATGTTGGATCCTATTTCCAGGGAAGTTCTTCGTGATATGAACATGCCAACGGATTTGAATGAACTTCTTGTCACCGCAGCTATTATGTTAAATAATAATAAATCAGATTCAATTTTGGATATGCGCAATGTTCGTATTCGCAACAATGAGATTTTTGCTCAGTTTGTATACAAAGCATTTGCGGACGCATATCTACCATATCGTAAATCGATGTATAAGAAAAAGCCAGACAAATTGTCTGTGAATCGCTATCTCGTGACAACGAATATCAATGGTAGCGCAAAGACAAAAATGGCTGGTTGTAAACTCATTGAAGGAGCATCTTCTCTAAACCCAATTCTGGAGTTGGAAAAACAGGGTGCAATTTCGTATCGTGGACCATCTGGTATCAATAAGGATGATGGATATACTCTTCCCAAGCGTGCATTCAATCCTACAATGACCGGTGTCATTGGTATTTCATCATCTCCCGATGCAAACGTTGGTATCCAACGACAATTGACATTGGATCCGAATATCAAATCAACTCGAGGATATGTAGAAGCTGCAAATTCGGATAATATCAAAGATATGGCTAGTGCTGAATTATTTACACCAGCTGAGCTTCTATCTCCTACTGGTGTCATGCATGACGATGGACAGCGTACTGCCATGGCCTACAAACAAAGCAAATACATGGTTATGACCGATGATGCACAACCAGTTTTAGTAGGAAATAAAGTAGAAGCAGCGATTCCATACTACATGTCAAGAGAGTTTGTAGTAACTGCTCAAGATTCTGGAGAAGTAATAGCTCTCGAAAATAATATTATGGTCGTTCAATATAAAAATGGAAAAAGAGATTCTTTCTCTTTGGATCCAGTTCAGCAGAAAAACTCAGCTGGTGGTTTTTATATCGAAACGAAGTTTAATACAGATCTTTCTGTTGGAAATTCGTTTAAGAAAGGTCAAGTTTTGGCATACAATCCAAAAGCATTTTCAAGGAATACAAATGACTTGTCGGCAAGTTTGAACATTGGTGTTCTTTGTAAAATTGCTATCGTTCCAACGTATGATGAGTATGAAGACTCTGCTCCAATTACAAAACTCGCTGCAGAACGTCTTGCTACATCTATCACAATGGAGCAATCAATTGTAATCAATCGAAATGCTCGTGTTGAAAAGATCTTAAAACCAGGGGATCATGTTAACATTGGAGATACACTTGCAGTATTCGACGATTGGCAAGACGATCCAAAGGTTGCAGATTGGTTAGCGGATCTTGCAGAAGATCTTGGACAAAATGTATCCGAGCATATTTCGACGAGTGAATCATCGGAATATTCTGGAGAAATTGTGGATGTTAAATACTATTCTGCAGTAGACTTAGAAGAACTTTCTCCATCTCTTCGTCCATATGTCGAAGAGTATTGGAATAAGATTAAAGCAAAAAATAAAGTTCTTGATAAATATAAGAATGAAGATGACTTCAAAACGCTTAAATGTGGACAGTTGATTACAGAAAAAGCTGGAAAAACTGAAGCACGAAATGGAAAAATATTTGGGCGAGAAGTCAATGATGGAGTCCTTGTACGATTCTTTATCAAGCATAAAGATATTGTAAAGAAGGGCGACAAGCTCACTAAACTATGCCGTGAAATTGGTGAGAATAAACCTTGTTAATTGTCTGGAAACTCTCGTTAGGTCATTGGTACTCGTATTTCA
>ENA-OWPN01001325-OWPN01001325.1-human-gut-metagenome-genome-assembly--contig:-NODE-1325-length-23245-cov-3.753040_pt1 | contig 23245 bp, 24 predicted proteins | sample MGYA00248266_ERZ651850 | MGnify/ENA primary metagenome ERZ651850 (study PRJEB26924, sample SAMEA4378296) | human gut metagenome | biome: human gut; feature: human-associated habitat; material: faeces... | reverse complement strand
AAATGTTGTAATTCCTAAAATATTTTAAAATTTCTCCATTTTTATTAAATCATAGGCAGGAATTAGATAATTTTGAAATATCTATTTGCTTACTGTTGTAAGATATGGTAGCTTACCTGTAAGGACTTAATCATGTATGGATTATGATTCTGTAAACAAGAAGCTCATTCTTTATATTTCGGATGATCAGATTCAAATAATTCACTTCTGCAGCATACATGATTGAAATATAATGACATTATAATCTGATATAAGAAAGAAAAAAATAAACCATGGAAATCTGGTTTCATATTGAAAAATTACCTTTAGAGGACTTCCCTTGTAAAAAAAAGCCCTTTTTCAAGAGCTTTTCGTTTATTTATTTGTTCATTGCTTCAGAAACAGCTACAGCTACAGCTACGCTGGCACCAACCATTGGGTTATTACCCATACCGATCAGACCCATCATTTCTACGTGAGCAGGAACAGAAGAAGATCCGGCAAACTGTGCATCAGAGTGCATACGTCCCATTGTGTCAGTCATACCATAAGAAGCAGGACCAGCAGCCATGTTATCTGGATGCAGCGTACGTCCGGTACCTCCACCACTTGCTACAGAGAAGTATTTCTTGCCCTGTTCGATACATTCTTTCTTGTATGTACCTGCAACCGGGTGCTGGAAACGTGTTGGGTTTGTAGAGTTACCGGTGATGGAAACATCTACTCCCTCATGATGCATTACTGCAACACCTTCACGAACATCATCCACACCATAGCAGTTAACAGCAGCTCTTTCTCCCTGAGAATAAGCCGTTCTGGACAGTTCCTTCAGTTCTCCAGTGAAATAATCAAACTGAGTTTCCACATAAGTAAATCCGTTAATACGGGAGATAATCTTTGCAGCATCCTTTCCCAGACCGTTCAGGATAACACGCAGCGGTTCTTTACGAGCCTTGTTTGCATTACGTGCAATACCGATAGCACCCTCAGCAGCAGCAAAGCTTTCGTGTCCTGCAAGGAATGCAAAGCATTTTGTTTCATCGCTCAGCAGCATAGCAGCCAGGTTACCGTGTCCGATACCAACCTTACGGTCATCAGCAACGGATCCAGGAATACAGAAGCTCTGCAGACCTTCACCCAGTGATTTTGCTACTTCATATGCGCTCTTATCGCCCTTCTTAATAGCGATTGCAGCACCAGCGATATAAGCCCAGCAAGCGTTCTCGAAACAGATTGGCTGGATTTCCTTAACGATGTTGTATACATCTACACCTAAATCGTCACACAGTTTTTTTGCTTCTTCGATAGAAGAAATACCATATGAGTTTAAAACTTTATTGATCGTATCAATACGTCTTTCGTAACTTTCAAATAATGCCATGATTTTTCCTCCTATTCGTGTCGCGGGTCGATGTACTTAACAGCATCTGCGTAACGACCGTATGTTTTCTTAGCGTTGTTTAAAGCTTCTTCAGCGTTTACACCCTTCTTGACAGCATCCATGAAGACACCCATGTTCACATATTCGTAACCGATGATTTCTCCATTTTCGTCAAGACCCATTTTCAGAATATATCCTTCTGCAAGATCCAGGTAACGAGGGCCTTTTACCTTTGTAGAGTAAACAGTACCAACCTGAGAACGTGTTCCCTTACCTAAGTCCTCCAGACCAGCTCCTACAGGAAGTCCGTTTTCAGAGAATGCAGACTGTGTACGTCCATAGACGATCTGTAAGAACAGTTCGCGCATAGCTGTGTTGATAGCGTCACAAACAAGGTCAGTATTCACTGCTTCCAGCAGTGTCTTTCCTACGATTGCTTCACTTGCCATAGCAGCGGAGTGTGTCATACCGGAGCATCCGATTGTTTCAATCAGAGCCTCCTCAATAATACCTTCTTTTACGTTTAATGTCAGTTTGCAGGCACCCTGCTGAGGAGCACACCAGCCAATACCGTGTGTCAAACCAGAGATGTCTTTGATTTCTCTTGAATAAACCCATTTTCCTTCTTCAGGAATAGGTGCACACCCATGGCTCGCACCACACTTTACAGTGCACATGTTTTCAACTTCTTTTGAATAAATCATGTCATTTCTCCTTTCTCATAATCCATGATAGATTTACTTTTATGCCACCTTCCCTCACAGGAAAGCTGTAGCTGTTTCTGCAATGTCATCTCCTCTATCAAACAACAGTTGCAAGAGCGGATATGTACCGTTTTCTTATTCGTGCATTATTTCACAAGAAATCGTTACCCACCATTTAATTGTAATTCTTTTCCATGGTTATGTCAATGCTTACCATAGCTTTTAGCCTATATATAAACAATAAAATTACATTTTCAAAACGCCCAGACTATGAATATTTTCAAACAGAATATATATACTTTTTCAGCTTTTATAAATGATCGTTATCCTTTACTATCGTTCATTACGCAGACACCTTATAGTTTTGAATCCAATTAAGGAAGCTGCACCTTGTAAGACCCTGTACTGCCATAATCTGAACCCTGCGCTGTAGCTTCCTATTCGCTAACGCAAAAAAAGGGATTTTCATCCCTTAACAAGCTCCTGTATTCGATCAGAAGCATAGTGCTTCACCTCACAGTTTGCGATGATGAGGTCACTCAGATTATCCACACACGCATACCCTTCAAAAAAGCATTGATATGGAATACTGACGCCGCCATGTGCTACAATCAGAATTTCCTGTTGCTCTGCATAGGGCAGCACTTCCTTCAGAAAGCCTTCCACGCGTTCATAGAAATGTGCGGTATCCTCTCCGCCTGCAAACATGGAAGCTGAGGAAAATGCCCATAGATCATCAAAGGGAACATCCCTTCGAAGTGCACCTTCCATACTGCCAAAGCTTCGCTCCATCAGCCGCTCATCACATTGAATTGGCAGCTTCCACAGCTCATTGATAATCTGCGCTGTCTCCTTTGCCCGCAGCAGTGGGGAGCAGTAGATTGCATCCATGTATACATGCTTCAGCTTTTCCCTTGTTTCCACCGCCTGCGCTCTTCCGGTTTCATTTAATGCGATATCACTTTTTCCCTGCAGCTTTCCCCTGACATTCCAATCTGTCTGTCCGTGTCTTACAAAATATAGTCCCATCGTTTCTGTTATCCTTTCTACTGCTTCAAATCCAGCTGCTTGCTGATTTGCGCAATATGCATGCCAACATGCTGCGGCTGATGCGCATCACTGGCAGTCATGATCTTTACGCCATGTGCCATAAGAATGTTCAGAAAGTCTTGGTTGGTACCGATATCCTCATGATGATACCGGTAGTGACAGCCGGTATTGGTTTCCATATATACATCATGCTGTTTCGCCAGTATCGCCAGCTTTTCGTATGTCGGCTTCAAATCATAGTCCGGCTCATAATGAAACAGCTTTAGCTGATCCGGATGACCGATCTGTGTAAATAAATCACTCTCGATCATATCCTCCATAATTTCATAATACCGCCTGTAAATGGCATTGGTATCATATTTATCCCATAATATTTCCCGGGAAAAACCATTCATATCATACAGCAGACCGTCTATAGAATGAATGCTGCCAATCAGAAAATCGTAAGGATACTGTGCCAGCAAATCGCGCAGAAACGCTTTATCCTGCGGCGCATAGCATACCTCCAGGCCAAAGCGTACCGTAAGCGGCAGCTCCATCCTTTTCATTTCTTCTATTAAATCAAAATATGTCTGCAACGGCTCCAGCTTCTTTTTTTCAAACCATTCCTTCTGATAACTGGAAGCCTGCTTCAAAGGCTCATACATCTCCTGAAATTCCAGAAAGCGGTGGGTATGATCCAGAATCTGAATCGTGTCCATCCCAGCTTTTACACCGGCATCCACGAATTTCATCGCATATTCCACCGTAAGCGGGCCGTTTTCCAAATGCATATGTCCGTCAATCACAATATCACCCCTTTTTATTTCCTACATTATACTTGCAGAAGAGTGGGATTGCAACTGATTCCCCTTTACCATGCTTTACTGTGCCATAAAGCCTTCCGGTTTTCTCGGAAAGGAGATAAGCGGATTCTCCATAGGCTCCACGGTATCCTCATCTGCATAACAGGTGCAGTCCTGGCTCAATCCTGTCAGACCCGCATCCTGCAGTGAGCAAATCAGCTCTGTATATGCAAGGATATCCTTATAGGACGTACGGATGCATCCCTCAGCATCCTGTAAAAGAGATACGCGGATTTTATTTTCAAACTGTCCGTTCGCGATTGTCACGAGCATATCTCCAATGCGTTTTTGCCAGCGGACAAACCCCTGAGCATTGCTTTCCTGCAAAGTAAAGCCAAAACTGCGCAAATGTGCCAGAACATCGTCATTCTTGATTCTCATTCATTGATTCCTCCATTATCTTTTTAATAGCTTATGCAATTATATGTTGAAAATACAAAAAAGGTTCCTAATGAAAAAAACGATTATCAATTACCGTGAAAAGCACCTCCTGTGTTTTCTATCTATATAATTCTTCTTCCATTACTATACCGTATTTTATTCACACTTACAAGCAGGCAAAACCTTTTTACATAGAATCTTTCCAAAATCCTGTCATCTTTTACTTTTTACTGCCTGAATGTCCATTATTATGTTATATTATAGATAGTAATCAACAATACCAGGAGGTGGTATGCTATGAAGTTCAGTGATTTTATGCAGATTGAAAACGACACGGTTGTATTTGTGAAAAGCGGCAGAAGGGTCGCACTGCAGGATATATGCAGCAGCGAGGTACGGATTCATCCGGTGCTGAAAAAAGCAGGCGCTACCGTGGCAAATGCACTTACCAACGCTGTGACAAGCAGCATTGCCAATGCCAATGAACAGGTTGATATCATTTTACGTGTTCAGTTGAAGGATGGGTATGAGGATATCCAAATGAATGATCAGGTGCTCATACGCGGAAATATGGAATATCATAACATGGTGGAGCACGCCCGTAAGCTTCAGAAAAAGCTGAAGGAGCATATCGCTGAATAATTGGAAAATCCAAGATGTTCATCCTTATGAAACATCCTATGTATAGGAAAAGAGATTTCACAGCTGCTTACAGACCGCGAAATCTCTTTTTTTATCATGCAGGCAGTTTACTGCTATAACTGCCCTTTGTACAGTGCTATGCAATTAGGAAAGCTCAGAGGATACACCCCTTTGTGCAAACTGTGAATTATACAGCTTTTCATAATAGCCCTGCTTTTTCATCAGCTCCTCATGGGTTCCCTGTTCCACGATACCCCCGTTATTGATAACCAGAATCAGATCAGCACTGCGTATAGTGGACAAACGGTGGGCAATTACAAAGCTCGTCCTTCCTTCCATGACGCGGTGCATTGCCTCCTGCAGCATTTTCTCCAGACGGGTATCGACGGAGGAGGTTGCCTCATCCAGAATTAGAATCTGCGGATCCTTCAATATTGCACGGGCAATGGTAAGCAGCTGCTTTTCACCCTGTGAAATATTGTTAGCTTCCTCATTGATAACGGAATGATAGCCATCGGGCAGTGTACGGATAAAGTGGTGTACATTTGCCATTTTGGCAGCGCGTATGATTTCATCCTTGCGCGCATCCAGACGTCCGTAACGGATATTGTCGTAAATACTTCCGGAAAACAGCCAGGTATCCTGCAGTACCATACCAAACAGATCCCGCAGCTCTCCCCGCTTCATATCGCGGATGTCTACACCGTCAATGCAGATGCTTCCCCCGTTTACATCATAGAACCGAAGCAGCAGATTGATCAGGGTCGTTTTCCCGGCTCCTGTCGGGCCGACGATAGCGACCATCTGCCCACTTTTCACTTCCACATTGAGATCCTTCATCAACGGCTCTTCCCCATAACCGAAGCGCACATGTGAGAAGGAAACATTCCCCTTTACGTGTTCAATTTGTTTTGCAGGGCTCAGCTCTGCGACTTCCTCCTCCTCATTCAGTATTTCCAGCACACGCTCGATTGCCGCAAAGGCAGACTGAATCTGGGAGGACAGGGAGGATATCTGGGAAAGCGGATCATTGACCTGCCAGATATAGCGAACAAAGGCCTGCAGGTTTCCGACGCTCAGATTTCCGTGAATGATCTGAATCGTTCCGACAACTGCAACACCGCCAATTGTTAAGTACGTAACCAACGCATTCAGCGGGCCTATCGTACTGGACACAAACTGTGCCGTACAGGCATTCTGCCGCAGATTCTCATTCAGATTCCGGAATCTTTCAATAGATTCCTGCTGCTTATTGAATAACAGAATTTCGTTGTAGCCCGTATACAGCTCTGTAATAGCGCCATTCAATGCGCCCAGAGCATCCTGCTGCGCCTTAAAGCGCTTTTGGGAATGACGGACAATAAAGACCGTAATCAGTAATGAGAGTGGAATGATCATAAACGCAATGCATGCCATAAGAACATGAATGCGAAACATCATGGTAAGTGCCAGAAGGATTGTTAAAACTCCGGTTACCACGTTGACAAAGCTCTGCTGCAGGGCATTGCTGATGGCATCCACATCGTTGGTGATTCGGCTCAGCACATCCCCGAACTGGTGGCTGTCAAAATAGCGCACCGGCAGACGGCGAATTTTACTTTGCAGTGCATTTCTTAAGTCCTGCATCGCATGCTGAATAGCGTTTGTGAGCCAGATAACAGCGAATACCTGCGACAGCGTTTTTACCAGATAGATAAAAGCCAGGATCAGCATAATTTTTGTGATTTCATCGAAGTTGACCTGCAGCCTGCCAATCCGCTCGGCAAGACTGATATCATTTGCCAGCTGTGTGGTGATCATCCCCTCCACACTTGGTGCACTGACCATGGTGACGACGCTGATGATGACCATCAGGATAGCTCCCAGAAATTCCCACTTATATGGGGCAATAAACGGTTTTAAACCGGAAATAATGCGTGTGAGTGATGACAGCTTCTTATTCATGTGCCAATTCCTCCTCACTTAGCTGAGACAATGCAATCTCTTTATAGATTTCGCAGCTCTTCAGCAGTTCACGGTGTGTACCCATACCGATTACATTTCCTTCATTCAGGACAACAATGCGGTCTGCATCCATAATGCTGGAGATACGCTGTGCCACAACCATAACGATGGAATTTGCTGTTACCTTTTTCAAATCCTTTCGCAAGGTGGCATCCGTTTTGAAGTCCAGGGCAGAAAAGGAATCATCAAACACATAAATATCCGGCTTGCGTACTAGGGCACGGGCAATGGATAATCGCTGCTTCTGTCCTCCGGATACGTTGGTCGCACCCTCGGTGATTTCCTCTTCAAAGCCATGCTCCTTTTCCATAATGAAATCATATGCCTGTGCTGTTTTCGCAGCCTGTATGATTTCTTCCTCAGTGGCATCCGGTTTTCCAAAGCGGATATTATCCGCAATTGTTCCATTGAACAAAAATGCCTTTTGCGGTATCACACCAAGGCGTGAGCGCAGTTCATATACATCATACTCGCGGATATCCACACCATCAATGCGGATGCTGCCCTCACTGACATCATAAAAGCGCGGAATCAGATTAACCAGCGTACTCTTTCCCGAACCGGTGCTTCCGATAAAGGCAATCGTTTCTCCTTTTTTCGCAGAGAAGCTGACATCCTTTAAGACAGGCTCCTCTCCATCCGGATATACAAAGGTCACATGATCAAAGCAGATCGTACCTTCCTGATTTCCATCCAGCTGCTTGCCGTCATTGTGTACCAGCGGCACAGTATCAAATACCGCTTCAATACGCTTGGCACTGACCTCGGCACGCGGATACATCATAAAGACCGTACAGAACAGCATGATGGAGAACATGGCGTGAAACAGGTAATCCATGAAGGCCACCAGCTGACCAAGCGGCAGAGAGCCTCCCTGAATCAGTAAGGATGCCACCCAGTAAATGCACAGTCCTGCCACATTCATAAGCAGGAAAAAAATCGGTGAGGTCATCATCATCAGCTTAAACAGCTTTTTGGAATAGCCTGTGAATTTTCCATTTGTTTCATCAAAGCGCTGCTGTTCATAGGCATCGTTGTCAAATGCACGGATGACGCGGATTCCGCTTAGATTTTCACGGGAAATACGATTCAGGCAATCCAAAGATGCCTGCTGATTTTCTGAAATCGGCTTACTGATTTTCGCTACGACGAAAACTCCAATGATGATGAGTGGAATTGTTGCCACAATAATGCCGCTTAGAGGCAGTGATGCCCTTGCCGTCATGATAATACTCGCAACGAACATGATCGGCGTCATCAATGCAGTACGCAGCAGCACATTGACGAACATCTGAATCTGAAAAGCATCATTGTTGGTTCGGGTAATCATGGATGAAATTCCAAACCGGTTAAATTCATACGCTGTAAAGCGCTGGGCATGATCAAAAATATCATTTCGAATATCTCTGGTAATCGCCGTTGAAATTCTGGCACAGCAGTACCCGAGAAGAATCGTCATACTGACACCGATCAGGGAAATCAGCAGGACGACAAATCCCATACGGATAATATAATCGGTATCGGAGTTCATCACACCGACATCAATCATATCCGCAATAATGGTAGGGATGCCAAGTTCCACCAATGCAAATCCGAAAACAGAGATGACATTGATGATACATAGTTTTTTATATCGTTTCAGATAATGCAAAATAAGTTTCAAAATATCCCTTCCTTTCTTGACGTAGTTCGTGAGCTATACTATCATAAACTATAAGGTAACCTTACAGTCAAGAGGAGAATAGAGATATGGAAAAGAAATATCTGACAGCCGGGCAGTTTGCGAAAATCTGCGGTGTGGAGAAGCATGTGCTGTTTCATTATGATGAAATCGGTCTTTTCAAGCCGGTGATGATCAATGAGAACGGATACCGTTATTATTCCTATCATCAGTACGATACCTTTTCTGTCATCACCAAGCTGAAGAAAATGGGAATGCCGTTAAAGGATATCAAGGTATATTTGGAACAGCGCAGTCCCGGTCTGTTTTTACAGCTGCTGGAGGATAAGTTTGACGAGGTGGACAGAGAAATTGAAAAGCTGCTGGCTTTAAAGCGGATGATGGTCTACATGAAGGAGAGCACATTGTTTGCGGTAACGCATGAGGAGGATGCTATCTGCATACGCAGCTATCCTAGGGAAATTCTTCTTTGCAGCGGTAATCTGGAAAATGCCACCAATCGAAGCTTTGCCTCCTTTATGGAGGAATATATCAGCTTCTGCAAGGAGCATAATGTACTCGTACAGGAATCGGTTGGCTGTATGATCAAAACGGATACGATACGCAACCGGGATTACCTGAATTTTTCCTATCTGTTCATGAAGATTGAAAAGGATATCCATCAAAACACGCATATCCGAACGCAGGGAAGGTATCTTTGCGCATGGCATAAGGGGAGCTACGACACTATCCATAAAACCTATGAGCACATGCTGGAGTATGCGAATAAGCATGGCATAACCATCGGCCCCTATGCTTACGAGGAATATCTGATTGCGGATATCGCACAAAAGGATTATACGCAATATGTTACCTACATACGCATGGATGTAATAGATGAAGCTATATAATAAATTCCTGTCTAGGTATACGATCCTACCAGCAATCGAAGAACAGCTGTCTATATATACGATTTACAAACTTACTCGGAACACAGATACCTGAAGTATTGTGGAAATACAGCGATTTGCTAAGCATATGAGGTTCATAAAAACGGCCTGTAAGCAAGTCGCAAATAAGAAAAAACCGGATATTCACAGCTTGCAATGTGATATACTCCGGTTTTCTTGTTATAAATGCAGCTATTATGATTTTATCAAAAACAAACAGAAGAACACACCTTAGCGATGATAAGCAGGTGGTGATGCTTTTATCTTCCATTTAACTGCTTTGGCTTCTGGCAGTACAAACAGCTAGTTCTTCCTTTTTCAATCGCTTTTTGCATAGGGGATACCTTCCTTATCCATCCAATAGGCGAATGCTCCTGCCATTCCCGCATGATTTCCCAGCTGAGCGAACGCAAGCTTTGTATGACGGTAGATTTCTTCATTCGCATACATTTTCAAATACTTATCTATCAGCGGTGCAAACAGCTCCCTCTGTGTCATGATGCCACCTCCCAGTATGACGATTTGTGGATTTATCATACAAAGGCAGCTGCTGATACCGATTGTGATATTGCTGCACAGCTCTTCAACAGCCTGTATGCACACAGCATCTCCCTGCTTTGCCCGTGCACATATCATTCTCCCGTTCAGGTTAGCTTCGCTCGTCTGTGATTGTACGCGCTGAACAAGTGCCGTCGTGCTTGCAATATCCTGAAAATGATGTCCCTTCACCCACATGTAACCAATTTCTCCAGCACTTCCACTGCTTCCATGGTAAATGGCATGATCAATCACTACTGCTCCTCCGATTCCTGTACCAATCGTCAGCATCAGTACATGGGCAGCACCTCTTCCGGCACCAAAGGCCGATTCTCCCAGAGCCGCAGCATTCACATCGTTTTCCACCCAGCAGGGAATATGAAACCGCTCCTCCAGTACATTCTTAAACTGCAATCCGGTATACTCCGGAATATTATCATTCGCATATTGAATGCAGCCCTTCTCTGTATCCACCATCCCCGCTGTTGAAATTGCGATACCCTCGATAACCTGTTGCTGCATCGCATCCGCTGTCAAATCAATAACCCTCTGCAAAATCCCCGGCCCCTTTACAATTCTGGCATCACTGCTTATTTCCTTTTGCATCAGAAACTCGGGATGCTTGTCCTTCAGAATCATCAGTCCATATTTGATTGAGGTACCGCCGATATCAAATGTCATGATCATATGGCTAGTCCTCCCTCATTTCCTGCAGCAGTCTTATAAATTCCTGCCTTGTTGCGCTGTTTGAAAGCCGCTCTACATGATCCTCTTCCATCAGGATGTCCGCAAGCTCACTAATCAGCTCCAAATGACTATCGGCATCAACAGCAGCCAGTGTGATAATCAGCGATACAGGATCAAATTTTTCACTCCCAAAAGGTACCGGTGGCTCTAATGTGGTGAAATGAACAGACAGCTCATTGACACCGCATTCCGGTCTGGCATGAGCCAGAGCGACATGATTTCCCAATACGATATAAGGACCTACGCGGTGTACTGCATCAATCATTGCACCGATATAGCGCTCCTCTATTTTTCCGGTTTCCAGCAAATGCTGTGCGGATATGCGGATTGCATCCTCCCAATCTGCCGCATGTATCCTGACATCGACATTTTCTTCATTTATATGTTCTAACATGATGTTATTTCTCCTTTGTTATGAGAATTGAAAATCCGCAATGAGTTCCTCCAGCTTCAGATCCTTTAAAGAGGAAAGCTTACGATAACAGCCTGTAAAATCACTGGATTCTGTTATTTTATTCGGTACGATCAGACACGGCATCCCGGCCTGGCAGGCAGCAATTAGACCGTTGCGGGAATCCTCTACCGCCAGGCATTCTGCACTGGAGCAGCCAAGAAGCTCTGCGGCTTTTAAAAATATATCCGGTGCAGGCTTGATATGCCGGCTTAATTCCGCTGTTGAGAATACATCAAAATATTCCAGCAGCTGCAAACGCTCCAGATGCACCAGCGGTTTTTTTCTGGTCGCAGATGTCGCAATCGCCAGCTGCAGTCCTTTTGCCTTAGCCGCTATGACCACCTCCCGCACGCCTTCCATCGCCGGAAGATTTTGCGTACGCTGGATAAATTCAGTCATCGCCTGTTTCTCAAATTTGCGAATTTCCTCATCCGTACCAAGCTCCTGCTTCAGAAAAGCAAACAGCCGTTCACTGCTGGAGCCAACGCATACCAGATAATCCTGTATGCTTAAATCATAATGATACATCCGTTTCAGCCAATCCCTGTAAATATAGTACCATTGTGTTTCTGTATCGACGATTACACCATCAAAATCAAATACGAGCGCCTTTAACATTAAAACCCTCCTTTTTAAAAAAGGAATCCTTAAATGCTTTCAGATTCCTTTCACCAGCATTATGATCTCGCTGCTTTGATTTTGTTTACAAGCTCATCATATTCAGGTGCATTCAGATAATCCTCAATCGATATGATTTCGATATCCGGCTGCTTTTCATGCGCTATCTGCTTCAGGGAGACATGGGTCACAATGAGATCCGCTTTGGCATCAGGCAATTCCATTACACGGGCATGTTCAACCGTGATATCCGTGATTCCTGCCTTTCGCAGTCGCTTTGCAATCACACTCGCGCCCATGGCAGAAGAACCCATCCCGGCATCACATACATACACAATACGTTTTATCGCTTGGAAATCTGTCACAGCCTCCTTTTCCTCAAATACAGAGGAAATGCGTGATTTCTTTCCTTTTAAAGATTCCATCTGCTTCGCAGCTTCCTTCAGGTTTTTATTTACATCCTCATCATTCTGCTTAGAATGCTTCACGATCACAGAGGCGACCAGAAAGCTCACTGCTGTTGAAGCCAGCACTGCAAGCAGAATCAGCAGCTGATCTCCAGCCGAGGCCATCATCATAATCGTGATGATACTGCCAGGTGAACTGACCCCCACAAGACCGACATTGAACAGTGTAAACAGGAAGGTTCCGGTAATGCCTCCGGCTATCGCTGCCAGCACGGTCAGGGGATTCATCAAGATAAACGGGAAGTAGATTTCATGAATACCACCGAAGAAATGGATCACAGATGCCCCATAGGCATTTGCTTTTGCATTCCCCTTACCGAAGAAGCAGTATGCCAGCAGAATGCCAAGTCCAGGTCCGGGATTAGATTCCAACAAAAACAGGACTGATTTACCAAATTCATTCAGCTGTGTGGTACCCAGCGGTGTCAGGATTCCCTGACCGATGGCATTGTTCAGAAACAGCACCTTGGCAGGCTCAATAAAGATAGCTGTCAGTGGCAGCAGGTTATTATTTTCCAGTGTGGAAACGCCGGCAGAGAATACAGCGGACAGCGATGTGATTGCCGGAGCAAGCCAAACACAGCCAATCACCGCGATAGCAGCCCCCAGAACAGCAACCGTCAGATTTCCAATCAGCAGCTCAAAGCCTACGGGAATAAACGGTTCAACCACAGCATCCAGCTTTTTCAGCAGCCATGCGGACAGCGGAGCGATAATCATGGCTCCCAGCAGCATGGAAATATCTGCACCGATGATAACCCCCATCGTGGTAAAAGCACCAATGACAGCTCCTTTTTCTCCATATATCATTTTCCCCCCGGAAATTGCGATCAAAAGCGGAAGCAGGTACGTTAGTACCGGTGTTATAAAGGCCTTCAGCATATCGTTTGACAGCCAGATTCCCAATGCTGTCAGAATCCCCCAGCCCATAAACGCTCCCAGATTCGGAAGCACCATGGCACTGAGTTTTCCGCCAAAGCGCTGGGCCTTCACACGCAAAGATACATCTTTTGACATGTTTAATTCTCCTCTTCTATATAATTGAAGCTTTTTTGATAAACATATATCGAATGCTTCATGACTACCTGTCCTCATAAATGGCTCTGCTCTACAAGGTTAGCTATATAAGGAAAATCCCTTATGATTCGTCCTTACTGCTTCAGAATATTTTCATAACCTACAGACGGGCACATAGCCAGCAAAACAGCTCATGATTCTGCGCTCTTTATGATAAGGAAATATCACGACACCCTTTTTATGAGGGAAAGCGATCATGAAAGTTCGACTTCTTTTCCTTCTTTAATGGAACGCTCGATTGCATCTACAACACGCAATGCATCATAGGACTGCTTCGGCGTAATGACAGATTTTGTATTGGTCGCAACGTTGTTCACAAAAGCCATGACCTCTTCTGCCAAATCACCGCATACCTCACCGTTTACATAATACCAGTGACGACTGTCCGGATACTGAACGCCCTGTCCTGTAACGAAGCGGATGCCGTGATCACAGGAATCCACATAGGCAACCCCCTTTGTACCGACAAGCTCCACCTTATCGTCAATGATCGTCGGGGAGTTTTCCGGTAGTGTCCAGCAGGCCTCCATACATGCGACAGCTCCGTTCTCATAAGTAACCAATGCATAGATCACATCATTCATTCCGTTTTCCTTCAACAGAACACTGCGGTTTTTCGCAAACACCTTCACCGGCTGGCAATCCATCCACCAGTTGATATAATCAATATCATGAATCATAACATGCATACTCAAATCACTTGCGCCGATATAACGTCTCGGCCCGATGATTGGACTGTTTCTTCTGACATAACAGTGAATGATATCCCCCAGCTCATTACTTTCCAGTCTCTCCTTAATCATAGCGAAGCGCGGATCAAAGCGAAGCAGGAAGCCTGTTGTAAATACTTTATCATAATCCTTCGTGATTTCATATAAGGCTTTTCCATCTTCCAATTCTTTCGCCAGTGGTTTTTCCAGCAGAATATGTTTGCCTGCCTGTACTGATCGCTCCACAGCCTCTCGATGAAGATTATCCGGCAGAACAATACTCAGCGCTTCTATAGATTCATCCTTCAACAGCTCCTTGTAGTCCTTGTACAGTGCAATACCTGGAAATTCTGTTTCCAGTTCCTTTCTGCGGCTGTCATTAAACTCACACAGAGCGCACAGCTCCACCTGTGGCAGCTTCTGGTAAATCTGGGCATGATATGTTCCCATCTGTCCTACACCGATAACACCTACTCTAATTTTACTCATTGTAAATCCTCCTCTCATGCAGCGTCTCAACACTGCCTTGAAATCTCTTTCAATTTCTGTCTCCATTGTAATTCACAGATATCACAAAAGGAAAGACAACCGTTTTCCATATGAAATGGCAGCCGAATCCATACAGCTTCAGCAGCAGTTTCCGTTTCAAATGGCTACAGCTTATGATTTACTTCGTGCCGCTTCGCCAAAGGAAACGGCAAAGCCTTGTATTGCTTCTGTGTTTTAAAATCTATATAATAAGAGTACCGGGGGAGGGAGCTTAGCGTAGGATAAGGAGGTGGATAATCTTGTTTCAATACACACGATTACAGAATTTGCTTGACTATATTCTGTCGCACAAGGATTATACTTCACCATCTGCGTTAACAAGGCATCTCCACATTTCCCAACGGACACTACGCAGTGATATCCGTAACCTGAACAACGAGCTTTCTGTCTATGATGCCCAAATTATCATGAAGCGCGGACAGGGCTATGCTTTGCAGATCAAAGACGAACAGACGAGAACGTTGTTGGAGCACATGCTGATGGATGAGGATGAAAAGCTGATGGACTCTGCTGATAAACGAATAAACCACATCATTATCAAGATGCTGTATGCCAATACCTATCTCACACAGGATGCGCTGGCAGATGAGGTTTTTGTATCCATCAACACCATTATCAATTATCTGAAAACGATTCGATTGATTTTGTCCAAATATCAGCTCAGTCTTCAGACAAAGGCGAATCTCGGTTATATCGTAACCGGTGAAGAGGCTGATAAGCGTCGATGTATCATCGATCTGATAACAACCAATTACCAGCATTACGAATTTCGTTTTTCTCAGGAGCAGACTGCATTGCTGAACCATGTCAATCTGGAACAGATCAAGGATATCGTTATGGAATTCAATCGGAAAAATGACCTGCATTTCTCTGACTATAATTTGAAAAATCTCATTCTGCATATCGCACTGTCCATTTCCAGACTGCTTGTATCCAAGCCGATTGAGGAGTATAAAATACCGGATCATGAAGCGCTCAGTACATTGCTGGATCCTCTGATTCACGGAATTGAACGTGATTTTCACATAGTCTTTAATGAATATGAAAAAAACTATATCTACTCACACTATGTATCGAATACGAATGAGCTTCTGGATGCACAGAAAAATACAGATTATATCCACAGCCTGGTCGCAAATATCCTGGAATGCATCTTTGAATCCTATCACTTTGATTTACGCGCAGACCTGATTTTGGAGCATGATCTGACGCATCATCTGCAGTCGATTCTGAATGCCAGATATTATAATCTAAACAAAAAGAATCCGCTGCTGAATACGATTCGCAACAATTATATCTTAGCCTATGAAATCAGCGGAACGGCAATCAAGCAGGCATTTGCGAATGAGCCGTTTGAGCTGAGCGAGGATGAAATCGGATATATCTCCCTGCATATCGGCGCAGCGATCGAGCGTTATTTTGATTCCCGATACCTGAAGCACAAAAAAGCCGTCATTGTCTATGACAGCGGTTATGCGGCAGGCAGCTTCCTTGCCTCTAAGCTGAATACCCTGTTTAAGGAAACATTGGAAATTATCGGCAGATATCCCTCCCATGAAATCGGGGAAAGCAAGCTTCATGAGGCTGATATGGTGATTTCCACCGTTGCCCTCAAGCAGGTGACGCTGCCAGTTGTCGTTGTGGATATCCCCTTATCCAGAAGGGATATTGAAAACGTGGCGAAAGCTATCACGATGGATGAACAGCATCCAATTGATAAAATCACACAGTTTTTTGATGAGCAGCTGTTTATCAATACAACCGCAAACAGCAAGGAGGAAATCATTCATACCCTATGTACGATGCTTCATCAGGAGCAATGTATAAAAGACGATTTTGAAGCCAGTGTCCTGGAGCGGGAACAGCGTATATCAACCGCAATGGACGGCGTGGTTGCCATTCCCCATCCCCTTGTTATGTGTTCTCTGAAAAGCAAAATCGCAGTCGGTGTTCTGCAGAAGCCTATCGCCTGGTCCGAAAAAGACAGTGCACAGATCATCCTTCTGCTGGGACTTGCGGATGATGCCAAAAAGGATATTGAAAAGCTGTATGATACCTTTGTCGCGATGACGCATAATGCCCCGCTGCAGGAGCTACTGTTTCATGCAGGAAGCCTTTCTGAATTTCTGAATATACTGAAGCAGAATCTTCATGAGGATGCATATTGAAGAAGCGTTCTCAGCTAATGCATATCGCAGATGTTTCATAAATAGATAGCAGCTCAAATATGCGTGACACGAAGCAGAGATATTTCTAATGGACAAAAATGTTATAGGTAGAAAGTGTACGCAAAGAAAAAGCATCAGCGTAGGCTGCTAAAAAATAGACGATCGAATCGTCTATTTTTTTATCCCTTCGATATTTAGATATCTATTTTTTATGTCCACATAACATAAAGCTATAGGAAAACAAGTTCTTCCTTTCTACGATTTTCATGAAACGATTGCTTTCACGTACTGCGCTATTTATAAAATTACTTTTCAGCAGCTATCCTCAGCGCGCCCTTTTCTTTTATCAAAGGAAATCACCCCTCTGCAATACATTATCCAATTGGGAATGATACATTATGTCCTTACCTGACACAGCCAAGAAAGGATTAAGGCAGCTTACAAGCAGCGAGATGTTGGGAATTTGCATGATGTCTATGTATTCCTACAGCATCAAGGAGTGAAGCCGGCAAATTTCTACAGGGAAATAGCCCCTTATTGACAATAACGAAATTCTCCTTTATCCCTTTTTCATATTTATTACCAGGCACGCAGCTTGATATGCAGCTCTTGAATTGCGGACAGCTTCTATCCAGCTATTTTCTTATTCGCCCATGCTTTTAAATTCGCTAGTCTGGGTGCCGGATCAAAGCCCTTATCCTTCCCCATATTCGCACACATCTCACATGGAAATTCCTCACATACACCACAATGCAAAAGCTGCTTACTCTCACAGCATGCTTTCACTTCGCATGAACTGCCCCAAAACGGCAGCGTCATGGCATTACAGCCAAGACAATGCACCTCTTCCTTTCTTTCACATTGCGTACAATCAACACCACATCTTGATGAACACATACTTCTCCTTTCCGCTTCGCTATGGAAGCTCCTTCATCTTTTCTAAACCGTCACTGTTTTGCAGCTCCTCTTTTAGCTCATCACACCATTGACGCAGTGTTTCACATACACGAAGCTGCTGATCCAGAATACTCCTGCCTACATAAGGTATTTCACTGCGCGCCGCCTGCTGCTTTCGCAAATAGCGTTCATTCTGCTCCAGATTTTCCGCAATCCGCAAAACGCATTGCATCCCTTCCTCTTTGCTTACCTTATTCAGACTGACAACCACGGCATTGAAATCAAACAGGATATCAAACGGCTGCCCGCTGATTTCCTTCATCAGCTCATGGAAATACTGCACTCCCTGTTCGCTGATAGCGTATATGCTTTTTTCCGGCATATTGCCATCCCTTTGCCGTTTCACATGCAGATACCCCTTCTGTTCCAGCACCCGCAGCTTTTTATAAACCGATGGGGAGCTGATTTTCACCCAATGTGCGAGATTGCGGTACTCTACATGCTTTTGTATTTCATAAGCACTGCGGGGCTGTTCGTATACCATGCCCAGCAAAATCAAATCAATAGAAGATGTCACAACATCACCTCTTTACTTTATACTACTATATTATATAGTAGTTGTCAATAGAAAGGGCGCTATTCCTATCATAGCGATTCTTTATCGACTCCGGGTATATGGAAATCGTGAAGTGCAAAGAAATCGATAGCTATCGATTCTTTTGTATCTCATCTCCTTCTTGTACCTTAAAATGAGTTAGAACCTAATAGAGATAATAGAAGTTTCCTGCTTTCCGATGCGGCAAAAAAAAGAGACTTTCCAATCCATTGGAATACAACAGAATTTGAAAGCTCTTAATCTTCAACCACCGTATTCGAGTCAGTATCCAAGAGAATAGCAACTGCCTCCTTCAGGTTTTCCTCATTGAAATATTTATCCCGTACATGTACCGCATGATTACGAAAGCTGCGCCTCATATCCATATCATCAATGACCACATAGCGTCTAATAGCAGGATATCCCCACAAATACAGCTGAATCTCCTCTGCCTTATCTCCAGTATCCACCGTTACATCCACCAGATATCGATCCAGTCCATGCAGAGAAAACAGCAGCTTCAGGGTATCCAGCGAACGGTGAATCCGCCATGATGATGTCAGCACGATGGATGCATGACAGGCTTCTGCCAGTGTACGGATATAGCTGCTCGCCCGTGGATACCAGTCCAGATCCACCGCCGCAATATCATATGCATTCACCTTTTCAAAGCGTTTATCCTGTGATACATAAAAGGCCTTTAACGCCTGTGCATCACTACGTAAATATTCATGGGAGCCAAGCGGCATCAAAACACCGTCAATATCAAGAAAGATTACATTCATGAACGATACTCCTTTGTCGTCTGCATCAGTATATGCACTGCCTGTTGGTAACTTTCTTCATCAAAGATATCCGGTGTAACAACATCATGCTCAGGAAATGCCTTCCGCATGGATATATCATCCAGTATGACATAGCTTTCCACCTCTGGATGAGCCTGTAAATACCGCTGAATCGCCCCTTCCTTAAAAAACATTTCCTCATTATCTGTCATATCCTCTATATAGCCGTCCAGTCTCCATAATGAAAACAGCCGCTTCATTTCTTCCAGACTCCGCATACATTTCCATGAGGTTTCTAAAACGATACGGGCATCACATTTCTCACATAGTCTGCGCAGCCGTTCCACCGCCTCCATCTGAAACCCGCACGCAACGCTGCACACATCCCAATCGGATATACCTTTCGTGGATATTCCGTCCCTGTGAAGTCTCAAGCGGACAGCTTCCGCATCAAAGCATTTGGTTCTTCTGGAAAAACAGGGGTATAGTACACCGTCGATATCAAGAAATACAACCTTCATGACGATTCCCCCTTTCCTACTCTCAGTATATCATGAAAACCCTTTCCTGTTTCTGAAAAGTTATTTTCTTTTAGCAGGAACAGGTTTATGAAGTTGCCTGCATGGCATACTAAGTATGACAGGAGGTTGTTGTTTATGAAATTAGAGCTAGCTGGAAAGGTTGCCCTGGTCAGCGGCTGTTCACAGGGTCTTGGATATGCCTGTGTACGCACACTGGCCAGATATGGTGCAGATATATTCGGTGTCAGTATCGGGGATGACTCCGCACTGAAAAAAGAGGTTGAGGCACTGGGAAGAAGCTATCATTCCCTAACGGTATCCCTTACGACGCCCGGCAGTATTCATGAGGTCATGAAGGAGATGCTTGCGGCCTATGGTCATGTGGATATTTTACTGAACTTTGCAGGGATTCTAAAAAAGGAGGACACCCTGAAGATCAGCAGGCAGGCATTTCAAAGTGCCCTGGATATCAATGTGACGGCTGCATTCACCTTATCACAGGAGGTAATACGTCAGTATATCAGGCAGGGGTATGGAGGTAAGATCATCAATGCGTCCGGAATACTGCCCTATGGAACAAATGAATACTGTGCCTATTTTACAAGCAAGGGTGCTGTCGAGGCGATGACAAAATATATGGCACATGAATTTGCAGGACAGAATATCCAAATCAATGCAATCACACTGGGCTTCATGAATGAGGGAAACAAGCTGCAAAGCGGTGAAGGACAGCAGGATGATGTATCCATATTACAGGATATCCCGGCAGGACGCTGGGGAACCTGGGAGGATTTGGATGGTCTGCTTCTGGTTTTGTGCAGTGGTGCAGGCAGCTATATCAATGGAGCATGTATTCCCTTGGATGGCGGTTACAGTATTTGATGCTATGTAGGAATGGAAATGCTCCATTCCTTTTTTCAGCGTAAAAGCATTGCGACCACCCATACCATAAGCAAGCCAATCAGCAATACAAGCAACAGTGTCAGATATGCCAGTATGACATCTTCTCTTTTAGGTTCCATTCTTTCCACCTCATGCTGTACTATGCAGGTAAATTCTATTAAACTGGGCCTTTATAACACATTTATATATGTAACTTTTAAAACCCTTATTTTTTCATAAAAAAATCCCGTATTTGTTTACTTTTTCCATTATACATAAATTTATCATTTATAATAATGCCGGTGGGGTTGGAAAGAGTACAAGTAGGTGAAGTTATGAAGAAAAACCAAATGTTTATCGATATTGGCGGTGCCATCAAGGAAGGTATCGTCCTGAACAACATGACACAAAAGGAGGTCGCAAAGGCGATCCATGTTTCTCCACAGACAATGAGCTGTTTTATACTAAATCACAGAACCCCGCATATATATGATCTGGTAGCTATTGTACAGCTGCTGCATCTGGATATTCGCATCGTTCTTGATTTGAAAAAAGATAATGCAAGTCAACTGGATCACATCATATATCAGAAGGTTATAAAGCTGAATAATAAGCATAAGGAAATGATCAATGAGTATGCGGAACAATTACTGAAGCAGGAACAAACGCATTATGGTGCCACTTAGTTTCTTAACTGTAAATGAGGATGGCCCATATTTCACACATGCAAAAACAGGCACAGCATCACATTAGTTTAAGATGCTGTGCCTGTTTTATTACGATCAGAAATACAGAAAGGCACGTTAAGCTTACAGTGTAGATGCCGTCATCTGCCTACGATACTATACAGGCTACTATGTAGGCAGTAATACAGGAGGCAACCGCTACACTTAGCAGCCCTTTTCCCTTATACGCCAGCAGGAATCCGACAAGACAGCCGGCACAGCTTGCCAATGTGTGTCCGGTAGCTGTAAATATTGCAGGAAATGTCATGGCTCCAAGAACCGCATAGGGTACATAAAATAAAAATGATTTTATAAATGGACTTTTAATATCCTTTTGGAAGAACGTCAGTGGCAGCATACGGATCAGATACGTAACAACTGCCATCACCAGGATGTAGGGAAGATATTCAGTCATGCTGCACCTCCTCCACCGGAAAAAACCATGCGCCAAAGGCGGCTGCCGTTATGGTACACAGGATAATAACAAAGCCGGAGCTGACAGCCACAACCTCATGCAGGAGGGAAAACAGGCAGCTCATGAGGACGGAAAGAATCAAAACGATACGTACGGAGCGAAGCTTTCTTGCGGGAGGTATGATGATTGCCAGAAACATTCCATAAATCGCAATACCCAAAGCACTTCGCACAGCATCCGGAAGCAATGTGCTGGCAGCACCTCCCAAAAAGGTCCCCAGCGTCCAGCAGAACACCGGAAAGGCAATAAGTCCTGCCATGTACCATTTTCCAACACGCTCATATGTACTGCTGGCAAGGGCGAATATCTCATCGGTAACCCCATAGGCAATCAACGCACGCTCCCGCGTTTTCATATGGCGGTCAACCTTCTGTGTTAAGGATAAGGACATGAGTGCATAACGTAAATTGATAATAAACTGCGATAGTGCCAGCTCCACATACGAACCATGAGCCAGCATCAGTGTCAGTCCGGAAAACTGTCCGGCGCTTGTCACATTCGTCAGGGAAATCACAACAGCCACTTCAACAGGAATACCATTGGATACCGCCATCATTCCAAACGTAAAGGATACGGACAGATAGCCAAGTCCGATCGGCACGCCATCTTGAATTCCTTTCCGAAATCTATTTTCCGCTACTTCCAATATTAAACACCCCTCAATACTTAGGTAACATTATACAAGAAATCCATGGGATTTAAAAGAGCGAAAAAGAAAAAGACAGCCTTGTAAAAAGCAGTTATGAACAAGAAAAATCCAATCCTTCACCATATGAATGTATTCGCAGTCTCCTGAAAAAGAAGATAAATCACGATTCTATTATGAGAAAGAAAGGATATTCAGACAAAATTCTTCACACTCATACAGCCGTATGAGAAAAGATAAAACGCTCTATAACCTCCGCGACAGCCCCCTCATTATGATCCGCCTTGCATACATAATCACACATATCTTTGATTTCAGGGACTGCATTCGCAACAGCCGCAGACAGACCGGCTTCCCGCAGCATTCCGATATCATTGAAATTATCACCAATAGCAATCGTTTCTGATAGATCGATTTGCAGATGCTCACAGAGATCACGCAAGCCCAGCCCCTTATCCACGCCAAACGGATTCAGCTCCAGATAGCGGTTGCTGGAGAACGAAACAGCCACCCGGTTATCCGTTATGTCATGCAGCTGCTCCGCCAATGTATGCAGATAAGGAATGTCCGTATTCTGAAACAGGATTTTGGTAATCGGCGTTCCTTTTAAAAACGCTATGGTAGCTTCCTCACACACAATCGAATCCGGCTTAAAGGAAAACAGCCACGTTCTTTCATCCTCATTCAAATGAAAGGCATAAACATCCTCCGCAGTAAAAATCTGGATACATACATCCTGTTTGATACCAAAGGCAAACAGCTGCTCTGCCAGTTCAAAGGAAAGCTCATGAAAGGA
>ENA-OWPN01001311-OWPN01001311.1-human-gut-metagenome-genome-assembly--contig:-NODE-1311-length-23506-cov-3.533837_pt1 | contig 23506 bp, 17 predicted proteins | sample MGYA00248266_ERZ651850 | MGnify/ENA primary metagenome ERZ651850 (study PRJEB26924, sample SAMEA4378296) | human gut metagenome | biome: human gut; feature: human-associated habitat; material: faeces... | reverse complement strand
ACGTGTCTGGACAAAGGAAGAGCTGAGAAGGGTCGCAGAGCTTGCACATAGGTATGGAAAATGGATCATCAGTGATGAAATCCATTGTGACTTGGTAAGAACGGGGATACAGCATACACCGCTGCATACACTGGTTCCTGAATACCGGGATGAAATCATCGTTTGTACCGCTCCCAGCAAGAGCTTTAATCTGGCCGGCTTGCAAAACAGCAATATCATCCTTACAAACCCGGAATATCAGAAGCGCTGGAAGGACTTTGTTATCAATCGTCTGTCCCTGAGTACCTGCAATTCCTTTGCAATAACCGCAACAAAGGCGGCATATAATGAAAGTGAGGACTGGATGGATCAGGTCAACGCTTATATTGATGGAAATATTTGTTATGCAAGTGAATTTTTAAAAAAAGAACTGCCGAAGGCTGTTGTCTCCCCTTGTGAGGGGACATACTTATTATGGGTGGATGTACGGACCTACTGCAGTGATGCGCAGCTGCTGGAGCAGCGGATGCTGAAACAGTCGCTCATTCTGGATGAAGGATATGTATTTGGTGCTGAGGGAAAGGGCTTTGAGCGTATCAACATGGCAGCACCACGCAGCTTGATTAAACAATGTATGCAACGCTTTGTAAAGGCTGTTTTAGATACCTCTGTATAATGCTTGATTTTTGTAATTACGCATTACCTGAATAAAATACGTAACATAATAAAGGAAAGGAAGTTTTTATGCTCTATCTTGAATATATCGTATTGGCAATACTTGTTGTATTTCTGTCTGTACGGCTGTCGTATTATGTGGATTGTCTGGATAAAAAAACAAATTTGTCCGGTGCATTCATAGGCGGTGTTATGCTTGCGGCTGTCACATCGCTACCTGAGCTGTTTACATCATTAACGGCTGTTCTTGCACTTGATCAGCCTGATCTTGTACAGGGAAATGTGCTGGGAAGTAATATCTTTAACCTCTGTGTGATTGGCGGATTGATGCTGTTTACCTCACGCAGATATCAAAGAGCTACCTTGTCAAAGTCTCACGGCAAAACCCTGTGCTTTGGTCTGGTGATGTATGTACTGGTATTTGCGGCAATTATGATGCCACAGGAGGTTGGCTTCAGCTTCTTTAGAGTAAATCTGATGTCGATTTTGATTCTGCTTGTCTATGCGGTCAATGTGAAATTTATGGGGAATGACGATAGCGGGGATAGCGAGGAGCAGGTGTATATATCACTGAGTGTTAAACAGATTGCTGTTCGTTTTATCTGTTACAGTATCGGACTTGTTACTGTGAGTATTCTGTTGACAACGGTAACAGATCAGCTTGCGGAGGAGCTGCAGCTGGGGGCTACGGTTGCAGGTGCGATTTTCTTAGGGGTAGCTACTTCACTGCCTGAGCTGAGTGCTTCTGTCAATTTGGTGCGAATTGGAAATTTCAATGCCTCCTTTGGAAATATCGTCGGAAGCAATCTGTTTAATTTCATTATCCTCTGTTTTGCGGATGTCTTGTTTACCAGAGGAAGTATTTATGTGAATGAGGTGCAGGTTATGAATCTGCTCGGCTTTGGCGCATTCTCTATGCTCTGTGCACTCGTTATAATTTACGGAAAGAAAAACAGAGCACTGGTATTACTTGCGAGTGTCGCAATACTTGCTTCCTATGTGGCCAGTATCGTACTGTCAATGTAAGGGATATTGCTGGTAACAGCTTTTGCATCAACACGATGATAACTGTCGGAATGAGCCGGTCTTATGAAAACCGGTAAAGACGACAGTTTTTTTATGCAATTCTATCCAAAATGAATGCCTATAAAATATCAAAAGCTTTCAAAAACGGCACCATACTATACTCCATAGTCCTGTGTATTTGCTATCATCCGTTTGCTTTCTTATACAAAAGGCATTGCTGGCGCGTCTGTGTTTTGGCTGCGCATGATATGTAAAATAACTGTGGCAGTATGGCATGCTCGTATTTCATTACCACAAGGATGGACATAAGCAGTCAAGGAATTTGATAAACGTTAGCTCTGCTGTTTAACTTTCATGAGAGGGTGCTGTCAGTATTATGCCAACGCTCCTGTGAACAGCTAAGTCCTTCATACATAGGTGATAGAATAAGGAACGAGTAGCATCAAACCTGTGTCTGTTGAAGCAAAGCTGTTTCTCACCTGCGGTTGTTCACTATTTTCCAAAGAAGTATTTACCATAGCGTTATCGCTGCATGTATCTCTTGATTAACATGTTATCTCTGATAGTGTTACGAAATTGCAATGCAGTATACAGGTTTCATCTTGACAAAGAGAATAAAACAGAGTATGATTCTTATAAATTAAACGGTGTTTAATTTATAAAGGGGATGAGGTCTATGATGGAACTGGTTTTAAATGATACCATGTATCGCTATCAGCCAAAGCATTCGCAAACACTTGTGGATATTCGTACGATGAAGCTGCGAGGCTGTCTTGGATGTGGAGCATGTACAGAGAAAAAGGAATATGCAGGAAGGTGTGCACTGCAGGATGATATGCAGACCTTGTATCCGATGATTGCCAAATGTGAGAGGTTGGTATTTATCTGTAGGCTTCGCTATGGCTGCTGCAGCGCAAAATGCAAGTGTATACTTGATCGCATGGCTGTGCTTGGACAGCAGGAATACATCATAAGGAATAAAGAACTAATGAAAAAGGGATGGAAAACACCTCTGCAGGAAATAGCATTTTTCATCCCAGGAGAACCTTCGCCAAAGGAGAAGCAGGTGTTTCAGGAGTGGCTGCAGGAGGTTCACGGTATCATTGCAGGTACACGTATGAGTGTCACGTATTTGTCAAAGGAGACTACGTTATGAAGGGATTGTTCATAAATCTGAGCCCGCATCGGAATGGAACGAGTGCATTGCTGCTTACCTTACTGAACGAGCAGCTAGGGCAGCCGGCAGAGCTATGGCATTTGCATGACCTTATCCGCGAATGGGAACGCTTTATCCAGGCGGCACAGCATGCGGATACCTGGGTGTTTGCCACGCCCTGTTATGTTAATGCAATACCAGGAGATGCTCTGTCTGTATTGGAAAAGCTGCAGGAAGAATCCATAACAGATACAAAGCATGTCTATGCACTTGCACAGGGAGGTATGCCTTATGCGCATACCCATCACTGCTGCATTTCCAATATTGAGCTGTTTAGTGAGGCAATGCAGCTGCAATGGATGGGAGGCTTTATTCTTGGCGGGGGTGCGATGATCCATGGAGAATCTTTGAATCTGCTTCCCAATGCCAGACAGGTAAAACGCAGCTTGTACAAGGTGGCGTCCTGTGTGCAGCACCAATCCTATTTAGTAGATGAGCTTACACAGCAAGCACAGCTGCATCTGCCGGTATGGCTGACCTGGCTGCTCAGCAGAAAAATGAATGCTGCGATACACAAGCAGCAGAAGCAGCTTGGACTATATCGGCAAGTATGTCCGTATGTAAGGGAGGAAGCGTATGAGAATAAAGGATGAGGAACAGATCGCAAGACGAAGGGATATCATCATTGCGGCGGCCAGAGAAATTATGGAAACTGAAGGTCTGGAGGCATTGAGTATCCGTAAGCTGGCAAACAGCCTCCATCAGACACCGGGCATTATTTATCATTATTTCGCAGGGAAAGAGGAGCTGCAGCTGGCAGTCGTACAGGATGGCTATCAAAATATTTTACGTATGATACAGGAGAGTGCACTGACGCAAACCACATATAGTGACCGGCTTCGCTGTACCCTACACAGCTATCTGACAGGGATGCTGAAGCAGCCGTTGCTGTATCAGGTCATCATGCAGAGCAAGCTGCCACATGTACAGGAACAGACCGCGATTTTGCAGGAAGATCTGCGATTGCGCAGAAAAAGCATCGCTATGCTGTGTGAATGCCTGGAAGGCGGCGTGAAGCATGGTGAATTTCAGGTAAGGCAGACAGAGCTGAGGGCACAGAGTATCTGGTGCTGCATCTATGGTCTCTTGGAGCGCATCATTGTGGAACAGCCGGAGGCATCCTACCAGGAGCGGATCATAAAGGAAATGCTGGATTTGATACTGGATTCCCTACGACCTGCTGGAGGATAAGCATAGAAAAAATGAGGAGCTATCATAAGAGATTCCTGCAGTGTGCAGGAGAAGGGAAACTATATGAAAACACTAATCGTTTATAAAAGTAAGCACGGAGCGGTAAAGGAGGTGGCGGAATATATGGGCAAAAAGCTGCAGGCGGATATACAGGAAGCAGCTGATACACTGTCTTTTCAGGCATATGACCAGATTGTATTTATGGGAAGCATTTATGCAGGCAGACTGGCAAAACAGCTCAGAAGCTGTATCCAGAAAAAGGATGCTGAGCTAACGGGAAAACGCATCAGTATGCTGTTATCCGGTATGGGGAATGCATCAACGGAAAAAATTATCACAGAAAATCTGGGAGCGGAGTTTTACCGGCGGCTTACATTTTCAGACATAATCGGCGGAAGACTGGATTTTCATAAGCTGGGCTTTCTGGAAAAGAAAATCATCTGTATGGTGAATCGGCAGGAGCATCTGTATGAGGAGCAGTCCGTATCCGTGGTGGATCAACTGCATTGGGAGAATATTGACGCCGCAGTGGAGCAGCTGTCCCATGCATAAAAAAATCATAGGCGTGATATCCCTTATACTGATCATCGCGGTTTGTCTGGTGGGCTATGCATTTTATGATACAAAAAAACAAAGTGATGAACTGGAACTGATAATTCCGCAGATGGAAAATCTAAAGGATGGCAGCTATCTGGGGGAATGTAAAACCGGTCTGGTTTATGTACAGCTGCAGGTGGAGGTAAAGCAGGATACAATCAAAAGGATACGACTGTTACAGCATGACAATGGTATGGGAAAGGCTGCTGAACGCATCCTGACCGATATCCAAAGCAATAACACACCAGCAGTGGACGATATCTCATCAGCGACGATATCCAGCAGAGCGATGAAAATGGCAGTACAAAAGGCGCTGGAAAAAGCAGCCCAGCCATAAGAATCGTTCAGCTCACGATAACAGACATTACTGGGATAAACAAACGGATGGTGCATAAGGCTATGCAGACATCTGTTTTTATTATGAGCAGCTTCCTGGATATCCCGCATATAAAATGAATCCCTTATTTGGACGCTGCGATGGCGGTTTGCTTTCTTGTGCCTTATATCATGTATGGTAAGCCGCATGACATATGTGACAGCCTGTACAGCTATTTTACAGGGATTCATGGATGCACTGCACGCTTTTACAGGCAGCCAAGAGAATACCAGCTTATGATAACCTGCGTAAGAGCAGGTGTCTTTTTTTACACATGGTGATGGCCCACAGGGTAATCGGGTAAATTGCAAACGGATTTTACTTTTTCAACGGGATGAAATATGCTATCATATAAGGAGCGGAAAAGAGGGATTCAATGGAACTGAAACTGATAGATTTAGTAAAGAAAATGGAACAGAACAATCCGGATCTGGAGTATTTTGAGCAGGGTACCTTTACCATGAAGCCGGTATATATGAAGAAATCCAATGTAATTAAAATGGAAATCTCTCTGCCAAAGCCTTTGCCGTTCCAGGTATGGGATGTATTCTGTATGCGTCTGACAAAGCTTACACGCTGCAGTGTAGACCTGCATATTCGTACCGAAAAAAGTGAAGCAGAGCTGCTGGAGGTATCCAATTATATAGAACGCTTTGTATCTAGGCATATGCAGTTGAAAATATTTCATGAATCACTGCCGACAATCAATGATCAGAAGTATCTTGTCTATCAGATTATGGATGGAATGGAACGTGACCGTGCGATTCAGAATAAGCATCTGCTGCAGGAGTTTCTGAAGCAGTGCGGCTTTCAGCTGGAAATACATGTAGAGGAAATGAAAAAATCTGCCCCGATACCAACGGTTACCGTAAAAAGTGATGGAGCGCCAAAGCCGGTGAAGGTGTATGAGGAAAAGAAAAGCTATAATTTCAAGCCAAAAGGGAAAAAAGGACTGGATTCCTATGTACCGTTTTCCATCCATGACATCACAGAGGAGTGCCACGGTATCCGTATCCATGGAAAAATATTTGAGACAGAAACAAGAACGCTGCGCAATGGAAGGGATATCCAGATGCTGTGGATCGGTGATGACGATGATGCCATTATCATGAAGCGTTTTGAGCGTGGTGCCGTAACCAAGGAGGTTCTGGCGGAAATCCGCAATGGAGACTGCGTTGTGGCGTATGGTAAAGCGGAATATGATGCCTATACGCGTGAGCTGGTGTTTATGCCGGATGTGATTGAAAAGGTTCCTGAGGTCAGACGCGTGGATGAAGCAGAGGAGAAGCGCGTGGAGCTGCATGTGCATACCAAGCTGTCCGAGATGGACGGTGTATGCAATATAGAGGAATATATTGACCAGGCCAATGCATGGGGAATGGATGCGATTGCCATCACCGACCATCTGGTTGTGCAGGCCTTTCCTAAGGCACAGCATAAGGTGGATGCCATAAACAAGAGCAGAGAAACGCCGTTTAAAATGATTTACGGTCTGGAAATGAACATGGTTGATCCAGCCCTGCAGATTGTTCGCAATATCCAGGATATTGAACTGGAAAAGGGAACCTATTGTGTATTTGACCTGGAAACGACCGGTTTGTCCAGCCGTTTCGATCATATTATTGAATTTGGCGGACAGATCGTCAAGGATCGCGCCTGTATCAAAAGCCTGCAGATGTTTATCAAGCCTCCGGTTGCGTTATCTGCCTTTACGACAGAGCTGACCGGAATTACCGAGGAGCATATGAAAAATGCGAAATCGTTTGCGGACAGTATTGATGAAATTCTGGACTTTATTGGCGACAGTATTCTGGTAGCACACAATGCGACCTTTGACTATAATTTTCTGAATGATGAGCTGGCGCGTATCGGAAGAAAGCCGATTATGAATCCGGTGATTGATACCCTGGATCTTGCCCGCAGCATGCAGGCGGATCGTAAGGGCTACCGTCTGGGGCAGATTGCGCGTTCCTATGGGATCCGGTATGATGAGGATGTTGCCCACCGAGCCGATTATGATGCGGAGGTACTGGCACAGACCTATATGAATATGCTGAACGATTTAAAGCATATCAAAAATCTGCAGGAGCTGCAGGATATGCAGACGGCGGAAAGCTTCCGTAAGGTACGTGTGAAGCATGTGACGGTGCTGGCTAAAAATATGGCCGGTTTAAAGGAATTATTTGAGCTGGTAACGCTCTCCCATACAAAATATCTTGCCTATAGCAGTAAAAGCACGAATAATATCGTCGCTGAGCCGCGTATTCTGCGCAGTGAAATTGAAAAACGCCGTATCAACGGCAATCTGCTGATTGGCTCCAGCTGTCTGAACGGTGAAGTGTTTGATATGGCACAGACCCGCAATGAACAGACATTGGAAGAGGTTATGCAATTTTACGATTACATAGAAATACAGCCGCTGGAAAACTACCGCCATCTAGTGGAACGTGATTCCATATCCAGTATGGATCGTTTAAAGGAAATTCTGAAATCGATTGTTTCCGCTGCAGATAAGCTGGATAAGCTGCTGGTCGCAACCGGTGACTGTCATTATGTACAGCCGGGTGAAAAAATGATTCGCGATATTTATATATCCTCACAGGCTATTGGCGGTGTCCGTCATCCGTTATATATCTATAACCAGGAAAAGCGCCGGAAATTTAAGGCACCGGATCAGCATTTCCGTACAACCAAGGAGATGCTGAAGGAATTCGCCTGGCTGGGAGAACAGCGCGCCTATGATATGGTAATCAAAAATACAAAGCTGATTGCGGATATGATTCAGGAGGTCAAGCCGGTCAAGGATCGGCTGTATCCACCGGATATCGAAGGCTCCGATCAGAAGCTGACGGATATCTGTTATGAAAATGCGCATAAGAAATACGGGCCGGTATTGCCGGAAATCGTAGAGAAGCGATTGGAGAAGGAGCTTGCCAGCATTATCGGACACGGCTTCTATGTTGTTTACTATATTTCACATCTGCTGGTTAAGAAGAGCTTGAATGATGGCTATCTGGTCGGCTCGCGAGGCTCGGTCGGCTCCAGCTTTGTTGCTACGATGTCGGAGATAACGGAGGTTAACCCACTGGCACCGCATTATGTTTGTCCAAAATGTCATTATGTGAAGTTTTATACGGATGGAAGTGTGGCGGACGGCTTTGATCTTCCGGATATTATCTGTCCGAACTGCGGTGAAACGATTCGTGGGGACGGACATGATATTCCCTTTGAAACCTTTTTAGGATTTGAAGGAGACAAGGTTCCTGATATCGATTTGAACTTCTCCGGTGATTACCAGCCCAATGCGCATGCCTATACCAAAGAGGTATTCGGAGATGATCATGTATACCGGGCAGGAACGATTGGTACGGTCGCAACACAGACCGCATTCGGTTATGTTAAGGGCTACGAGGAGGAAATGGGCATCGAGGGAAGCATGCGAAATGCACAGGTGCTTCATTTAGCAAAGGGCTGTGAGGGTGTTAAGCGTACAACGGGTCAGCATCCCGGCGGTATCATTGTAATTCCGCTGGATTTGGATGTACATGACTTTACACCGGTGCAGTATCCGGCGAACAACCCGTATGCAGAGTGGAAAACAACGCACTTTGAATTCCACGATATCCATGACAATGTTTTGAAATTTGATATTCTGGGACATGTCGATCCGACAGCGATGAAGATGCTGGAGCGAATGAGCGGCATTGACCCGACTACGATACCGATGAATGACCCGGAAACGATGAGTGTGTTCTCCAAGGTAGATGCATTGAAAATTGATACGAGCAAATCAACTGAGGAAACCGGAGCTGCGGGACTGCCGGAGTTTGGTACGCCGTTTGTCCGCGGTATCCTGGAGCTGACACGTCCGACTACCTTTGATGAGCTCTTGAAAATTTCCGGTCTGAGCCACGGTACCGATGTCTGGCTGGGAAATGCCAAGGATCTGATTGATAACGGGACATGTACCTTGAAAAGCGTCATCGGATGTCGTGATGACATCATGGTGTATCTGCTGCACAAGGGACTGCGTCCAAAGCTTGCCTTTACCATCATGGAAAGTGTGCGTAAGGGGAAGGGCTTAAAGGATGAATGGATACCGGAGATGAAGGCGAACGGGGTGGAGGACTGGTATATTGATTCCTGTCTGAAAATTAAGTATATGTTCCCGAAGGCGCATGCGACTGCCTATGTTATGATGGCGATTCGTATCGCATGGTTCAAGGTACATCGCCCGCAGGTATATTACTGCATGTTCTTCTCCATTCGCTGTGATGCCTATGATATTGAAACAATGATTAAGGGGGAACAGGCAATCCGTCGCAGAATGCAGGAAATCAGCGATATGCTGAAAAACAATGAAACGAAAAAGGATGTATCCAAAAAGGATAAGGATACCTTCAATACGCTGGAGCTGGCTCTGGAAATGAACCTTCGCGGCTATTACTTTACGAATATTGATATTATGCGTTCTGCTTCCCGTGAGTTCATTGTTGATCCGGAGAATGCAAGCTATATCATTCCGCCGTTTACCAGCATTGACGGCTTGGGTGAAAACGTTGCGGATACGGTTGTGGAAGCCAGAAAGCAGGGAGCGTTCCTTTCGAAGGAGGATCTGCAAAGACGTACGGCATTAAGCGGTACGCTGGTAAAGAAAATGGAGAGTATGGGCGTTCTGGAAGGAATGCAGGATGAAAATCAGATGTCTTTGTTCTCATTTTAAATAGAAGGACTGCAGTGTATTAGAACAGAATACTCTAATGCACGGCAGTTTCTTTTTATTCCACGGCTTCCTTTTCCATACAGTGAACATCAGCTTTTACAGTTCAGGGGAATGGGGATGTTTATGTCATATTCATCGCTTGCCTGACGGGCTCATCGTTATGATTGAATTGTGCATGTAGTAGTGAATTCATGTGTTGAATGCCGTGCTTATCCAGAGATTTTTTGTTTTCTTTGACAGGATTTGTAAAAGAGAAATACGAATGCTATAATTTTAATGAAAGAAGGATGAGATGTGTGAAAGAGAGAAAGCATGGAAGTACGCTTCATATCCTGCACAGCGCAGGAAATTTTAAATATGTTTTGATAGCTGAAGGGCTGGCGGCTGGCTTGTGCGCCGGATTGATTGCGGTGCTGTACCGCATCGTGCTCGGCTATGCGGAGGATTTTGTTGCGGCAGCCGTTGCCTTTATTCGTACAGATTGGATACATGTTGTACTGTGGTTTGCTTTTTTACTGCTTCTGGGAATACTGGTGGCACAGCTGTTAAAGCTGGAACCGCTCATTTCAGGAAGCGGAATCCCGCAGGTAGAGGGAGAAATCATGTCCTTTATCGATCAGCAGTGGACGCGGGTATTGCCATGCAAGGTGCTTGGTGGTACGCTGTGTGCATTTGGGGGCCTGTCCTTGGGTAGAGAAGGGCCAAGCATACAGCTGGGAGCAATGGCAGGCAAGGCGATTGCCAAGCTGTTTCACCGGGTGAAGATGGAGGAGCGTCTCTTATTGACCTGTGGTGCGGCTGCCGGATTATCTGCTGCTTTTAATGCGCCGCTTGCCGGTGTGATGTTTGCCCTGGAGGAAATTCATAAAAACTTCAGTGTTTCCGTTCTGATTTCTGTCATGTGTGCCAGTGTAACCGGAGATTTTTTGTCCAGAAATGTATTCGGTCTGGCTCCAGCCTTTCATTTTGAGGTGGTGGAAACCTTCCCACTTGGCTATTACTGGATGCTGCTTCTGCTGGGCATTGTCTGTGGACTGTTTGGTGTGCTATATAATAAATCTACGATGAAGGTACAGGAGCTGTTTGGAAAAAGCGGATTAAAAAGCTATGGGGTTATTGTAGCCATGCTATTGTCCGGAATCCTTGCGTTGCGTATGAGTGATGTGCTGGGGAGCGGACATGCGATGATTGAAATGCTGAGTGAACAACCGATTATGCTGCTGCGTACGCTGTTTTTGCTGCTGGCTGTAAAATTCGTATTTTCTCTGGTCAGCTTTGGCTCAGGAGCACCCGGCGGTATTTTCTTTCCGCTGCTTGTGCTGGGAAGCTTCGCCGGTGCGATTTTTGGTAATATTGCAGTTCAGGTATTTGGATTCTCTGCCGGATATATGAATAATCTTATCATCATGGCGATGGCAGGTACCTTTGCTGCAATCGTACGGGCACCGATCACCGGCATTATTTTGATTGCGGAAATGAGTGGAACGCTGACCAATCTGCTGCCGCTTGCTGTTGTATCCCTGATTAGCTATCTGTGTGCCAGCCTGTTAAACTGTGAACCAATCTATGAAAGTCTGCTGCATAATCTGCTTGTAAAAAACGGTGTGAATCTGTCCGCCTTCCATGGGGAGCGCCATTTGGTGGAGGCTGTTGTGGAGCTGGGAAGCCCGGTATGCGATCAGGCGATACGGGATGTGAAATGGCCGAACAAATGTCTGCTGATTAGTGTTGAACGACAGGGGAAGGAGCTGCTTCCAAAAGGCAGCACGCAGCTGCATACCGGCGATAAGCTGATTGCTTTGCTGGATGATGAAGACGCACCGTATATTCAGCATCAGCTGGAAAAATGCTGTAGCGCAAAGCTGGAGTGAAATAAGAAAACAGGAGAGTATATGAAATTAACTTATAGGAATCTTACAATTTGCAGTAAGCAGGAGCTGCAGGGTAATCCTGTACCGGCTGCGCTGCAGGAGCTTTTTGATAAAGAGAAGCAGGAGGTGCAAAGCTGTCTGCAGCTGTATGTATTGCTGGATAAAATATATGCCGGTAGCCTGCAGGTGAGGCTTCTTGAACAGGATACGGTTTTTATTACAGAGAAGCTGCCTGATATCGGTAAAAATGCTGCTGCTTTGCAAAGCCGCTGTCTGTCAATGCTGCTGTTTTATATATTTCATCGATGGGATATGAAGAATGCTTTCATGGAACCGGAACGGAAAGAGCCTCTTTTCATTGAAAATCTTGAGCTTCTGGGGTTTCAGAGGCTTTCGGATGATGAACAAAACAGGCTGTACCTTTTGAAACGAGATGCTTTTAAAACAGCGTTAGAACCAGATGCACAGGAATTGCAGAGGATGTCACTGCAACAGCTCTGGCAGCTGTTTCCCATAGTGATCAGACCGTATTCTGCCAGGTATAAGGATTGGTATGATACACAGTGTCAGTGCCTGCAGACACTTTTGAAGGATCAGATCGCTCGCATTTCCCATATTGGAAGTACTGCAGTACCCGGCCTGGAGGCAAAGCCCTGTGTAGATATTCTTTTGGAAACAGATACCCGATACCCGCAGGCGCTTATACAAACACTTATGGAAAACGGCTGGGGGCTGATGTCCAGGCGAAGGGATGCTCAGGGGGAGATTCTCTGCTTTCATAAGGGATATACTGTTTTGGGCTTTGCAGAACAGGTATTCCATCTGCATGTGCGCTATCCTCATGACTGGGATGAGCTCTATTTCCGCGATTATCTGCTTACGCATGAGGATGCATGCTGCCAATATGCAAATCTGAAAAAGAAGCTGGCGCGGAAATATCGCAGAGACCGGGATGCCTATACACAGGAAAAAACGGCATTTATAACAGAAATAACCAATAAATCACGAAAAGCTTCTGCAGGGAAGTACATGCCCTGATGCTTTGAATCAAGGCTCTTTCTTACCCATGTATGTTTGTAAAAATCAGGCACAGCATCACCTATTCATGTGATGTCGTGTCTTTTTTTACGTTTTACGATTGATAATTATGAGTGCAACCGGCAGTGTAAGAGGTATTGCTTCCATGAACGTCACATTATTGGAAAATGAAGGAAAAATCGTCGAAACAGGCAGTATAAAATCCTTAATTTTTTTAATTCTTTATGTACAAAACCATAGTCAGAGGGTATAATGGTGGTATAAAGTAGCAAAAAGTGGCGGATAGTGGAGGTGAAGGACATGTTCATGGGTGAATACGCACACAATATTGATAAAAAAGGGCGTATCATCATTCCCGCAAAATTCCGTGAGGAGCTGGGAGAGCATGTCATTATCACACGCGGGCTGGACGGCTGTCTGGCTGTTTACACAAAAGAGCAATGGGAGACCATTTATGAACAGCTCATGAAACTGCCTTCTACCAAGAAGGATGCCCGTATGTTTGTCCGTATGATGACAAGCAAAGCCGCTGAATGTGAAATTGACGCACAGGGTCGTGTATTGATTCCCTCTCCCCTGGTGAAGCTGGCAGAGCTGATAAAGGAATGTATGGTAATCGGTGCTGCCAACCATGTGGAAATATGGTCAAGAGAACGCTGGGAACCGGTGGATGAGGAAGCAAACGAGACCTTTGAGGATATAGCCGAAAGCTTAACGGAGTTTATGATATGATGAAACACTACAGCGTATTACTGCAGGAAAGCATTGACAATCTGGCCATACGAAGCGATGGAATTTACGTGGACGGTACGCTGGGAAGAGGCGGACACAGTGCGGAAATACTCGCACGGATACCACAGGGACATCTGTATGCCTTTGACAGGGATGCTTCGGCAATCGAGGAATCCAGAGAACGGCTTGCAAAGATTGGAAGCAATGTAACCCTGATACATAGTAATTTTTCAAATGTAAAGAGTGAATTGGAAGCACGCGGCGTTACAGGCATTGACGGTATGGTTCTGGATCTTGGCGTATCTTCACCGCAGTTTGATGAAGCACAGCGCGGATTCAGCTACCGCTTTGATGCACCGCTGGATATGCGCATGGATCAGAGTCAGCAGCTTAGCGCCTATCAGGTGGTGAACGAGTGGGAGTACCAGGAGCTTGTACGCATCTTTTTTCAGTTTGGTGAGGAAAGCTTTGCCAAGCAGATTGCAAGAAAAATAGAAAAAGCAAGAGAGACAAAGCCGATTGAAACAACCCTTGAACTGGTGGATGTCATAAAATCCGCTCTGCCTGCCAAGGTGCTGAATAAAAAGGGGCATCCGGCGAAAAAGGTATTTCAGGCAATCCGTATCGCTGTCAATGATGAGCTCGGGGAGCTGCAGATGGTGCTGCGGGATGCATTAGCACTTCTTCATGTAGGAGGAAAACTTTGTGTTATCAGCTTTCAGTCATTGGAGGATCGTATCGTAAAGGATACGTTTGTGGCCTGCAGCAAGCCAAAGCAATATGACAAACGGCTTCCGATCCTGCCACAGGATATGGAGGAAGCACCCTACCGGCTGGTGAATAAAAAGCCGATAACTGCAACGGAGGATGAGCTGAGGGAAAATATGCGCTCGCACTCCGCAAAGCTTAGATGTATAGAAAGGATCAGGTGAGGAACATGGCGAAGGCAAAAATTGTGAAAAGAAAAAGAAGACTGCGTATCGAGGGTCTTGCGACTCTGCTGTTAACGGTATCCATTTTCGGATATTTTGGTGCCAAGTTTGCACTGAAGTCCTATAATATAACACTGCAGCTGAAGGCACAGGAGAGTGAGCAGAAGGCAACGGCATTGAAAGAGGACGTGGCAAATCTGGAGGCGGATATTACAAAGCTGGAGGATCGTGACCGCGTACTTGGAATGGCGGAAAAAGAGGGGATCAAAACGAATCAGGACAACGTTGTTGTTGTAGATAAAGACGAAAAGAAATAACAAAGGCGTGATGATATGAACCCGAAAAGAAGTAATCGAACTTTAGTATATATGCTGTTGATGATAGGGATCATTGGTGTAATCATTTTATCCAATGTCCTTTTTACTATGGTGACTGAAAAGCATCTGCGAACCGGTACAAATATCAAAGATTATAAGGATCCGGATATTTCCAGCAGCACAGTTTTAAAGGCAAAGCGCGGTACGATCTATGATCGCAACGGAGAGGCAGTTGCGCAGGATGAGGATACCTATAAGCTGATTGCATACTTGAACAAGAGCCGTAAGGGAATCGGCAACAAGCCCGCCTATGTAAAGGATATTACCAAGACGGCAAGACTGCTTGCCCCCAAGCTCGGTATGGATGAGGAACAGCTGGCAGAGCTATTGACAAAAGCACAGAAAAGTGGAAAATATCAGACGGAGCTGGGAGATAAGGGAAAAAATCTGACAAAAGAGGTAAAGGAAAGCATTGAAGCACTGGAGCTTCCGGGTATCTCCTTTGAGGAAACCGTACAGCGATATTATCCGTCCGGTGTATTTGCATCCCATCTGATTGGATATGCACAGTTTGATGAGGAGAAAAATACGATGGTAGGGAAAATGGGGCTGGAGGCTGCCCTGAATGAATATCTGAGCGGAAAGGACGGTCTGGAGGTATATCAGCGGGATGCGGATGGCAATGTGCTTCCGGGTACCAAGTATACAAAGTCCTATGCAACAGATGGAAACAATGTTGTGCTGACACTGGATCGCAATGTCCAACAGACCTTGCAGAATTCTCTGGATAAGAGTGTAAAAAAGACCGCTGGCGGTGTACGCGGCTGGGGAATTGTGATGGAGGTTGAAACCGGAAAGATTTTAGGCTGGGCATCCTCTCCATCCTTTGATTTGAATAAGCGTAACATTAAGGATTATGTTGATCTTCCTTCCGATTATTTGTATGAGCCGGGTTCGGTTATGAAGGGAATCACATATTCTGCGGCGATAGACAGCGGACATTATCCATATAATAAGACCTTCGATTCCGGAGCCTTTCATTTTGTGGAGGACGGAAACGGTAAGATTTACCGGACTAGCAATTCCAAGGATTTAACCATATACGATGCACTGGGGAAAAATCATGGAACGGTCACCTTTGATAAGGGCTTTGTGCTATCAAGTAATATCGGTATCTGTGAATTGCTGACAAAGTATATGGATCCCTCTATTTATAAGGAGTATCTTGATAAATTTGGTTTTTTAAAGCCAGTAAATGCACCATTTCTGAATAATGAGGGAGGAAGTATGTCCTTCAATTATGCATCGGAAAAGCTTTCCACCGGCTTTGGACAGGCAATTAGTATCAATGCCCTGCAGATGGTACAGGCGTATTCCGCAATTTTCAATGATGGAAAGATGGTGCAGCCGTTTGTAGTTGACCGCATCGAAAACACAAACGGGAAAATTATAAAGCAGTATGACACGACGATTACCGGACAGCCGATTTCTGAAAAGACGAGCAAATATATGCAAAAGCTTATGAAACGGGTTGTGTATGATACAGATGGAACTGCATCTCCTTATAAAATGAATGATGTGGAAATTATTGCGAAAACAGGAACCGGTGAGGTTGCGGGTGCAAATGGATACGATGGCAGTCTGTATACGAACTCTGTCATGATGGCAGCTCCTGCGGATGATCCAAAGGTTATGGTATATTATGTATTTCAGGCAAGCGATATTCTATCCTATGACCGAGAGCCGATGAAGGAGGTCATGCGTTCTGCACTTGTTGCGGCGAATATCACCAGTGACGGTGAATCCAACAGCAATAAGAAGGCGTATAAGGATTTTAAGCAGTCCCAAATGCCATCGCTTGTTAATCATACGCTTACCTATGCGAATGATAAGCTGAAGAAAACCTCCACCAGCAAGGTTATTATTGGTAACGGCTCCAGTGTTATTCGGCAATATCCGGAGGAAGGAGAAACTATTATCTCTAATCAGAATGTTTTCATTCTGACAGACGGTGCCAACATCACGATGCCGGATATGAAGGGCTGGACAAAAAAGGATGTCACTGCCTTCTGGGAGCTGACGCATATCGAGGTGGAAATGAGCGGTACCGGAAAGGTAACGAAGCAAAACATTAAAACGGGAAAATCCATCAATAAGGATACCGTGATCAAGGTCGAAATGGAGTAATGGAAAATGGCCCCCGTTAAGGAGCCATTTCCTGTAGGAAGGGGGCTGCATATATGAAGCGCAGTAATCGGAATCTGATGATACTGCTGCTGGTGATGAGCTGTATCAGTGTACTGATAATTTCCAATGTACTGTATACAATGACCTCCGCAAAGCATTTTCGCACCGATATGAATGTGAAGGAATACAAGGACGGCGATATTGTCCATACGGAGGTTTTGAAGGCGCGCCGGGGAAGCATACTCGATCGCAGCGGTGAAATATTAGCTAAGGATGAGGATACCTATACACTCATTGCAATTCTGAGTAAAACCAGAAAGGGAATTGGGAATACACCGGCGTATGTACAGGATATCAACAAGACCGCCAGGCTTCTTGCCCCAAAGCTGAACGTAAAGGAGGCCTTTATCCGGGATAATTTGATACAGGCCCGGGATGCCAACCGCTATCAGACAGAATTCGGTGAACAGGGAAAATACCTTTCCAGCAGTGTAAAGGAAAGCATTGAGGCATTAAAGCTTCCCGGTATCGTGTTTCAAAGCAGTGTAAAAAGGACTTATCCCAACAGTGTTTTTGCATCCCATCTGCTTGGCTTTGCCCAGTATGATGAAAAGAAGGGGAAAATCAGCGGACAGATTGGATTGGAGGCAGCACTGGATGAGCAGCTGAGCGGAACAGATGGCAGTAAGGAATACCAGAAGGATGCGGATGGCAATGCGCTTCCCGGTACGGAATATACAAAGGCTTATGCAAAGAACGGGGATAATGTGGTATTAACGCTGGATCGCAATGTCCAGCAAACATTGCAGAGCTCGCTGGATAAAAGTGTCAAAAAAACGTATGGCGGTGTGCGTGGCTGGGGAATCGTCATGGAAGTGAAAACCGGAAAGATTTTAGGCTGGGCGTCCTCTCCTTCCTTTGATCTGAACAGCTGCGAGGATATAAAAAGCTTTCAGGATTTACCTGCGGATTTTTTATACGAGCCGGGTTCTGTTATGAAGGGAATCACGTATGCAGCTGCTGTGGACAGCGGGCATTATCCATATAACAAGACATTCAATTCAGGTATTTTTCATTTTCTTGAGGATGCGAAGGGAAATATTATTCGTACAAGCAGCGGGAATTTATACATACAGGATGCACAGGGGAGTGATCATGGAACCATCAGCTTTGATAAAGGCTTTGTACTTTCCAGTAATATCGGGATATGTGAGCTGCTGGCAAGCTATATGAAGCCTGATATTTATAAGGATTATCTACAGAAATTTGGTTTTCTGAAATCTGTAGACACGCCGTATCTTTCCAATGAGCCGGGGGAAATGCAGTTTACCTATGCTTCAGAAAAGCTGTCTACCGGATTTGGGCAGTCTATCAATGTGAATGCTTTACAAATGGTGCAGGCATTCTCTGCGATATTCAATGACGGCAACATGATGCGTCCGTATCTGGTAGATCGTATCGAGCATGCCAATGGTACAATTTCGAAGCAGTATGAGCCAAAGGTTGTGGGGCAGCCGATTTCAGAGAAAACAAGCGCCTATATTCAGAAGCTGATGAAACGGGTTGTCGATGATAAGGATGGTACTGCGAGAATGTATCGAATGAAGGATGTTGATATTATAGCAAAAACGGGTACCGGACAGGTTTACGGTAAGCACGGCTATGATGGCAGCCTGTATACAAATTCGGTCATGATGGCTGCACCTGCAAAGGATCCAAAGGTGATGGTGTATTACGCATTTCAGGCAAGTGATTATCTGAATTATGACAGAGAACCGATGAAGGAGGTTATGCGTTCCGCATTGGTTGCCGCAAATATTACAGCCGATCAGGAGACGGATACAAAAGAAAAGACTGTTAAGAAATTCAAGGTCGCACAGATGCCTGTGTTGAGAAATCATTCTCTGGCATATGCGAAGGAAAAACTAAAGGATACGCATACGGAACAGATTATCATCGGAGATGGCAGCGAGGTTGTCGAGCAATATCCGCAGGCAAAGGAAACCATTATCTCCAATCAGAGAATATTTCTGAAAAGTGATGGCAGCCGTATGACAATGCCGAATATGAAGGACTGGACGAAGAAGGATATTACCGCATTTTGGCAGCTGACGCATATCGCAGTGGATATGGAGGGCACGGGTATGGTTACCTCACAAAATATACAGACAGGAAAAGTCATCAGTAAGGATACGGTTATTAAGGTGAAGATGAAATAAGTTTTCTGGGATGTATGAGGAAAGGAATCTTCTTAATTTATGAACAGGGATAATCTGCTTTTGTAAAACAGGTTATCCTTTTTTCTTGGCTTTATAAATACAGTAAAATAAAAGCTGATTGAAATAGATACATGCAATTACATGACAAAATTGATAGATACGGTACAGGAAAGCTCAGGTATAATAAAAGAAGAGAAAGTAGGGATTTTATGAAAATTCTGATTGTTGAGGATGATGAAGTACTGGCAAGAGAAATACAAATAGCCTGTAAGCGCTGGGATTTTGTGGTAGAGACTGTAACGGATTTTCAAAGGGTTGCGGATATAACCACTGAAATAAAGCCGGACCTTCTATTGCTGGATATCAATCTTCCTTATTATGACGGCTTTTACTGGTGTGAAATGATTCGCAGGGTTTCAACGCTTCCGATTCTGTTTATATCAAGTCGAGATCAGGATCAGGATAAAATCATGGCGATGATGAGCGGCGGGGATGATTATTTACAAAAGCCCTTTTCGCTGCCACTGTTAATAGCAAAGCTGCAGGCGCTGCTGAGAAGGAGCTATGAATATGTGGGACATACCATCATCACTCTGCGGGATGCTTTGCGCTATGATTTGGATAAAGGAGTGCTGCTATATGAAAATGAAGTGATAGAATTGACCAGAACAGAGCATAAAATATTACAGATTCTTGTGCGTAATCGGGGGAGAATTGTAAGTCGTGAGGAATTAATGCAGCAGATTTGGAGTACTGATGAGTTTATATCTGACGGCTCCCTGACGACCGGGATTTCCCGTTTAAAAGCAAAGCTTCGCATGTACAGTGAGGATGCTTTAATACTGACACGAAAAAAGCAAGGGTATTTACTGCTATGAAGGGTTGGCTGAAGGAGCGGTGTATCTGGATTGGGATGCTTATCGGTGTATTGGTTATTTACCATCTATATTTTCTTTGGCTTTCTTCTGTTAAAATGGTTCTTTCTGAATTGCTGTATGCGGATTTCATGCTGGCGGTTATCATTGGTACAGCTGCAGCTATTGATCTGTATCGATGGCTTCTCAGGTCAAATGACAGAAAAAGTGCTATGCAGGCAGGCTCCTATGTATTATGCGAAGAATTAAAGGATATTGGAGAATATTATGAACTGCTTGCATATAATGAACAGCAATATTTAAAAGAGCAGGAGGTGCATCACACACAACAGCAGGAGCTTCAAGATTATATTTCCCGCTGGTCTCATGAAATTAAGCTGCCATTAGCTGCTCTACGTATGATGAATGCACGCAATGAGGATGATTTTTTGAAGCAGGATATGCAGGAACAGCTGGAGAAAATGGAACATCAGCTGCATACCATGTTATGTACGGCAAAAACCTGGATGCCTGCAAGTGACCGCAATATCACAAAGGTCCCTTTGAAACGAGCGATACAAAGCGCTGTGAAAAACGCTTCCTATTTTCTAATTAGGGAGGGTTTTGAAATCCGTATTGATGACTCCGTGGATATTTTTGTTCTAAGTGACGAACAATGGCTGGTGTATATGCTAGATCAAATCATATCCAATGCTGTCAAATATCATCAAATGTTTCCGGTCCTTACCTTTTTCTGTGAGCAGAAGGATTATAAAATTCTGCATATTAAAGATAATGGTATCGGTATCCGGCAGGAAGAGCTTGCAGCTGTATTCGAACGCGGATATACAGGCAGAAATCAACGAAACGGTGCCTATCGTTCTACTGGTATGGGACTATATTTTGTACGTAAAATCGCAAAGCTGCTGAATCATACGGTATCCCTATCCTCTAAGCTGAATGCATATACCGATGTTCAGATTACCTTTGTACATAATGGTGAATTTTTTCACCTGACAGATTTGTAAGGTTGTCAGGCAAACTGTTATTACATGGTAAGGTTTTTTCATAGTAACCATGGTATGCTACCATTGTAAGGAGGAAATGGAACATGAATGAAATTATGAAAATAAGAAATCTTACCAAGATATATGGAAAAAAGGAAGTACGGACAACGGTGCTTAACAACATCTCTTTGGATATCAAGGAAGGAGATTTCATTGCTGTTATGGGGCCTAGTGGGGCAGGAAAGAGTACATTGTTGAATCTGCTGAGTACCATTGATAAGCCGACACATGGCAGTATTGAACTAGATGGACAGGAGCTGACCTCCATTCGCAATGAGAAGCTGGCAAAGCTGCGTAAGGAGCACATAGGGTTTATATTTCAGGACTATAACCTTTTGGATAATATGACGCTGATGGATAATATTGCTCTGCCTCTTTCTTTATCCAATATGGAACCAAAGGAAATAGAACAGCGCGTCCGTAAAATGGCGGTGCTGTTTCATCTTGAGCAGCATCTGAAAAAGTATCCGCATCAGCTCAGCGGAGGTCAAAAGCAAAGAGGTGCTGCAGCGAGAGCATTGATTCGCAATCCACGCATACTGTTTGCAGATGAGCCAACTGGAGCTTTGGATTCTAAAAGCAGTCGTGAATTATTAGTAAGTCTGAAAAAAATCAATGAAGAGAGCAATGCCACAATTCTGATGGTAACCCATGATGCGTTTTGTGCCAGCTATGCCCGTCAGGTGTATATGCTGAAGGATGGTGAGATTTTCACAACCTTACATGCGGATGAAGACCGCCATGTATTTTATGAACGTATACTGCAACTGCTGGCATCTATGGGAGGTGACTAGCATGCAGATTCTTCATTTGAGCATTACCAATTTTAAACGCAATCTGCAATTTTATATATCATATATTCTTTCTCTTTCTTTCTGTGCGTTTATATTATATGATTTTCTCAATCTGATGGAATCCGGCGTTCTGGGAATCATGGGGAAAAAGAATCAGGAATTCAGTGATATGATCCTGGCATCAATGGCTGTTGTGTTATTGTTCTTTGTATTCTGCTTTATCTGGTATGCGACAAATGTATTTCTCAATCTGCGAAAAAAAGAAATGGGTACCTTTATATTCATGGGCCTGGATCAGAGGCAGATATCCCGTATGTATACCCTGGAAATGGTATTGGCAGGAATTTGTGCACTCGTGATTGGGATTACAGCCGGGGGAATATTCTTTAAGCTGTTCGCAATGCTGTTTTTCCGGCTGAGTGATATGGAGGCAGACATATCCATGCAATTTTCCCTGCTTTCCGCCATACAGTGTGCTGCATCCTTTCTGATTCTTTATCTGATTTTGATGGTCAAGGGGTATATCTCTATCTTGAAAACAAGTATTAAGGATATGCTGGAGGCAACACGACAGAGTGAGGTCATACAGGTTACAGGCGTACGAGCTCTGTTATCCTCACTGGTGTCACTGATTGTTCTAATAGGAGGCTATTTTTGTGCATTACAGATTGGAAAAATGGACAGCTTTGTTTATATGCTGCTTGCTGTAATTCTGGTTATTGTTGGCGTATATGGGCTGTTTGGATCTCTGCTTCCCTATGCCCTGCATCGCCTTTCTCTGAAAAAAAGATTTCTCTATCAAAAACAACGGACTCTGTGGATCAATAACCTGGTGTTTCGGGTTAAAAAAAATTATAGAACCTATGCAATTGTGACAATCATGATGCTGTGTTCCATCAGTGCTTTAAATGCAGGTCTGGCCTTCAAGCAGCGCTATGATGCAATAACAGCCGGAGAGGGACAATTTTCTTATATTTTACTTAGCTCGAATACGATTCCGGTAAATGAATTTAATAGGAAAGCTGCACAGTTTGGGACGATATCCTATCAGGCTCAGTTGAAGGGGTTTCCACATAGCTATGAGGATATCAATCATCAGATGTACACTGATATGATTGTTTCCTATTCCGATTATCGTACATATTGTGATCAAATTCATAAAAAAGTGCTTACTGCTCAACCACGAAAAGGAAGCGGCCTGCGCCTGTCAAAAAAATATCTTATATCTGTAGCAAATGAGGCTGAGGATATGGTTCCATTTCCTGATCGAACTATAAATATTCAGGAAAAGAGTGGAGAATATTATTTTGGTATCATGCAAAACAATATGAATTTTGTAATTCTGAACGATGAGGATTATAAGGCTGTAGTTACTGCTTCCACAAAATTTATGCATATGCAGATGGTACAGATGGATACACCAGTTGATATCAAAGAGCTGCGCAAAGCGTTTGCCCCATTATCCAATGAACAGATTTCCTCTCTGGGAGTGGATCTAGATAATGATGATATGGCATTCATACGTGTCATGTATGCAGCCTGCTTCTTTATGTTTCTTGTATTTGTCGTATCCTGCGGCGGTGTGATTTTTATGAAAACCTGTAACGATGCAAACGATGATTACGGACGCTGTCAGATTTTGAAGCATATCGGAATTGCGAAAAGAGATATGAGGAAAGCAGTCCATAGAGAGCTTGGCTTTACTTATTTGA
>ENA-OWPN01001310-OWPN01001310.1-human-gut-metagenome-genome-assembly--contig:-NODE-1310-length-23516-cov-3.655513_pt1 | contig 23516 bp, 26 predicted proteins | sample MGYA00248266_ERZ651850 | MGnify/ENA primary metagenome ERZ651850 (study PRJEB26924, sample SAMEA4378296) | human gut metagenome | biome: human gut; feature: human-associated habitat; material: faeces... | reverse complement strand
GATGATGAATATCAACAGATTCGAAATTCAATCGGTATGTATATTTCTTATTATGGGACAAGAGCGGCACGTCATCTTTTTAAAGAGATTTTTAATAACGCTTTGGATGAATGTGTAAATCCAGAATCTCCAGCAAATACAGTAGAAGTCTATTTCAATGAAGTCAATCGAGAAATTATTATCTCTGATAATGGCCGTGGTCTTCGATTTGAAGAAATGTATGACTACATTACAAAGAAGCATTCATCGACAAAAATCAAACGTACTTTGAAAGTAGATACCGCTGGTGAAAATGGTGTTGGTTTAAAAATCACCGCTGCTCTTTCGGATAAATTTATTGTGACATCTTATCGTGGGTATGAATCAAAAACCGTTCGTACTGTGGACGGAAAAGCCGTGGAAGAACCAGTAAAGAAAGAAAAGAAATTTCGTACTGGTTTGGTAGTTGATTTCATTCCGTCCGAAAAATACTTATGTGAAACCAAAAATGACAAACTTGATTTGAAAGTTGAAGACTTGGATGAATGGCTTCGACAGATGTCTTATATAATTCCAAAAGGAATTAAAATGAAACTCGTTGGGGAAAAACGGGGATCTGATTTAGCAATTGTCCGAACCTATACGAGACAGGGAATTGGGGAAGCAGTCAATTATATGACGCAAGATGCAGAATTTGAACCTGTCGTTGTAGTTGGGAAATCAGACGAAGAAGCAACAGAATTTACTTTGGAATGCGCGTTTACTTATGATAAGACAATTGACAATGATTTGATTGATAGTTACTGTAACTATATTCATACCATCGAACATGGTTATCATGTCGATGCATGTGAAGGAGCTATTTGCGGCTTCTTTACAAAGGAAGCGCGTCGTCTTGATCCAAATGCGAAGTATCCAATTTTGTATGAAGATTGTAAAAAAGGTCTTGTGCTTGCGGTAAACTGTACTGCTCGAAAGCCACAACTGTCTGGTCAGACAAAAGAAAAAGTAACATCTGAAATTATTCGTTCAGATGGTCGTAAAGCAATTTCCAATGCGCTGGATAATTTCTTCAATGACAATCCTCAATTGCTTCGTAATGTCATTAAATATTTGAGAGACATTGCAAAAATTCGCATGGAAGCAAATAAAATTAAAGGTATTGATACGAAACGTCCATCCAACTGGGTTGAAGACAGTGCAATCAAGGAATATTATCCAATCGCAAATCGCAATTCGAAAGAGTATAAAGAGCTCTTTATTACTGAGGGAGATTCTGCAGCCTCTATTGTGAATAGTGTTCGAGACAGAAATCATCAAGCAATCTTTCGTCTGCTTGGTGTTGTCGAGAACACATTTGAACAGCCTCTGCACAAAATTATGGGTGTAAAGGGCAATGAAACTCTAAAACATCTCGTAAAGATTCTAGGATGTGGTATAGGATCCGAATTCAACATTAACAATTTGAAATGGGATAAGATTATTATATTGACCGATTCGGATGTTGACGGCAGTAATATCACATCTCTATTATGTGCATTCTTTGCAACTCATATGCCAGATATTATTCTTGAAGAAAGATTGTATAAGGCAATTCCTCCGTTATATCATTTGAGTGATAAGAAAAAGTCATGCTATAAGAAGTATGAAGTTCTCTACGATAAGCATGAGTATTACAATCTTTTCAATCATATTGTGGCAGAGAATGTTTCGATGCTTTATATTTATGAAGATGGGCATACTTCCGAAATGAGCAAGAAAGACAAACTTAATTGGATGGAGCACAACCTAAATTATCTCTATTATCTAAATAACCTCGCAAGAAGAACCGCTGCTCCTGCATCAATTGTGGAAAAAGTTTGTTGGAATCTATTGTTATCCACAGGGCCTAGCGGAAGCAGTCCAAAGAAATTTAAAACTCTGATTGAGAAAACATTTCCCGAAATGACGTATTCTATTCAAGAAAATAATCTTGTTGGATCGTATAACAAGGAATTTGTCTCTCTTATTATCGATTCTCTATTTGTAAGAATTTCTGCAAAGTTTCTAAAACTTCTCGATGAAAATGAGACATTTGAAATCGGGGTTCGCAATATCAATGATAAGAGCGATGAATATGAAGCAATGACAATTGGAGGGTTTTTAAACTTTGTCAATGACAAATATGGAATTGATATTGATCAGAGGTTTAAAGGTGTTGGCGAAGTAGAAGATGATTTGGTTTTCCGCACTGTTGTAAATCCAAAGATTCGAAAATTGTATAAGTTAACGGTGTCTGATATTCCATCTGCTATGGAAGTAATCGAAATGCTTCATGGACGGAGAAGTGCTCAAGAGCGAAAAGACTTGATCACTGCAAAAGATTATACACTGGAAGACATCGATAACTAAAAGGAGTTTCAAAAATATGGCAAAAAGTAAATCTGAGTTTACATCAAAAGACCCAAGAACGAAGAAAAATTCAGATGCAAAACGAACTCGTCTTTGGGATGGGGTATCTGAAAGCGACTATATCAATGAGACAAATATAGAAGACAAAGAAATGGGAGCATACAATCTAGAGAAGATGGGAATATATGCGTTGAATGCAACATGTTCTCGCCACATTCTGGATGCTATGGATTCGCTAAAACCGGTTGAACGTCGGATTTTGTATGCAATGTATTTGTCAAAAGCATACGTTGTTGGAAATGGTGGAAAAAAGAAATCTCAAGGTATCGTTGGCGAGACAAATAAATTTCATCCCCATGGCGGCAATACCATTTATGATACGATGGTTGGTATGTCTCAATATTGGAAACGTGGGATTCCTCTAATTACCGTTCATGGATCAAAGGGAGATCCGACCATTAAGAAATATGCCGCTGAGCGATACACGGAAGTTACCATTAGTCCATATGCATATGAATGTTTCTTTGATTCGTTTGATCGAAGTTGTGTTGAAATGATGCAAGCTTCGAACATGGAAGACGAAATTCCAGTTTCGCTCCCATCGAAATTTCCAAATATTTTAACCAATGGTGGTGTTGGTATTGCATATGGATATTCATTTGCAATTCCTCCTTATAATCCGGATGATGTTATTATGGCAACCAAACGCCTCCTAAAGGATTCTGAAGATCAAGATTTCTATATCTATCCAGATCTTCCAACTGGATGTGATATTGTTGATGACGGAACAGAGCTCCGCAAGATTTGTGAAGAAGGTATGGGTAAACTTCACATGAGAGGGCATATCGAAATTCAGGAGGGAAAGAATACTTGGATTTTGAGAATTACTTCAGTACCTTGGTTGACATCTCCATTGGACATCAAAGAAGACATTGCAAATCTCCAGAAACAAGGAATTGCACAGATTGAAGACGTACAGGATATTTCCGATCAATACAAACTAAAGGATGGTACAGTAATAACCGATGTCATCATAGACGTTATCATTCGAAAAGAATTGGATCCGTATGTTATTCGAGACATTTTATACAAAAATACAAATTTGGATCGAACGATTGCGGTTCAGTTTAGAATGGTAGAAGATGGGTTGAATGTTGTACAGAGAAATCTGTATGACTCCCTGAATAGTTGGATTGATGGTAGAAGAGAGTACCTTCGTCGTCTTTACAACAAGAAGATTCGTTATACAAAAGCAAGAATCTCTATACTAGAGAGTTTTATCGAACTGAAAGACCCAAAGAAAATCGATAAAGTAATTGACATTATTCGTACACATGATGAAGATGAAATTGTCGGTTACTTAGTACGGAAGTTTGGAATGAATAGCTATCAAGCAGATGTTGTAGCAGATCAGAAACTCAGAGCTTGGAGTAAATCCAAAATGCTGAGTTATGAAGAAGAACTTCCAGAGAGAATCAAAGAATTGGATGAGTATATGAAAATCGTTCAGTCCGAGAAATACATCGATGAAATTATTTCAAATGATATGGACGATTTGAGAAAGTATTCTCATCCAAGGAGATCTACGATTATTTTGAAAGAAGATGGTCCAAAAGTTGCAGATACAGAACATCTTCTTGTATTTACAAAGAAAGGGTTGGTTAAGAAACTACCTGTTTCACCAATTGGTAGAAATAAGGGATATGGGCAATTTGCTGCTGGAGATTATCCGATTCACCGAATCCAAATTTCGAATATGGATAGCGTAATCCTATTCGATAGCACTGGTCGCTATTCGGTTATTCCAGTAAGTACGATTCCAAATAGTTTGCATACGGATACTGGAGAATCTGTATTTAGCATTACCAAGCTGGAAGGAGAAATCATATCCGTATATCCATTCTATACTCCCAAAAATCAACGTGATTTGAAAAAGATCAATTCTAAGGGAGCGTTTGTGTTTACTTTGACAAAGAAAGGTCAAATGAAGAAAACTCCTCTGGCAGAATTCACATCCCTTCGTATGATCAAAAATGCAAGAGCTGTTCGTGGAAAAGCCGATGAGCAACTTGCAATGGCAGAAATCATGTTTGATGTTGGGAATATCTTAGTGTATTCGAAAAATGGAATGGCCTCTATTTTAGCAACATCGGATATTCCAGAAACTGGAAAAGATACGGTGGGGAATCTTGTTTTGAATGTGACATCGGATGATGAATGCCTTGGGTTCTGTACCGTAAATGGGGCAAAAGAAATTCTTATTGTAAGTGAACGTGGCGGCATGAAACGTGTTGATTGTGTTGAAGGAACTTCGTTTAATGCTCTGCATCCAATGAAAAGGAGAAACACAGTATACATTACATCAATTAATAATGATGATAAAGTATTTCGTTGTCTTCCCATTGGTGAAAAAGATGAGAAAATCTTTGTCTGTAACCGAAAAGATATTCACGAATATCCAATCGATGCAATTCCTGTATTGACTCGCAGAGCATCTTGTCCAAAACTAATTCCAGTTCCAAATGGCGATAACATCATCACCGTTATCAAAGTATAATAAACAAATACTTGGGGTACTCGATATTATGTGAGTACCCCAAGTAAATTTTTTGTGAGGAAAACATGCCAAAAGAAACAGATCTTCAAAACATGCTATTTGAGATTGAAGCAATTCTGAAAACTCACTACATGACATCCGACAAACTTACTCCAGATAAAAAGTATTGGAAGGGACTTCTTTTATTCTGGAAAGATAAAATCATAGAAAATGATATAAAAGCATTACATTCCAGTCTTCAAAATTGGAAATTTTATTTCTATCGATTTTTCAAAAAGGATGAAAAAGAATTAAGCGATCTCCTCGATCATCTTCTAAAATATTTCAAGGACGAACCGTAATTGGTCGTCCTTGAAATAGATATTATATTTCTGAGAGGAGGTGCTTATTTATGAGCATCAATGAATTGAGTTTGAAAGAGGAGGTATGGGATATCGAAAATGAGATTTCTCATACCATAGAAGATGGCTGCACAAATTATGAACGTGCGTGTTATCTAGAATGGATTGCAATGATCGAAGAAAATCGCAGGACAGATTTTTACCAATCCCTGCAAAAAGTAAACGATCATTGTCGGGATTGTCTATTGAGCAATCCGAAGCTAAAGAATCCATTTAATGCCTATTATAAAGTATGGAGTGTGGTTCGCCGTTTTGTTGAAAGGTTCGAAAGCGATGGTGGACAATGAAATCTTTGCTTTCATCAATAGTTCATCTATTGCTCAGAGTAATTGTAGCCTTTCCATTTGTGTTGATTGGATGTATCATACGCAAAATCGATGAGTATATCGTGACGAAACATCGAAACGTTCAAAAGGATATTATCATTACAGAGGAGGATTATGAAAATCAATGAAAGTCATGATTGGAATCATCATCTTATCGGTAATGATGAATATTGTGATGATGGTGTTGTGTTTTGGATTCTATGTTCGATTAAAGGATGTAGAACGAAGAATCCAATTCATTTATAAAAATTTGAAAGTTCCAAAGTATATCGAGGGGAGTAAAATTCATGAGTCTACTGCAAAAGAAAATAACGCTGTTCGCCTTGAACGATCCAGAGAGTTTCGAAGAGGATGAACCGATGGATCCACATCAAAATTTTCATAATGGAGCTTTTTGGATCGAGGATATGCCGGAAAGTTATCATAAGTCATATAATTATGAAGCTGCCGGATATCAAAAGCTCGATATGGACAACATCTCAAACTCATTCTATTCATATATGATATAATGATTTAAAGAAAGGATGAATAAAATCATCCTTTCTTTTTTATATACAGTAGTCAAAATACACCCCGAAAACAGCTATTTAATATAAAAATATAGGGGGTGATGAAGTGTTCGATTGCCTCACAGAAGCAGATTTCTTTTTTGATGATTTGTGGAAAACTGCAATAGAAGCATGGGAGGAATATGACGAAGATCAACTTCGAGAACATAACGCAAAGAAAGACAAATATAAGAGAGAAGCAAGAAAATCGTATATTCTTCAAGAGTATCTTCTTCCAATTGTTGATACGGTTCTTAAGAATGCTTCTAAGGAACGAATACTTTTTCGATATATTGCAGAGTACGCAGACCGAAATGTTGACATACTCTCGAGCCCATATTTTACAAAAAATATGTTGTTTACACAAAAAGATGAAGAAATTGTTTTTACGATTTTTGGAATCGATAAACGAAAAATTGCTGAAAAAATCAAAGAAATGCCGAAGCCTCCAACCAATACAGGTTCGGTAAACGTTACTCCATTTCGAGTATTGATGATTTTCATCATCGGTCATTATGCGAGAACGAAAGAATATAAAAAGATGGAGTATATTTATCGTTATTATGCATATTCACAGTTTTCGACCCTTTTTCATTCCGTTGGCTTTCGACAAGGTGTTTTAAAACCGGAAGCAATGGAATATGCAATTGATAATATGGAAAAGAAATTTCATATGAAAAAATATGGAAGTCTGGACCTAACCATTACAGAAGCAATGAAGATGGCAGTCTTCAATTTCTTAAAGGCTGATAAAGAAGATAAACCAGATTTTCGAGATCTAAGCGACTTCGCAGTTCTCCAATTGGCTATGGCTTTGAAAAGTAGACAAGCTGCTTGGATGAAGAAAGTATACGCTGCGTATAAAGCAGCTCTCGATTCTGGCGAATATATCACAAGCAGAGGAGAAGATTATGATGAAGACAGTGGAGATATTGTCGAACGAGAAACCGTTACTGGTAATGTAAAGCAGCTCGCTGACAAGTATACACTTGCATTCTTTACTTCTCCAATTGCAAAGAATTTAGTAACAATGTCTGCAAAAAGATGTGATGTCTCAGAATCTGAACTTCGTGGAGTTCTCGAAATGCTTTGGGATCAGAATCGACGTGGAGAAGTAAATAATTTTCTCAGTGCGCTCTTCCAATTGTTTTTCAATGAAAATTCGAAATACACCGAAAAAGACATTCATTCTGCAGTATTTGGTGCAACAGCAGATGCAATATTCCGTCGATCAAATTCAAATGATCCATTGGTTGCTGTGGTTAAAGATACAACCAATGCATGGCTGATGAAAGGATCTAAAATTTATCGAGGAACCAATCGTACTGCAACCAAAAGCAATTACAAACGAGCAATTTATCTCTATTTTGTATTCATGATCATGTGGAGGAATTAACGATGACAGAAATTATGGAATTGAGTGCTATGGAAACACTCATGATCGATGAAATAAATGAAACTGCTCTGGAATCAAACAAAGTTACCGAATTTATTAAAAACATCGTTTCTACGATTACGAAATGGTGGAATGAGAAAGCGAAGCCATTTCTTCTTCGCGCTGTACGAGAGTTTTGGGCATGGATAAAACGAGCGGCTAAATCAATTCGTAAAATGCCGAAGAGATTTTGGGACGCATGTACTGGGTTTGCTTCCAAGATGAAAGATAAAGTTAATAAAATTGGTGATGATGTGATCACTGCTGATGCAGATGAGACATATTCTATGCCTATGAGTGATTTCGTATCGGAATCATTTGATGGAACGATGGAATCATTTTTTGAAATTTTGACAGATGCCTCTGTAATGGAAGTTGCTGGAGCTAAAATTGATGATTCGGATTTTTCAAATCTACATAAAGTTATAACAGAGAAATATGAACTGGATGATTCTGAAGCTGAAGTTGATGTAAGCGAACAGGACCTCAATAACTTTGCAAAAAGTGTATGTGGACCAGTAGAAGATTTCGTTAAGAAAAATGCAAATGCTGATAAAAAAGTTGCAGATGCAATTGAAGACGAATATGAGAAAACTGGAGACAACAATGCGGCTTCAAAGAAAGCAAACAATTGGATGGCTAAGGTATCTCAATTCTTTAAATGGATTGCAGGTTTATTTAAGAGTCTTGCGGATAATATCCGTGCAATTGCGAATCGAAAAAAGAAAGAGAAAGCTTGAGGTGATATAGTATGGCCTCAATCAAAGAACGTCGCTCGAAAGTTGAATCTATTGTATATAAGGTTATGAAAGAACTGGACCCATCTGGAAACAACGTCGACACATATCGTGAATTGTTTTCCAAGATGTCGGATTCTCAATTTGATGCCTATATGATGGATTTTTTGAATGATGATAAAAAGAATTTTTATCTCGAAATGGTCGAATATGTCAATGATTTGAAATATGAGAACATCGAAAAAGCTGCAAATGTGATCAATGTTCCTTTGTATGAGTATGTGTATCTTCCGCATGTAAATGGAGATCCCGATAAAAATATCGTTGTTACTCCAGAAAAGGTTCCGGTTGGATACATTCATGAGAAGCGTATGATGCAGACATTGGAGAAGAAAAACTCTGGTTCAACACACTTCTCAAAACGCAATCCAATTACAGGAACGGTTACAGGTGATGATAAAAATGCACGTAACTCAGACGTAGAAACATATGCCATGCTCGCAATCAATGCGGATCATGCTTTGGCTGAATTTATGGGTCCTCGTTCAGACGATGAAGTATCCAAGGCTCAAATGTATTCCGAGATTGATCGAAATGGGTATGTAAATCTACAAGAGTTGGAAAACAATCCTGAGAATCGTGTTTCTCTCAATACATTGGACGTATATTTCCTGATGCAAGGATTCCGTACAAATTTGGTTCGTGGAAACAATCTACTTCCAGAGCCTAAGAATAAAAAATAATAACTATTGAATAGAATCGGTGATATCAAATATCACCGATTCTATTCAATATTTTAATCAACGAATTGCTGATTTACGTAATCATATTTGACGGTTTTCTGATAACGATAAATTGAATTCTCGGTTTCTTCATCATCTCCATCGATAACCGTATATCTATCGTCAAAATAAACTCTAATCGTAAGTTTTTGCTTTGTCGTTTCATAATAGATAAATTCTGCAGAAAGATCTTTTATGGTTATATCTTTTTTGAATTTTCTTCTAAATTCATCATTTCGTGCTTTTTTGAAAGCTTCAAGAACTAATTCCTTACTTTTATTCAAAATTTTGGCTTGATCACTTTTCGATATATTTTTATTAATGGCTTCTTCAATCTTTTTTACATTGTGGCCATGCCAGAAATGTACCAACTCCTTCTTCAGCAATATCAATCCTATCAATGGTAGAATCCAATGCCTCTAATGCAATTTCTAAATTATTCATAATAACATTCCTTTCAAAAATAAATGTATTATATAATCGTTTTTTGTTTGTGAAATCGATATTTATTACTTTTATAATAGAAACCATCATTTAAGCATCTGTATTTAAGATAGTTTTTGGATGATATATTATAACTATGATACTACGGAGAAAAACTCTCTACTAATATCGAAATAATCAAACCGTAGTATACAATAAAAAGGAGGTCATTGAAAAATGGACCAGAGCGTAAAACTCAAATTATCGGTAGTTGGCGTCGGTAATGCCGGGTGCCAAGCAGTGCAGCTTGCTCATAAGTATGGGCACAGTGTTTTTGCAATCAATTCGTCCGAAAAAGATCTGAACGACAATATTGTGGATAAGAATATCCATGCTGTTCTGATCGGAAACAAGCGTGGTGCTGGCAAAAACCGTACCACGGCAAAAGAATTTCTAAAGGTAGAGCTCAAGGAGATCTTTAACAATAAGGATTTCCTTGAAATCGTAGAACCCGCTGATGTCGTGGTAGTCGTTGGTTCTACTGCTGGTGGTACTGGTTCTGGTATTGGCCCTCTTCTGAGCAACCGGATTCAGGCTACATATCCAAGCAAGATTTGTATCTTCTTTGGTGTGCTCCCGAAACATTCAGAATCTGCTCAAGCTCAGTTCAATGCATTGGAATGTGTCAATGAAGCATCGCACGATTCTTTGAAGATGCCTTACATTCTTGCAGATCTCAACAAGTATGAGGATCTTCCGAATGATGAGGCATATCGTAAGATGAGCGAATACATCGTAGATGTACTGAATATTCTTCGTGGAGATCTTATGGTTGATAGTCCATATGGAATGATTGATGAAAGTGATCTTCTTACCATTCTAGCAGAACCTGGATATATGGCTGTATATCATCTGACAGATATTACTCAGAAAAAGTTGGAAGTTTCTTCCACACAAGATATGCTCATCGATTCCATCAAGACGTCTCCTGCAACAATGATTCAGAAAGATGGATTGGTTCATAAGATGGGCGTCATGATCAACGCTCCAGAGCAGGTAAACGATCCATGTAAAGCTGGTAATTTCTCAGTTTTGCAGGAATTCGTTGGGTTCCCTCTGGATACGTTTTTGAACTATGCCATTGCAGACAAACCGAAGGGAGACATTGGTCTGATCATGTCTGGTCTTTCCAAGCCCATTGATCGTTTGTCAGAATGTACATCCATTGCCAAACGTTTTACCGATGCGGCAAATCGAAAAGACAATGGATCTGTCTCGGAAGAGATGAATGAAGTTCTTGGTATCAAAGCTGCACAATCTTCTATCGATCGAAATAAGATCATTGGTGTGGCAAATGAACGCGCAAAATCGGCTGCAGATATTGCATCCGATATCCCGGATATTTTCTAAATCAATTTCTCATGATGTAAGATTATTTCTTACATCATGAGAAAATTTTTCTTATTTTGAGGTAAAAAATATGGTAACTGACATATGGGAAGCAAAATTTACAGAAATTGAAATCTTTGGAAAGTATGCGTTATTTTCATCTGAACGTATTAAAAGAGAATCTGTACCATCATCTCTTTATGTTTATGATATTCGTGGAAATGATGACGATCCCGGAGTTCCGGAAACAATTGAGAATGACAGAGTTTTTGTAAATTATGTTGGGACTGTGCTAACATCAGATCCACTTCCTGGATTTGATGATACACATTTTTATTTGAATGTGAATGATCAAATTAATTTCATCGGTTCTGAAGAAATAACCATTGCGGAGTTCATGAATAAATTATAGTCTAAAATGAAATCTAAAAAGATATATTATCTATACAGAAGAAATAACTTCTATTTAGATAATTATTGTAAGGAGCGATGTAATTATGCCGTCTGATTATTTTAGAAGAGAGATGTTTGACATGAAAGATTTTGTATCTTTCCTAAAATGTCAAAAAGATTACTCGAAAGATCAAATTGATCGCATTATGTTGAGAACGATGCGAAATCCAGAATTTATGGACCATCTCTTTCCAACTGGAAAAGATGTTCCTGCGGATGGACTAACTGAGGAAATGTATGCTCTTCTTATCAAAAAGAGAATCCTCAAATCTATCTGTAGAATACTTGAGGATGAAGGTCCTCGTACATTTAACCGGTCTATTGCAACGTGGTTGTATTCTGTACTAAGCGTTGCAATGAATACACAAGAAAAACGATGGGAAGCATTTCGACATGAATATGAAGATTTCAATCCAAGAAAAGAAGTTGGAAGAGCTTCGGATGCACGTCGAGACAAAGAAGCTTTGGAAGACTATGATCGTACTTTGGTAAATTTCGCAAATCTTGTTGTTAAGATTAATAAGAGCGAAATTCGTGAACTGATCGAATATGCCAATATTCCTAAAGGAATGGCCGAATGTGTCATTGTTAATGTTCCAGAAACAAAGTATGTGACAAACTTCCGGGTTGGGTTTTATCTCAATGCAGTTCTGATTTCGATTTATCGATTCGTTGACGATCATCATTTCGATACCAGCGAAGTTAACTGGAAGAGATTTTTCAAAATTCTCTTTGGCGAAAAGAATGTAATTGAAGCGGCAAACTTCATTCTTCTGGAAGGAGTTCACCGTATTGATGATTATGGTGCAGAGGTCAGTGATACATTCAATCAGTTGACGATGTTTGCATTGAAGGAACTCGAGAATGCCCCGGAGATGCTTAAATCTCAAATGCTTGATCTCTATGTGAAACGAATTTCCAAGATGTTTGCAAATCGGACGTTCGATCTGAGGGCAAATCTTTTGGATATCGATCCGGATCGATTCCCGGAGTTGGTAAAAACTGTGAGCCATTATGCATCACAAATCCGTGAAATTATCAATGGTTCCAATAAATAAGTAATAATTAGTCCCTATGAGAAAAAATCTCATAGGGACTAATTAAATCGAAAGGAAATACAAAATGAAATTTCATACTGAAATACAGAAAGGAGAATATCTGAATGTTTAGTATTATCGGATGTCCTCTCTTTCGCCTTGAACGTTATCCTCTTCCGGATGGTGTTGTCTATTCGTTTTATGCGGATCCAGAATTTTCTTCTCAGGTTGTGATGAAAGAGGCATTTTGCAGTATCATCATGACAGGCATCTTATATGACAAAGAGGTAGATGACTATCTACTTCAAATACAGAGGTCGTCCAGAGATCTTCGATTAAATGCTTTCTCGGAAGCACAGAAAAATCAAGAATATCTTGCAAACCCTTCTATGATTCATAAAACGGAAAGAATCCGTGGATATCGTCTTTCTCCATACTCCGTATCTGGAAATATCGATGATATTGATTGGTATCCATATGGTGATTTTCCAACTCCAGAATACAAAGAAAACTATTGCAAGAAAACGATTGATAAAGTCATCAAAGATCTTTGGGATGCAGGTTCCGAAAATCCAAGCAATATTCTTGGTCCAACAATTTATTTTCTGGAAAAGTATAAAAACGATGATGATAAAATGTTTTATACTACAATTCTTGCCATTCCGATTTTTGGATTGGTGACTCCAATTCGTCGGAACGAAGCATATACTCTCTACAATGGAAAACTGGCAATACTGGAAAAAGATACAACGATTTCAGTATCTCATATATACCAGCAAGATGATGAATCGGAGCAGAATATTCATCAGGCGTTAAAAACGTTGTATCTCACTGGTGATATTTATGGTAGTTTAAGATTTTCCGAATATCTAGTAACACCAAAAACACATATAATGCACCATATTGAATATGAAGTTGCATTATCGGATTATGCTGGATCTTTATCGGGAAAAGGATATTTCGAACAGTCTTTTTCCCTCGGTCCTGTGAATAGACAAGATATCAATCCAAAGATCAAAAATCTATTCACAATTAACAAAAATGCCAGTCTTTTCCAATTGGGAAATCTCCCAAAAGGAGTTCGACGGAAAAACAATGAGCTTGTGACAAAGCTCTGATTTGTCACAGAAAGAAAGGAGACTATTATGTCGTACACGTATTATGAGGAAAAAACTTTGATTCGGAATGCTTTTCGAGATATCTCGAAAAGCATCATTAAAACAATGGATAGCCATCGTATGGATGATGATTCTCGAGTCTTTTCCGGTGATCCGAAGATCATGGTTTTGACCATGGACACAGGTGCAGCTACCAATTCTACTCAACTTCGTTTTATGATTCCAATTCTTGCGGATACAACCAATTTGGAAATGGTATCTACAGATGAAATCGTTGAATGTACGTTTGATAAGCTCAGCAAAACATGGATTGGACATGAAAATATTTCTGTTCGAGCTTATACAAAAACAGATGATCAGCGAGATCATTCTGTATATTCCAGAATTGATAATTCCGAAGAACTGGATGTTTCGGATAAAGATATTTTGCCGAACTTCGTAATGAAGAAACGCGAAAAAGATATCTCCATCATCGGAGTAATGTCTTTTAATGCAAACTTCGATACCAAGCATATACATAGTGTCATCAATGCAATCGAAGATCTTCCGAGATCGATTCTTCTTGTGTACGCCCATGTTGAAAAATTCTTCTTTGGAATTGAACCAGTCGTTTCATCTAGTACCAAATATCATGGCAATGACGATTTGAATATGAAAATTCATTCATCTATTCAGTTGATTTGCGCAGAGGACGATGTATCCAAATCAACGGATATGAATGATGATACCGACGGTCCATCATTTACATTCAAAGAATTTATTGAAGCCGATAATCCGAAAATTGGAGCTCTTATGTTTGCCGATGGTGTTCTTGAAGATGTGGATGACGACGAAGACAGTTGTGAGGATGTACTCGATGATGACGAAGTAGAAGATGTAATTGATGATTAGTTAAATATTAAAAAAGAAAGAGTAAAATAAATTACTCTTTCTTTTTTATCCATTAAATACTCTCTTCTCAAAGATATATTCTAATATAGAAGATATAGAACGTAGGATGTTCTATATCTTCTATATCTATCGAGAGGAGGTGTATTAAAGATGAAAAAGCATTCTATTGAAAGAATGAATATACGGAACGCTATTGCATACACGTTGCAAGAGCAATTCCCGTCTGTGTATAAGAGTAAAACTCCTGTACGTCGACTGCCCGATGGACTTAGTCCGGAAGAGCTGTTAACAATAGCGGACGAGAATCCAGGGACTAAATTTTGGTCTTTGGACGTTCCTAAATCCAATACTGTTCATGAAGCAGCTATCTATTATCGATAGTATGTGAAATGAACACCTCCAACTCTACAATATTGTAGATTGGTAGATATAAATTTATTCAAATACCCAGAAGGATTAAATCCTTCTGGGTATGGGTATTTATTTTTTGTATTTTTATTTTAAAATAGAATAAACCTTTCTTTAATGCCTTAGAAATAAGGCGAATAAATATTATACATGCCATATAATTAATAAATGGCGCAGAAAGGGACTGATATTATGCTGCAGATTGTAAACTCGGATCTTATCACAGTCAAGACTGTTGAGCGGGAGGCAGATGACAAACATCCGGCATTCCTGGTAGACGAGTATTATCCGACGTCCGACATCAAAATCGATTATGAAAAACGTCCGGACTACAAATTGTTTCCTCTGACAAAAGTGTTCCGTTTTGATGATGATGGTCATCTGATGGTTCGTTGCCGGAAGAACGACCGGGGTCGTACACAGACCCAGCTTCAGATTAGCAACAAAGCAAAATATGATGCTGAAGCATATCTGCTGGCTATTCCTTTCTGCGGCATCTTGGTCCCGATGCCCGAATCCAAATACGTTCGCATTCACAGTGCAACAGTGATTCGGTCCGATGAAGGCGCCTCTGTCAATTGGGATGATCGTGCATATACGACCGTAGCATACCTGCTTGTTTCTTTGAATACAAAGGCAATGCTGGAAGACAATGTGTCTGAAGTAACCATGTCATTTGTTTCTTATGTAACAAAGAAGATGAAGGGCGGAAAGAATTTCTTTAAGAACGTCATTGAAGTTACCCTTCATGATGATGGATGCTTTGAGTGCACTCCGACTATGGAAGATGAAGATCCTGATATGGATTTCACACCTCCTTCGAAGGATGAGCCTCGTAAGAAAGCATTTGTTCTGTATGAAGCTCCGGAGTATACCCCTCGTCCCCAGAAGCCCGAGCGCAAACACGACTATCGGCCTGCGGCTCCAGAAGGTGCTTTTAGCCCGAAGTCGCAGCGAGATGCCAAAGGAAAGAAGAATCGCCACTAATTCTGTTTTTAGAATTAGATAACTTTAATCGGACCAACGTGAAACAGAAAGCACGTTGGTCCGATATTTTTAAAAGGAGTGTTAATTTATGATTACGAATGATATGAAATATAACAAAATTAAATTGGTTCAGTTCGGTTGTGGTACAAAGGGAGAACTGGACACGCTGGCAAAAATGGAATGTCCTGAAGAATTAGCGATTGTCGTATTGACAACCGATACCGATGATCTCTATGTAATTACAAATGACGGATGCAGCATTGTAGAAGGTGCATGTCGCAGACTGATTCAGGGCGGAATGTTCCCACGGATTACTGGAAACATCGAACCAGAATTCAAAATCATGCGCATCGATGTACCAACAATGCTTGGGTCAGCTGCACTTCGACAGAAAAAAGAAGAATCCGATGCTTGATTTCTCATATGAACATATCATCTATATAGAAACAGAAAGGATGATGGTTGTATGAGTCTTATTAGTGCACTGGCCGCTGCAGATAAAAAAGGATTATTTGAATCCACAGACTATTTTGCAAACTATTCAACGGGTTTGCTTCCAATTGATTTTGCAAATGGATTCATTTATGAAAAAGCGGATGGTGAAAAAGTTCCCATCACAGGAGTTCTTGGTGGTACATTTATTACCATCATTGGAATTTCCGGTTCTGGTAAAACGACGTTGGCCGATCAGCTGGCATATCAAATTATCAAGCCATATGAAAATGGGCTGATGATTCATTTCGATGTCGAAAAGACTGCATTGAAAAATCGTATTGTAGAAATATGCGGTGCAGAATTTGATGATCCTCGAATCATTCTTCAAAAAGAATCGGTTGCGATTGAAGATGTTATGGAAGCATTGGATGCGATTTGTGAAGAGAAAGAACGCGGCGGAGATATTTATAAATATGAACTGCCAAATCATCTGTTTACAGACAAAAAGGGAAAACCTCTTAAGATGTATGTGCCTACGGTATTTATCATCGATTCCCTTCCCGCATTCAATAGCCGGAATCGTAAAGAAGAAGAACTTGAGGGACAGATGTCTGGAGGTCGAGAAGCTTCTCAGATTTCGCAGTTCTACACCAAATGTCTCAATAAAATGTCCAAATACAATGTGACAATTATCGCAGTCAATCACATTAAATCAAAAGTTGAAATCAACCAATTTCAGCAGAGTCTTCCTCAGCTGATGATGCTAAAACAAGGAGAATCTCTTCCTCGTGGTTCTGCTCCAATCTATTATGCGCAAAACATCTTTCGGTGCAATGCAACCAAAGGAAATATTTATACACTAGAAGACAATGGATTTGAAGGATTCAAATGTTCTGTGCAAATTGCAAAGACAAAGACTTCGTTCATTGGTTCTACTGTAGACGTATGCTTCAATAAGGATACCGGATTTGATCCAATCTATACATTGTATGAGTTTGGTCAGCAAGCCGGAATCATTGAGGGAAGAAATCCAAATCTCTATTTCAAAGATGCACCAAACTATAAATTCAGTCGGAAAAATTTCCGTCAGAAATTTATTGAAAATTCAGAATTTCGAAAGAATGTTTATGAAGCAATTACACCCTATTTAATGGCATTGATTGGTTCAAAGACATTAACGCAAAAAGAAAAAGATCGATATGTTCCTCTGGATGCGCTACTTGCAGAAGACAATGGAAAAGTTGTACAAGTATATGCAACTCCAGAAGATAATACCGCGGATCCGGATATCGATGTAGGAGATGATACCTAATGCCAATGGAAATTGTTGGAATTGATTCAACGAACAAGTGCGAGTTTTGTGCTTGCACATTTTGTAAAAAAGGTCCTTTAGGTACTCAGAAATGTGCATTGAAATTAATGTGCGTTGCAGATGGCCAATGTTCAAGGTCTGTACCAGAAGGAACTTGTCCAGAATTTGACCCAAAGTTTTAAAGTGGCATAACCAGTAGTATGAAAAAAATATTTCATACTACTGGAATGCTTTTGCCTATATGCTATAATAATGATAAGGTGGTGCCCAACAATATGCCGATTGTAACCACAGATATTTACAAACAGATGGATGAAGAATACGGAAAGGATATGGAAAAGCTCTTTGGACCTGGGCTTTTGACCTGGCCTGAAGACGTTGATTCGTCCCGTATGTATATGTATACATCCAACCTAAAGCAAATTCTTACTTTACTGGAACCAGATGTTCCACATGTAATGACTGGATATGAGAATGTCGTAGGCGAATACAATAAGGCTTACAAGAAACTCGAAGGTCATTGGATCGTGAAGGATATTATATGGAAATATGGTCCTGGAACGATCTATACAATGGTTTTGTATAATCCTGAAGAAAATCGTTACGATATGGTGGAAAAGAAACCTGCCGAAAATCTAACGGAAAAATTTGGATATGCGTACAATACTTCGTTTATGGATTCTCTTAAAATTGGAGATGAAATAAAAGATAAAGTTCTTTATAAGACAACTTCCTATGATGAAAATATGAATTATTGCCCTGGAAAGAATGCTCGTGTGATGTATGTTACCGACAATGCAACGATTGAGGATTCGATCGTTATTTCTAAATCCTGGGCCGATAAAGTGAGAACGGTAGAAGTGGACTCTATTGAAGTATCCATCAACTCCAATGATATTCTATTGAATATGTACGGAGATCGAAATGGTTATAAAACATTCCCAGATATTGGTGAATATGTACAAGATTCCGTTCTATGCGCAGTTCGACGTGTAAATCTCAATCATATTCTCTATGATTTTAAAGAGAAAAATTTACGAATTCCTCAATCAACGGATGTAAAACGATACGCATCAAAAAATTCTATTGTCTATGATATCGATATCTACTACAATGGAGAAGAAGAATTTCCCGATAACACATTTTATCATCAATTGAAATGGTACTACGATCAAGAATGCACCTATGCAGAAAAAATAACAAATTGGTGTATGAAGATCAAATCTTCTGGAAGCGATTATACTCAACAAGTTTCATATTTCAAAGCCAAATGGCAGCATTTCAACGACAAAGAATACAAATGGAAGAATCGAGATTCTGCATTCTCCAATATCGTTGTAAAATTCTCTACGATGGCGGTAGTGAATTTGCAAGAAGGATTTAAATTAACAGGACGATATGGCGATAAGGGTATTATTTCTCGCATTGAAGAATGTGGTGGAGTAGCAGAAAATCTGTTCAATGACACAATTGATAGTATTCTCGACATTGGTAATTCAAATGGTGCCGAATTGAGTCCGGAAGATCGAGAAAAACTATCGTCTCATGTAGCAATTGTGGATGATTGCGAAATGCCATACCTTGATGATGGAACACAAGTAGATATTTTGCTCAATAGTTCTGGGGCTATTAGACGGCAGACCCACAGAGTTAAGCCGTCTTTAAACCTTGTTAATTGTCTGGAAACTCTCGTTAGGTCATTGGTACTCGTATTTCATTTGTACAGTAATAATCCAATGAATAGAGACAATCAGCAGCCAAGATTCTATATAATATTTATATTACATAGAATAAGGTTCATCGACTATCGAAAACATAGTCTATATAGAAATATATAGATGAAGAAGTGAGTAGAGTAGGAGTCTCATTTGCTCCGAAAAGCAAGGCTCTCTAATAATGGTAATAGTTATTAGAGATGAAGATATAGTCAGGCCTTATGGAGACATAAGGAGTTAGATTAAAAATACGTTAATAGTGGACAGCTTTATGAGGTTGAAATCAACTTCGTAGCAGAAAATATTCAAAAGAAGCTTCGCACAATGACAAATCAGGATGAGAAAGCCGATCTTATCTTTAAATTTCTTGGTATGTTAAATAAAGAAGAAGAGAACTTTTTCCTGACGATTTACAAGGGATATGATCAGACGATCAAGGTGGGTGAAGACACCGTACGTTTATTGGATCAAAGAGCAAAAGATGCTTTCTTTAAAGATATCGAAGACAATGGATTCTATATTGTAAAGCGTCCAGATGCAAAGATTCGATATTCCGTTATGTCTCAATTGTATGATGAATTTCCGTGGATTAAACCATATACTGCATATATCGATCGATTTGGAATTCGTCATCGTCAGATCATTCATCCGATTATTTGTGCAAGCAAATATATGCTGGTGTTAAAGCAAACATCCAATAAAAACTTCTCCGCGCGTTCTACTGGTCGAATTGATAAAAAGGGATTGCCTGCAAAATCATCTGATAAGAAGCAGAATCTTGCAGCATATTCTCGTACACCAATTCGAATTGGTGAAACTCATAACCTTGGAGCTGCGTTGGACGGTCTCACGATTGCAGAATTTAATATTTTTACAAGATCATCTCCAGTTGGCCGAAAATCGTTGAAACGAATTCTTGAATCTACTGGTGATCCATATGACATTCAGAAATTGAAAATCGAAGATGATTATACAAACCAAAATGCCGTAATACTGAATGCATATATGAAAGGCATTGGTATCCAATTGGAATTTGAAACAGACGATGAAGATGATCTATTTTATGCCGATGTACAAACGACTATGGTAATTGATGGATATACTGTCGTAGATTTCCGTTCAAAGAAAAATGCATATCATAAATTATTTGAAAAATTCAATGAATTCATGGAGAACTACGATGTTGTCCAGACATATCCGGGAATGAAAGAAGATATTGCATGGGATTGGGTGTTTAGTCAACAAGATTCCATCGAAGATATTGACTGGAGTCAATTTGACAAAGATGTATTGAAAAGTATCACCCAACCAAAAATTCCTGACGAATATTTTGAGCAATTAAATGATCAAAATGATGAAGAAGAACTTGATTCTGACATTGACTCAGAAGATTCTGAAGAAGAGGAAGATGAAGAAACTTCCGAATCAGACGAGGAATAAATTAATAAAAAAGAAGAGAATGATATCATTCTCTTCTTTTTTATTTTTATTACTAGACGATCTGAGTGTATATCATGCCAATGCATTCAGAACATTCTTTCACCAACTCCATCAATGGGTCATACAACGTCAAATCCAACTTGGAATCAATCGTTGCTACATACATCCGATCATCATCCAAAAACTTTTGATCAATATATTTTTGATTTTGTAAATCTTTGTATGAACGAATGGATGTACCGATTGAATCAAAAATTGTTTGAATACTGATTGACATCTTGATAAAATAGTCTTCCAAATCAATGCTAAAAGCCTCGGATGGTTGTACTGTCGCAATTGATCCCATTTCATCAAATATAATTCTTCTTAATGAAAGTTTGATTTGATGAATATCATTTTCAATATCAACGGTTCTTTCGTATACTTGTCTGGAAATGGGAGCAAAATCTTTTTGTTCTTGGAAAAGAAATATATGCTCAATTTTAACAAGAATTTGACGCAAATCCCGCAATTCTCGGATCATCTCCGAAATATTTTTTGTGACCATTTTAACTGGAACTGAACGAGTTTCCCAGATATATCGGAAAGAAGCAAGATTGTAAATAATTTCTTTTGCGCGAAGAGAATCTTTTACATTGCTTTTACAAGGGGGTGAGATAAGTGGATGAATAAGTTCCTCATAAAAATCGATATGACTTTCAAATGTGTTTTCCACATTGATCCAACGTTCCAACATTTAAATCTCTCCTTTAAATAATAATGGCATGATTACTATATTTATAATATACATTTGAAACGAGGAGAATTACTATGGCATTATCCATGAAAGAATTTTATGATAAAAATAAAAATGTTGAAAATGCGAAAAATGTATCCGATGGATGGCACACATTCCAGGATTTATACGATCATCGAAAGGAATTGACTGCAATGATTGTTTCATTAATCCCGAATCATTGTTGGAAATCGAAACAACATGATGATCCAAACGAACCGATGTTCGATGGAATGTTTATTATGGGCATTGATCTTCCGGCTGGAACAATCACATACTATTATGATTTAGAAGATTGGGATCTTTTTCATTGCAAAGAATTGGATCGCGCTCCGAAATGGGATGGAGCAACACCAGAAGATACGGTTACAAGACTTCTTGATTCTTTACTATAAAGAGATATTATTGAAATAAGAAATTTGGAATATATGGAGTTATGTTTTAACTCCATATATTCCAATTAATAAGAGGAGATGTCTATTATGTTTAAAGAAACGAAAATTATCGCTGGTTTTCCTGGAACTGGAAAAAGTTATTTTCAGAGATTTCATAAAGTACAGAGAAGAATTTCGGATAGTGATTCATCGAAATTCTCCTGGATTGAAGTAGATGGAGAGAAAAAACGAAATCCGGATTTCCCATCCAACTATATTGCACATATCAAAAGTCTAATTGGTACAATGGATATTATTTTCGTATCCACACACAAAGAAGTTCGTGATGCTCTGATACAAGCGGACATACCTTTTACCATTGTCTATCCGGATGTATCGTTGAAAGATACCTATTTGGATCGGTATCGTAGTAGAGGTAACAACGCATCTTTTATTTCATTGCTCGATTCAAAATTTGATGATTGGGTTCGAGAAATTGAATCTGAGGAGTATCATCAAATTCCAAAGATTCGCTTAATGCGAATCGATGAATATATTGACAATTTTTGTATTTCTCAAGCAGAGCCAATTACAAAGGATTTTTTGGAATCAAAAAATGCCTCTTATATATCATTTCAAATTGAAAAAATCTTTCGACAAAACATCGTGAATACCAAAGAAGGAACAAAACATGTGCGACATGATGAAATCGAAATTACAATTTCGATCCCAGTTACAAATGATCAATATACAGTAAAAGCATGTGCAACCATTGATTATGAAAATACACTTAATATAGTCAAGTCTTCACCTTCATTAAAAGTGCATCTTGAAGATGTCTTGTATAAATGTGATTGGAAAACCGATAAAGGAAATGGTCCATCCAAAGAAGAGTTAGACTATTGGAATAAACTTGGAGCTTATCCTTCAGGAGTTCGAGTTAACTTTGCCGATCGATATATTTTGGATCAGGCATCTAAGATTTATCCATCACAAGCAGATGAATTTCGAGATAGTATTTTTAAGGCAATTAATATGGTTCTTGGTAAATATCCAGATATGTGGTTTATCAATGAAACGTATGATAAAATTTATTCATTTACGGATAGCATTATCACATCAATTTAAAAGGATAATAAATTATGAGTGATTTTAGAACTCCAAATACTGCAGACCTAAGTTTATTTGAGGAGCAAAAGAAAATAATTCTTGACGAATGTAAAACTAAAAATTGGGATCAATACGGTGCAGATCCAATTACCGAAAAAACAATGGAAAAGATTGATTATTTTATATCGTTTCTTCCTGCAAAAGATCCTCCATATATTCCATACTTATTTCCTTTATCATATGATGGAGGAGTTCAATTGGAATGGCATTCTCCTGGGAATTTTTTAGAATACACTATTTTTCCAAATGGAAAAGTGAAATGCTTTACATTTAATGATGATACGCATAAAAATTCAACGACGAATTATGATGTGTGGAATGATGAACTCATAAAAGATGTTCTCATTAAAAACTTAATTGATTTTTATCGATGAAAATTTATAAAAAAGAAAGAGTGAGAAATAATCTCACTCTTTCTTTTTTCATCATTCTC
>ENA-OWPN01001304-OWPN01001304.1-human-gut-metagenome-genome-assembly--contig:-NODE-1304-length-23899-cov-3.209277_pt1 | contig 23899 bp, 22 predicted proteins | sample MGYA00248266_ERZ651850 | MGnify/ENA primary metagenome ERZ651850 (study PRJEB26924, sample SAMEA4378296) | human gut metagenome | biome: human gut; feature: human-associated habitat; material: faeces... | reverse complement strand
TTTGGCAGACGGCAGCACGGTCTGCCCGCGCTGCACGTTGCCGACCCGATTGCCGACCTTGCGCTCATGCAGAGCGCGCGCGAGGAGGCCGAGCAGATTTTGCAGGCCGATCCAACGCTTGCAGGCTACCCTGAATTGCGCGCGCGTGTGCACCGCATGTTCGAGGAGCGGGACGACGAGGCATTCAACTAATGGCAATCGAACTGTGCAGGTTCGATTGAGAGCTCATGCCGTGCACACATAGAAAAGAACCGCCTTTCGGCGGTTCTTTTCTATGTAATACGCGCCATACGGCGCGCAAATCACCGTTTTAACTCGTTTTCTTTCTTTGTGCCGTCGCGTTCGGACAGCACCAATCCGCCAAGCGCGAGCGCCGTGCCCAGCCACATGGACGGAGTCATCGTTTCGTGCAGGATGAGCGCCGAGCTGATGATGGTCACAATCGGCGTCGCATAGATATACACACTCGTGCGCACCGGCCCAAGCAGGAACACCGCGCGGTTCCACGTCACAAAGCAGGTTGCGGATGCACCCAGCCCGAGAAACAGCAGATTTCCCATATGAACCGGCGTGAGCCAAGCCGCCGGACCCGCCGGAAATCCCTCGAGAAACGCGGGGATGAGCAAAAACAGCAGCCCGTAGCCGAACACCCGGCAGGTCAGCGGCACGGTGGCATAGCCCGCTCTGCCCAGATACCGAATCAGCACAGAGTACACGCCCCAGACCAACGCCGCGCCCACGCCGAGCAGCGCGCCCAGCGGACTGAAGTGCAGCTCGCTCACACCTGCCAGCGACACGAGCGCCACGCCCGCCATTGCGCAGACAAAGCCAACAAAAAACCAGCGACCAAGCCTCTCATGCAGCAAAAGCGCGGCAAACAACGCGGTAAACAGCGGCGCCGCCGCCACGATGATACCGACAAGCGAGGCCGATATGTATGTCAGCGCGATGTTTTCCATCAGGAAATACAGTGTCACACCGCTCAGACCTGCCAGCGCGAACAGGATTTCATGCCGTTTTTCCTTGGCGCGCATCCAGCCGCGCGACGCAATCAACAGCGCCGCAAACCCCAGCGCAAAACGCGTGACCATGATTTCCACCGGCGAAAAGGTGCGCAGCAGCACCTTGGTTGAAACAAAGGTCGTGCCCCAAACCAGCACAGTGAACGCCCCAAGCAGATGGCCCTGCAAAATATGATTTTCCCGCATTGTTTTCCCCCTTCGACGCGCCCCGCGCAATTCCAAAAGAAAATGGCGGCAAGCCGCCATTTTTTTACTCGATAAACCCGCCGCCGATGACGATGTCACCGTCGTACAGCACCGCGCTCTGCCCCGCAGCCGGTGCGCGAACGGCATCCTCAAACACAATACGCGCGTTCTTGCCGTCCGGATAGACGGTTGCTCGGTCGCTGCGGCGCGAAAAGCGCACGCGCACCTCACAGGCAAACGGGCCGTTTTCCGCGTATTCCGGCGCGATATAATGCACATCCTGCACGGTAATCTCGCTGCGATGCACGTCCTCAAGCGACAAAACGACCTCGTTGGTCTCCGGCCGCAGTTCATGCACAAACAGCCGTCCCTCCGCCGCAACGCCCAGCCCCTTGCGCTGGCCGACCGTATAACAGTGGATGCCCTTGTGCCGCCCGAGCACCTTGCCGCTTTCGTCGACAAAGTTACCGGGCGGGCAGGCCGCGCCGTGACGCTCCAGCCAGCCCTGCACATCCCCGTCCGGAATGAAGCACACATCCATGCTGTCCGGCTTTTCCGACACGGAAAGGCCGATTTCGCGCGCATTTTCGCGCACTTCCGCCTTGTTTTCCGCCTCTCCTAAGGGGAACAGGCAACGCGCCACCGTTTTGCGCGGCAGTCGGTACAGCATATAGCTCTGATCCTTTTCCGCGCGCGCACGCCGCAGCAGCGCGCGGCCCTCGGCATCGCGCCCCGTGCGGGCATAGTGTCCGGTGGCGACATACGCCGCGCCGATTTCATCGGCGTAGTCGGTCAATGCGCGGAATTTGATGAGCGGATTGCACATCACACACGGGTTCGGTGTGCGCGCATTGCAGAAAGAATCGGCAAAATAACCGCAAATCTGCTGCTCGAACGCCTCGCGCCGGTGCGCGATGTAAAGCGGAATGCCCAAATCGTCCGCCGTGTGCTGAGCGGCTTCCTCGCCGCCGAGACCCACCTCCAAAAACAGGCCGTGCACTTCATAGCCCATGTCTCGCAGCCGTGCCGCCGCCACAGCGGAGTCCACGCCGCCCGAAAGTCCCAATACTACCTTTTCTGCCATGAAATATCTCCTATATCCGCCAAACCGCGTCGGTGCTCCACCGCAAACGGCGGCTTTTCCGGGGATTTATTTTCCTTTACGAAGTCGTCCACGTTTCCAGTCCTGCAAACGCATTGTACGGCGAGGGCGTATAATTGTCGATAAGGCCCTTGCGAATAATGATTTGCCCGCGCTCAAACGCAATCGGAATGATGGGCATCTGTTCCAAAAACAGACTGTAGAAGCCGGAAACATTTTCGCCGCTGCGCGCCGCCGCAATTGCCGCCGTCATGTCTGCATTCGAATAGCCGCCATAGTTCAGGCTGCCACCCGAGGACAGCAGCGGCCGCAGGTCAAAGTCCGCAGTCAGCTGTGTTTCTCCATAATATACGTCAAACGAACCGGATTGCAGCATGGAGACAAACGTCTCATACGGCTGCTTGTCCACGGTCACGGTCACGCCTTCCAGCGCGTTCCATGACGCGGCAATCTGCTCGGCAGCCGCAACCTTAAAAGCGTTGTCCGAATTGACCAGCAGGCGAATGGACAGCGTTTGTCCGCCGGTGCCGAGCGCCGCGGTGCTGATGTCCGTATCTTCCCCGCCATCCGTGTCATTATACGCGTCGGTATATTCGTCGCCGTTATCCGTTTCGTCCGTAGTGTCATACTCGTCCGTGCCGCCGGATTCATCAGACGTATCGGTTTCATCCGTGTCTGTCTCGCCGCCCAGTCCTTCCCGCAGCAGCTGCGCTGCTCTGGTTGCGTCCGCCGACATGTTGAGCGTCAGATTTTCATCCGCTGGCTGCGGATTGACCGGCAGCACCGCGGGGTCGGCAAACGTTTGCAGCTGCGTAGCGCACAGGCTTTGCCGCGAGAGTGCGGCGCTCAGCGCCTGCCGCACCTTGGCATTGGCCAACTGACTGTTCGCGTGGTTGATGCCCAGATAGTGCAGAGACGCGCTGGTTGTCTGCACGGTATCCACCGAACCGCCGACCGACGGGGGATCGGGCGAGATACGCGCCGCACGCATCAGAGACACGTCGCCCGTCTGGAAGCTGGACATCGCCGCGTCCGCGCGCGTCATTGTCACCAGCGTAATCGTACGGATGGAGCCGAGGAAGCCGCCGTGCCAATTCTCATTGGCCTCCAACGTCCAGTGCCGTTCCTGCTCTACCGGCTGGAACGGGCCGGTGCCATCGGCAAAGCTGCCGCTGTCGGCCGAGCCCTGCCGGTAAATCGGAATATCCAGCAGACGCGGAAAATTGATATTGGGCGAAGTAAGCACGATTCGCACCTCGCGGTCGCTCACCGCCTCGATGGAGGAAACCTCCGTCAGCCGGTTGTGATAGGGCGATGCTTCGTTAAACTGCGCCGTCTGCAAACTTGCGACCACATCGCGTGCCGTCAGTTTTTCGCCCGACCAGAAGGTTATGTCGTCCCGCAGGGTAAAGGTGAAGGTTGTGCCGTCGCCCGTATACGATTCACACAGCACATTTTCCGCCGTAAAGTTCGAGGTGACCTCAAACAGTCCCTCATACAGTGCCTCGCACAGCACGCGGTTGATGCTGGTGTTGTCCAGCACCGGATTGAGTGTGCCGTTTTGATACCACGCCAGGCCGAAATACGCATCCGACACCTTGACATTGTCAACCGGCGCATCCTCGCCGCCCAGATCGGGCAGCCCGCAGGCGCTCAGCAGGCACAGCGCTGCAAGGAACGCGGCGAGCACGCCTTTTTTCCATTTCATAAACCGGACTTCCTTTCGGTTACAGGCAGATCACGCCGCCCTGCACGCCGCGCAGGCCGTGCGTCTTGCGGTGCGACCAGAATTCATCCGAGCGGCACATGGTACAGATACCGCTGTCAATTACGTTTTCCGGCTCAAGGCCTGCGTCCCGCAGCAGCTGAACGCCGATTCCCTGCAAATCCACATGGAACTTTGGGCCTTTCTCCATAATATAAGGATGCACCAGGGCGCCGAGCTGCTGTTCCATTGCCTCGGGCACATCCGCATCGGTTTCAAAGCATTCCTGCCGGATGGACGGCCCGAGCACCGCGCGCAGGCTTTCGCGCCTTGTTCCGAGCTTTTCCTCCATCACCGCCACGGTCTTGGGCAGGATGCCCGCGGCCATACCGCGCCAGCCTGCATGGCATACGCCTGCGGTGTGGGTCGCGGGGTCGTACAGCAGCGTGACCACGCAGTCCGCGTAAAAGCCGCAAATCGGCGTATCGGGCAGCGCGGTGACAATGGCATCCGACTGCCACGCCATCGGACGGGTCAGGCCCATACCAGCCTGTTCCTCCCCGACAACCGAGACTTCGGTTTCGTGAATCTGCCGGGTCAGCGTAATGCGGTTTTCGTCCACGCCCAGCGCTTCCGCCAGACGGTGATAGTTTTCGCGCACATTTTCCTCGGTATCCCCACGGTTAAAGCCCAGATTCAGGCTTTCGCAGTGCCCTGTGCTCACGCCGCCGAATTTGGTTGTAAAGGCATGGCGCACCGGCAGACGGCGGCAGGTATAATAAACAAACGGGCCGCGCTGAATGCGGCACATAGACTGGTGCATAAGCGTTCCTCCCGATATATTCGTTTTATTATAGCAAATCGCCGACTGTTCCACAAGGGCGCGGCCAGCCTGTTCTCAAAATACGCCAAAATCTGCACGGTATGGCATGGGTTTTTCTTGACAGTTTGACCAACAGGCTTTACAATAAATTGTAGTATAATACCTGCTGTAATATAGCCTGCGCAATTTCGCGCAGGGCTTTTTTCAAAGGCATTATAACCCGGCGTTTTTAGCGCCATTTGCTACGCAGGGCCGCGCCTGTTTGTCTGTGAATGATCGGCCTGTTGCGCCATTTTTTGTCATTATTTTCCGCATGATTTGCGATATATATTGCCATTGCTGCAAATCTGCGTCCCATTTTGCCGAAAGATACCGCGCAAGCCGTTTTTTCGCCCAAACCGGTGCTGCCTCCCAATCACAAAATTAGAAATAGGAGGACACACCAAAAATATGACCGACATCATCATTCCGATCATAGCCGGTATTGTGTGTCTCGTTGTGGGCATTGTCATCGGTTTTCTGTACCGCAAGAGCGTTGCAGAAAAGGAGATCGGCTCCGCCGAGACCGAAGCGACACGCATCATCAACGAAGCCATTAAAGCCGGTGAGACAAAAAAACGCGAAGCTATCCTGGAAGCTAAGGATGAAATCCACAAGCAGCGCACCGAAGCTGACCGCGAACTGAAGGAGCGCCGCAACGAAACCCAGCAGCTCGAACGCCGCCTGATTCAGCGCGAAGAAGCGCTCGATAAAAAGAGCGACACGCTCGACCGTAAGAACGAAGAGCTGACGCGCCAGCTGGAAGCGACCCAGAAGGAAAAAGAAGAGCTGTCCCGCATCAAGGCTGAGCAGCTGGAAAAACTCGAGCAGATTGCCAGCATGACCCGCGACGAAGCACGTGAAATGCTGGTTGCCTCGATTGAGTCCGAGGCGACACACGATGCAGCCGTCAAGCTGCGCGAGATTCAGCAGAAGCTCAAGGACGAAAGCGAGCAGACTGCGCGTGAAATCATCTCGACCGCCATCCAGCGCTGCGCCGCCGACCATGTTTCCGAAGCGACCGTTTCGGTCGTACCGCTGCCCAACGATGAAATGAAGGGCCGCATCATCGGCCGCGAGGGCCGCAATATCCGCACACTCGAAACGCTCACGGGCGTCGACCTGATTATCGACGACACGCCCGAAGCCATCACGCTTTCCTCGTTCGACCCGGTACGCCGCGAAATCGCGCGTCTGGCGCTTGAAAAGCTGATTGTGGACGGTCGCATCCATCCCGCCCGCATCGAGGAAATGGTGGAAAAATCCCGCCGCGAGGTGGAGCAGATCATCAAGAGCGAGGGTGAGCGCGCAACCTTCGAGACCGGCATTCACGGCATCCATCCCGAACTGGTCAAGATTCTCGGCCGTCTGCGTTACCGCACCAGCTATGGCCAGAACGTTTTGCAGCACTCCATCGAAGTTGCACATATCGCCGGCATGATGGCCAGCGAGCTGGGGCTTGATCCCCTGCCCGCACGCCGCGCCGGTCTGCTGCATGACATCGGCAAGGCAATCGACCATGAGGTCGAAGGCAGCCATGTCCAGATCGGCGTAGACCTTGCCAAGAAGTACAAGGAAGCGCAGCCGATCATCCATGCCATCGAGGCGCACCACGGCGACGTGGAAGCCAAGACCACGGTAGCCTGCCTGGTGCAGGCAGCGGACGCCATCTCGGCTGCACGGCCGGGCGCGCGCCGCGAGAATCTGGAAAACTATATCAAGCGTCTGGAAAAGCTCGAGAGCATTGCTAACGAAACGCCCGGCGTTTCCAGCTCGTATGCGATTCAGGCAGGCCGCGAAATCCGCATCATTGTCAATCCCGACAAGATTTCGGATGACGCAATGATCCTGCTGGCACGTGAAGTGGCCAAGAAGATCGAGGATGAACTCGACTACCCCGGTCAGATCAAGGTCAACATGGTACGCGAGACGCGCGCTATCGACTACGCAAAATAACACGAAAAAGAACCGCCAAAAGGCGGTTCTTTTCTGTTATCTACGCGCCTGATGGCACGAAGGTCGTTTATTCCTTCTTATTTTGCTCGGACGGTTGCGCCTTCTTTTTGCGGTATGCACGCACGCGCCAGAACACACCGCCTGCAATGCCAAGCAGCACCAGCACCGGCCAGAGCATCACAATCATCAGAATCAGGCCGCGCACCACAGCAGTCATGCCGCCGAGACCGTTCTGCGCTGCCTGCGCCACCTGTGCACCGAAACCGGTGCCCTCAGAGACCGCGGTCAGCGTCTGTACTTCGCGCAATGTGACATCAAAGGTGGAGAAACCCACCAAATCGTCGTAATGCCGCTTTTCGCCCGTCAGGCTGTCGATTTCATATTCGCAGTCAGCCAGCGCATTCTCCAGCGAAATGATGTCCTCCATCTTCGCCGCCTGATCGAGCAGCGCAAGCAGCCGCTCGTGCTTGGTCTGCAAGGTTGCCAATCGTGTTTCGATATCGGTATACTGCTCAGTCACGTCCTCGCTCCACCGATTGGCGGACACAACATGGCAGGTTTCGCCCAGCTGGGCGAAAAAGGTTTCGAACTGCTCCTGCGGCACCCGCAGCGTATAATTTGCTGTGCGGCTGCCTTTTTCACCGGCGTTCCCGCTCGACTGAATATAACCGCCGGCCTCGGCGGTCATCTGCTCGAGCGCCGTGCAGGTTGCGTCATAGTCCTGCGTCTCAAGCGTCAAATCCGCCGACAGAATCAGCTTGGCATTTTCCCTTATTGCGGAGAAATCTGCCGCGCCTTCGGACGCCGCTGCATCCATGGCCGCACCGTTTTCCGCTTGTGCTGCCGAATCCCCGCTTGTGCTGCCTGCATCGCTTGACGCTGCACCACATGCGGCAAGCGAAAGCAGCAACAGCAGGACCAGTACCATACAAAGCCATCGTCGTTTCATCACAGGACACCCCTTTCCGTTTTGGTTATCCTGTTAGACGAATTGGCTTTCCTTCTGTTCCCAACTGTTACTGCTTTGTAAACCGCTCTATGTACGAATGGTCTTATACTTCCTTCTGATAAGTTGTCTGCTCGAACGACCCGATTGCACCGCATACGCCGCACACATCCGGACGCTCATCATAAATCGCGCCGCAGAACACACAGCGGTGGCCCTGTACGGCAACCGTTTTCTTTTTCGGCGGCAAGGAAGCCGTATCCTCTTCCTTTTTCGCCCCCTGGCTCAGCGACATCAAAGCGCTCATGAAACGCAGCTCATGGTCCTGCTCAATCTTGGCGATATTGTCAAACAACAGGCCAATATCCTCGAAGCCTTCCTCGCGGGCAATCTTTGCGAAGCTCGGATACATGCTGCTCCATTCGCCGTACTCACCCTTAATAGCTGTCTGCAAATTCTCCGCACTGGTGCCAATGCCGGTCAACTTCTCATACAGCAGCCGGCCATGCGCGCCCTCGTTCTGTGCCAGACCGGTGAACAGTTCAGCAATGTCCTCATGTCCTTCCTTACGGGCCTTATCTGCAAAAAACAGATACTTATTACGGGCCATAGACTCCCCGCTGAACGCTGCCTGCAAATTCTGTTCGGTGCGAGATCCTTTCAAGTTCATTCCAATTTCCTCCTTATAATGATATTTATTTACAATTAATAATAAATATCATTTAATAAATAAAGTATACTACTCTTCCCGTCTGTTTGCACGATTTATAACAAATCTGTAACCATTTTGTAATTTTTTTGTAACCTTTTGCATTAAAAAATCCCGAAAGCATTTTCCTTCCGGGATTGGATTTTCCATGCGATATGCAACTGCTCATTTTCGCTTGGCAAAGCACTCCTTGATGCCGACAGCCAGCAAGAACACGCCGAATGCGCGCCGCAGCCAATCGGTCTCCATATATGCCGCCAGCAAGCAAGCAGCGCCGGCGGCAGGCACGCCCGCCCCAATACACCACAGAGCCGCCCGCTTTTCAACCAAACCGTTTTTGATGTGCGACCAGAGCGCTGCGGGCGCGCAGGCAAGGAAGTACAGCAAGTTAATGCCCGCCGCTTGATACTGTCCCATCCCGGCAAGCATGGTCAGATACAGCATAAGCAGCGAACCGCCTCCCACACCGCAGCCGGACAGGATACCGGTCACCAGTCCGACAACGGCAGCCAGAAGCGCGCTCACAGCAGCAATACGGCGCGTACCCCGCCGTAAAGCAGCAGCAGACCGAACGCGCGCCGCAGCCACACCATATCTATCCGATGAAAAACGCGGCCCGCAATCCAGCCGCCCAGCACACCGCCCAGCAGATAGGGCCACGCTGCCGCAAATGCCAATCCGCCCTGCATCCAGTAGAGCGCAGCGGATAACGCACTGAGCGGAAAAATGACCGCAACCGAGGTCGCAAATGCGCGTCGTTCCTCCAAACCGCACCAGTATACCAGCAGCGGCACCAGAAACAGACCGCCGCCCGCACCAAAAAAGCCGTTGGCTGCGCCTGCAAGCGCACCGGTTACCGCATATTTTGCATTATCCTTCATAAAAAACAGCCCTCCGGCAACAGTTTGTGCCGAAGAGCTGTGGTTTATGTGTTTTGGGTGAGATTTACTTCTTGCCCAGCGTACCGGTTGCCAGAGCGGACAGGTACGCATTGATAAAGCCGTCGATATCGCCGTCCATAACCGCATTGATGTTTGCATTTTCAAAACCGGTGCGCGTGTCCTTGGCAAGCGTGTAGGGCATAAAGACGTAGGAGCGAATCTGGCTGCCCCATTCAATCTTCTTCTGGTCGCCCTTGATGTCGGAAATCTTCTCCAGATGCTCACGCTCCTTGATTTCAACCAGCTTGGAACGCAGCATGCGCAAGCAGTTATCCTTGTTCTGGAACTGGCTGCGCTCGGTCTGGCAGGAAACCACGATGCCGGTTGCCTTGTGAATCAGACGCACCGCCGACGAGGTCTTGTTAATATGCTGGCCGCCTGCACCGGAGGAACGGAACACCTGCATTTCGTAATCGTCCGGCTTAATCTCGAAATCCGCCGAGTCATCCGGGATATCCGGGATGACCTCGACTGCGGAGAACGAGGTGTGGCGTCGGCCGGAAGCGTCAAACGGAGAAATACGCACCAGACGGTGTACGCCCGACTCGCCTTTGAGGAAGCCGTAAGCGTTCTCGCCCTCAATCAGGATATCCGCGCTCTTCAGGCCCGCTTCTTCGCCGTCCTGATAGTCCATAATCTTATAGGTGAAGCCGTGACGCTCGGCCCAGCGGGTGTACATGCGGTACAGCATTTCGCACCAGTCCTGCGCCTCGGTACCGCCCGCACCTGCATGGAAGGACACCAGCGCGTTATTATGGTCGTACTCGCCGGTCAGCAGCGTGGACAGCTTCTGCTCGGCCACGCCCTCTTCCAGCTCCTTATAGCCGTTTTCCAGCTCCTCGAGCATGGACTCGTCGTTTTCCTCGATTGCCATTTCGCAAATCGTCAGCAAATCGTCGCACAGGCTGTTCAGATGATTATACGCTTCAATCTTACCCTTGAGTGCACCCATGCGGGAAACAATCTTCTGGCTTTCCTCCGGATTGTCCCAGAAGCCGGGCTGGGAGGACTTAATCTCCAGCTCCTCAACCTCACGCTTTGCCCGGTCCAAGCCGAGCGACTCATACAGCTCCTCAAGCTGGGGCTTTAAATTGTTCAGTTTGACCTTGTATTCCTCGAACTCAAGCATGAAAATGCTCCTTCACGTATTTTTCAGTAGTATATAGTATACCGTTTTGCGGGGAACTTGTAAAGTTTTTTCTAAGTTTGGCTTGACTAACCCTTATCCTTCCGATATATTTTTAGGTACAACAAAAGGGAGTAGCTCACGCCTGCGGGCGTGGTCGGCATCGTCAATCACGGTCGAACCTTCGGCCCGTGCCTACCGGAAGCAGCGAGACTTTTATTGCAGATGCGCAATAAAAGTCTCTTTTTTTGCGCTCGGATATGCTATCGTAACATCATAGGGGGTTGTATCATGTTATCATTTATCATGTTGGTATTCGGTTTTGTCCTGCTCGTCTGGGGCGCGGACAAATTTGTCGCAGGCGCGTCCGCGCTGGCGCGGCGGCTGGGCGTATCGCCCTTGCTCGTCGGCCTGACGATTGTCGCCTTCGGCACGTCCGCGCCCGAGCTTGCCGTCAGTCTGACCGCCGCCTTGCAGGGTGCCAATGAAATCGCGGTCGGCAACGTCCTCGGCTCGAATATTTTCAATCTGCTGATGGTTGCCGGCCTGTCCGCGGTGGTCTGCCCGCTCGTCATGGACCGCACGCTGCTGCGGCGCGACTGGCCGATTTCGGTCGGCGCGGCCATCCTGCTGCTGGTGTATATCTTACCAGACCCGACCATTTCTCGCATCGAGGGCATCATTCTGTTGCTCCTGTTCGCGATGGTGCTCGGCACGCAAATCCGCGCGGCGCTCAAAAACCGAGACACCCTAGCAAGCGAAGAGGATGAGGTGCCGATGCGCCCGCTGATGATTGGCGTTAATATCGTGCTCGGCCTTGCCTGCATCATCATCGGCGGTCAGCTCGCGGTAAACGGCGCGACCGGCATCGCGCGCATGTTCGGCCTGTCTGAGACGCTCATCGGCCTGACCATCGTCGCTATCGGCACCAGCCTGCCCGAACTGGTCACCTCGCTGGTGGCCGCCCGCAAGGGACAGAATGAAATCGCAATGGGTAACGTCATCGGCTCGAACATCTTTAATCTGCTGCTTATTCTCGGTGTTTCCGCAACCATTACGCCCATCCCGGTGCAGGCGACCTCGATCATTGATGCGCTCGTGCTCATCGGCATCAGCGTTGTGTTCTATCTTCCTGCGCGCCGCGGTAAGCTCGGTCGTGCGCCCGGCGCAATTATGGCGCTCACCTATGTTGTCTATACCGTATATCTGATTATGCGATAAAGCAAAAAAAGGCGCCTGTAGGCGTCTTTTTTTGCATCATGACATTCGTTTACAAAAAATTTGTTTGTTTCCCGCCCATTGTGTGCTATAATATTTTCTGTATGAATGAACGGGACTTTTGTCCCTTTTGAAAGGCTGAATCAAGAATGGCTAACCTTTTCACCAAAATTTTCGGCACTCATTCCTCGCACGAGCTGAAAAAGATCTATCCCATTGCGGACAAGGTCGATGCGCTCGAAGAACAGTATAAAAAGCTGACCGACGCTGAGCTACGTGCCAAAACCGATGAATTCAAGGCCCGCTACCAGAACGGCGAATCGCTCGACGACCTGCTGCCCGAGGCGTTCGCCACCTGCCGCGAAGCCGCGTGGCGCGTGCTGGGCATGCGACATTACCGCGTGCAGGTCATCGGCGGCATTGTGCTGCATCAGGGCCGCATTGCAGAGATGAAAACCGGCGAAGGCAAAACGCTGGTTGCAACCCTGCCCGCCTACCTCAATGCGCTGACCGGCAAGGGCGTGCACATCGTCACGGTCAACGATTACCTTGCCAAGCGCGACAGCGAATGGATGGGCAAGGTTTACCGTTTCCTCGGTCTGACCGTCGGTCTGGTCATCCACGCGGTCGAGCCTGGCGAGCGCAAAGCGATGTACGAAGCGGACATCACCTACGGTACGAACAACGAATTCGGTTTCGACTATCTGCGCGACAACATGGCGATTTACAAAAAGGCCATGGTGCAGCGCGGACACGCGTTTGCCATCGTCGACGAGGTCGACTCCATCCTGATTGACGAGGCTCGTACCCCGCTGATTATCTCGGGTCAGGGCGAAAAGTCCTCTCAGCTTTATGAAATGGCTGACCGCTTTGCCGCGGGCCTCAAGTGCCTGCGCGTCAAGGAAGTCGACGCAAAGGAAGAGCAGGACGATATCGATGCGGACTATATTGTCGACGAAAAGGCCCGCACCGCGACCCTCACCCCCAAGGGCACCGCACGCGCGGAGCAGTATTTCCGTGTGGAAAACCTGTCCGACCCGGCCAATACCACGCTCCAGCATCACATCAATCAGGCCATCAAGGCGCGCGGCGTGATGCAGCGCGACGTGGACTACGTCGTGCGCGACGGTCAGGTCATCATCGTCGACGAGTTTACCGGCCGTCTGATGTTCGGCCGCCGCTACAACGAGGGCCTGCATCAGGCCATCGAGGCCAAGGAAGGCGTTAAGGTTGCGCACGAAAGCAAGACACTGGCCACCATTACCTTCCAGAATTACTTCCGTCTGTACGGCAAGCTGTCCGGCATGACCGGTACCGCGCTGACCGAGGAGGAGGAATTCCGCCACACCTACAAGCTGGACGTTATCGAAATCCCGACCAACAAGCCGATTGCCCGTAAGGACAACCCGGACGCGGTTTACAAGAACGAGCGCGGCAAGATTCATGCGACGATTGCACGCATCGAAGCCTGCCATGCCAAGGGCCAGCCGATTCTGGTCGGCACGGTGTCGATTGAAAAATCCGAAGAGCTGTCCAAGCTGCTCAAGGCCAAGGGCATCAAGCACACCGTTTTGAACGCAAAGTATCACGAGCGCGAGGCGGATATCGTCGCGCAGGCGGGCAAGTCCGGTGCGGTTACGATTGCAACCAACATGGCCGGCCGTGGTACGGATATCATGCTCGGCGGCAACGCGGAAACCATGGCGCTCGACGAGCTGAAAAAGGGCGACTATACGCCGGAACTGCTGTATGAAGCCAACGGTCACGCCGAAACCGATGACCCCGAAGTGCTCGCCATCCGTGAGAAGTTCCAGGAACTCTATCAGAAGTATAAGAAGGAAACCGATGCGGACGCCGAAAAGGTGCGTGCGGCAGGCGGTCTGTATATTCTGGGCACTGAGCGGCACGAATCCCGCCGTATCGACAACCAGCTGCGCGGCCGTGCCGGCCGTCAGGGCGACCCGGGTGAATCCAGCTTCTATATCTCGCTGGAGGACGACTTGATGCGTCTGTTCGGCTCGGAGCGCATTCAGAATATGATGGATTCGCTGGGTATCGATGAAAACGAGCCGATCGACCAGAAAATCCTGTCCGGCGCCATCGAAAACGCGCAGAAGAAGATTGAATCCCGTAACTTTGCCACCCGTAAGCACGTGCTGGAATACGACGACGTGCTCAACACCCAGCGCCAGACCATCTACGGTCAGCGCCTGCAGGTGCTGGAGGGCAAGGATATCAAAGACAATATCCTGAACATGGTCGATGATACCATCGCCCGCGCGGTGCACGCCGCAGTCGGCGAAAACCACCTCATCACCCCGGAAATGGTCGAGCAGGCACGCCGTCCGTTTATCGGCATGTTCCTGCGGCCGGAGGACTGCACCTTCACACCCGAAGAATGCGACGATCTGACCGCCGCTCAGCTGACCAATGTGCTGACCGATCAGGCGCACAAGGTCTACGAGGCCAAGGAGCAGGCCATCGGCGCGCCGATCATGCGCGAACTCGAGCGCGTGGTGCTGCTCAAAAATGTTGATACCAAGTGGATGGATCACATCGACGCGATGACCGAGCTGCGCAACGGTATCGGCCTGCGCGCTTACGGTCAGCATGACCCGGTTGTTGAGTATAAGCGCGAGGGCTTCGATATGTTCGACGCCATGATCGACGCCATCCGTGAGGACACCGTGCGCATGATCTTCCTGGCGCAGGTACGCACCCGCGAGGAACCCAAGCGCGAGCAGGTCGCCAAGGAAACGAGTGCGGCCGGCGCGACGGATGGTTCGGTCAAGGCCGAGCCCAAGCGCGTGGGCAAGAAGGTCGGCCCGAACGACCCGTGTCCGTGCGGCAGCGGCAAGAAATACAAAAAGTGCTGCTACCTCAAGGCGGACAACCCGTATAAATAAAAAGAAAAAGGGAAACCCCACGGGTTTCCCTTTTTCCCTCTTTTCCCTGTTTTTCAGTTTTGCCGGCGTTTGAAATCCAGATAGCCCTGCAAAATCAGGCTCGCCGCGACCGCATCGACCGTCTGGCGGTGCTTTTTCGCCTTTTTGCCCGTCTGATGCAGGATGTCATGCGCTGCAACTGTCGTGCGACGCTCGTCCCACAGCGTCACCGGCAGCCCGGTGCGCTCTCTGAGCGTTTCGGCCAACGCTTCACACTTGTGCGCACGCTCGCCGGCCGTGCCGTCCATATTTTTCGGCCAGCCCAGCACAATCTCCTCGATTTTGTTTTCCGCGATGAAGGCCGTCAGCTTGTCGAGCAGCTTGTCGTAATTCCATTCGTGGATGACGCTCGGCGAACCGGCCAGAAACCCGGACGCATCCGAAATTGAAAGACCGGTGCGCGCATCCCCGTAATCAATACCCAAAATACGCATGCGAATACTCCTATATGTTGTGTAATAAGCTAAGTATATCACAAAAACGCAAAAAAACCAGCACTTTTTTCTCGAAAACCCTTGACCGCCGGTTTTCTCCATGCTATACTTTAAGAACCTATGCAGGTTCTTTTTTTTGCGCCCATTTTTCGCGTGTCTCGGAAAAAGGGCCCGGAACACTGGCAAAGGGAGGCAAATTGTCCCGCGCCCGGCCAAAGGGGCACGGGAAGGGACGAATATTAAAAGGAGGTGCCGTTATTTATGCGCGTGAAAATTACGCTGGCCTGCACCGAGTGCAAGCAAAGAAACTATGACACAATGAAGAACAAGAAGAACAACCCGGACCGTATGGAAATGAACAAGTACTGCCGTTTCTGCCGGAAGCACACGCTGCACCGCGAAACGAAGTAAGAGAAAGGAAGTAGCTTCATGGCTGAAGAAACCAAGGCGAAAAAGCCCGGTCTCTTTGCGCGTATCGGCAAGTGGTTCCGCGAGCTGAAGAGCGAGTGCCGTAAGATTGTATGGCCCACTCGCCAGCAGACGGTGAACAACACGCTGGTTGTGATTGCCTGCGTCATCCTGATCGGTATTTTCATCTGGGTCCTCGATATCGTGTTCGGTCTCGGCGTCCAGACGCTGCTCAACGCTTTCGCCGCCTAAAAGGAGGCATTTATGTCAGACGCTGCAAAATGGTATGTGGTGCACACATACTCCGGCTACGAAAACAAAGTGGCCTCTTCGATCGAAAAAGCGGTCGAAAACCGCAAGCTGCATGACCTGATCCCCGCCGTCAACATCCCGACCGAAACGGTCACGGAAGTGAAGGACGGCAAAAGCCGCGAGGTGGAGCGCAAGCTCTTCCCTGGCTACGTGCTTGTCAAAATGGTTATGACTGACGAAACCTGGTATCTGGTTCGCAATACCCGCGGCTGCACCGGTTTTGTCGGACAGGACAAGTCCGGCGGCTCCAAACCCATCCCGCTGACGGACGATGAGATCGCCGCGATGGGCGTGGAGAAGCGTGAGATCGAGGTAAACTACGCACCCGGCGACAGCGTGCGCGTCATCGACGGCGCATTGGCCGGCTTTATCGGCGTAGTATCGTCGGTGGAAGCGGATAAGAACAAGGTTAACGTCACGGTTTCCATGTTCGGCCGCGAAACCCCTGTCGAGCTGGAACTTGACCAGGTCGAGACGCTCGACGAGTAAAACATTCTTTCGGCATATCGCCGGAAATGCGCGCGGAAGGCGCGCGGCAAGTGGGAGAGCTCCCGCATAAGGGACTCGCCAATTACCACATTTATTGAAGGAGGAACCTTTCAACATGGCACAGAAAGTAGTAGGTTATATTAAGCTCCAGATTCCCGCAGGCAAGGCAACCCCGGCTCCCCCGGTAGGTCCGGCCCTCGGCCAGCACGGCGTGAACATCATGTCTTTCACCAAGGAATTCAACGAGCGCACCAAGAACGATGCCGGTATGATTATCCCGGTTGTTATCACGGTCTATGCCGACCGTTCGTTCAGCTTCATCACCAAGACTCCCCCGGCGCCGGTCCTCATTAAGAAGGCCTGCGGCATCGAGTCCGGTTCGGCCGTTCCGAACAAGACCAAGGTTGCCAAGCTGTCCAAGGCTGACTGCCAGAAGATCGCGGAAACCAAGATGCCCGACCTGAACGCTGCTTCTCTGGAAGCTGCGATGAGCATGATCGCAGGCACCGCCCGTTCGATGGGTATCACCGTCGAGGAATAAGTTTTAAGTTAAGCTGAATGGATTTTGACCGCGCTTTTTGCAGGCGCCGGTCAAAGTGGGAGGGTTAGGTTTAGCCTATTCCCGCATTACCACTTAAGGAGGATTTATTGTGCATAAAGGTAAAAAGTATGTAGACAGCGCAAAGACCATTGATCGTTCCAAGCTGTACGATCCGGCAGAAGCGCTTTCCACCGTTATTTCCACTGCCAAGGCCAAGTTCGACGAGACCATCGAGCTGCATGTCAAGCTGGGTGTTGACTCCCGTCACGCCGACCAGCAGGTTCGCGGCGCAATCGTACTGCCGCACGGCACCGGTAAGAATGTCCGCGTTGCTGTTTTCGCCAAGGGTGCGAAGGCAGATGAGGCGCTGGCTGCCGGCGCAGACATCGTTGGCGCAGAGGACCTGATGGAGCGCATCCAGAAGGAGAACTTCTTTGAGTTCGACGTTGTTATCGCTACTCCGGACATGATGGGTCTGGTTGGCCGTCTGGGCCGCGTGCTCGGTCCTAAGGGCCTGATGCCGAACCCGAAGGCCGGCACGGTTTCCATGGACGTTGCTAAGGCGGTTCAGGAGTCCAAGGCTGGTAAGATCGAGTATCGTCTGGACAAGACCAACATCATCCACTGCCCGATCGGCAAGGCTTCCTTCGGCGCTGAGAAGCTGCAGGACAACTTCGACGCACTGATGGGCGCGATTATCAAGGCGAAGCCGGCTGCTGCCAAGGGCCAGTACGTCCGCTCCTGTGTTGTGGCTTCCACCATGGGCCCCGGCGTTAAGGTCAACGCTGCCAAGCTGATGGCGTAAGCGTCTGTCTGATACAGATTTCATGAACAATAAAAAGCACGCTGTTTCCAGCGTGCTTTTTTGTTGCCTTTACGCAATTGTTACAGCATGCGGTATGCTGTTGCAATCGCCTGCTCGCGAGTGAACAGGCCCTGCGGGTCGAACTTGTTTTCACCTGTGCCGTTCATGATGCCTTCGGAGACAACATAGTTGATGCCCTCGGTCGCCCACGACGAAATCTGTGCTGCGTCGGCAAACGAGGTAGATGCCGCGCCGCTCGACGATGCGCCCAGCAGCTTATCCGCGCCCATCAGGATTTTCGCCGCCTGCTCACGGGTCAGGCTCTCGTTCGGGCTGAATTTGTTGTTGCCTACGCCGTTGATGATGCCGAAGCGGTAGCAGGCGAGGACACTGGCATCCCAGGTGTCGGTCAGCGCTGCACGAGCATCATTGTACGAAATACCGGTCAGATAGAGCGCATTATCGTAATCCGTCATCTTTTTATGCAGCAGCGCATCGATAATCTGGCAAAACTCCTTGCGGGTGATGTTCTTCTGATAACCATTTTGCAGTGTATCCGGTACAATACCTGCGTTTGCTGCATCAACAACCGTTTGCGCTGCCCAACCGGAGGGCGTATCAAAGTCGCGCGGCTGCATGCCCTTGGGCAGCGTACCCGAAGCATAGTCCACAATATGCAGCACGTTGGTCAGGTAACGGCCCGCACTCTGCACGGTCGAACCGCCGATGCTCAGGAAGGTCGACGCGCCGCCGTCGAGCGCCATCGCATCCACTGCACCCAGCCCCTTGAGATAATTGGCGATACTGCGCATGGACGCACTCGACGCACTGCCCAGCACCAGCTGGCCGTTGCTCATAATTGCCGCGAACGAACGGGAGGAAACGTAATCCGGAGACTGCTTGGGATCGGTAAAATCGCTGTTCTGATCACAGACATTGACGCCGTCCTTGAGCAGCAGCGGGCCTGCGCCCACACCGTTGACAATATCCGTCCACTCGGAAGCACTGTCATGCTGCGGCGTGTATACCGTTTTGCGCACCGCGTCGTTGCCGATTTGCGGCTCGAGCGTGTAAGTCACCATATTGTTCCATGCGCTCTGGTTGATAACCAGCACGGTCGTGCCCCACGACAGAGCGGGCACCGTACCGCCAACCTGAATATTCGTTACAACGCTGTTCTGAATGGTAATAATGCGCGCACCGGAGGCGACGTTCACCGCCCGTCCGTATACCGGCGTCAGCAGGTAGCTTGCCCATGCGTTGTTCGCGTTGTAATCGTTGACCGAGTATGCTGTGACGGTTGCGCTGTCCTCGCCGCGGAACGCGATTTTCGTCTCAATCTTAACGCGGTCAATTAACGGCTTGCCGGAAGAAGTGAAAACCAGCGTCGGCTTTTCACCGCCGCCGTTGACCACTTCGCCACCTTGGATGACCGTCGCGTAAACCGTCGCGCCACCGCTGTAAGCGTCAAAATAGCCGCCATTGATGGAAGCGACCACGGTTTTTCCGCCCTCAGATGCCTTGGCGTTGACATGGCCGGAGGCCGACTGTGTCTGGAACAGGCGGTTATTGGCCAGCGTAACTTCACCTGTGCGCCCTGCACCCATTTCCAGATAGACCATCGTGCCGCCGATCGCCATACTTTGCCGCTGCGTGCCGCCTGCTGCGCCCGCCGCCACCGGCAGCAGCATCAGTCCGGCGCACACAAGACTCAGCACTCGTTTGTATAATGTTCGCATGGTATTCCCCCTTTTGTTATTTTCAAGCTCAGTTTAACATATTTTTCTTATTTGCACAACAAGATTGTAAATATCTTTCTATTCTTGTTCTTTTTTACCAGAGTTTATAATTTTCCTTTTTATAACGATAATTTCTTTCATTTATGCTTGACAGATTCATTTATTTTCGATATAATATATGAGCTTGGTCAAAGACAGCAGGCAGCCGTAAGGCTTTAAAGGCGTTTTCGCCGCCCGCCGAGGTCAACACGGAATGGATAATTACCATCTTTATGGGTTTTCTGTGTACCCTCCCTGTGTCTTTGCACCGGGAGGGTACTTTTATTTTTTAGGAGGTGAAAAAGATGCCGAATGCAAAGGTTCTGGAAGAGAAGAAGGCTCTGGTTGCGTCTCTGGTAGAGAAGATCAAGAATTCTCCGGCCGGCGTGCTGGTCGATTACAAGGGCATCAACGTTGAGGATGATACCAAGCTCCGCCGTCAGCTGCGTGAAGCAGGCGTTGAGTATATGGTCATCAAGAACACCCTGATCCGCTTTGCGGCGAAGGAACTGGGCTTTGACGCTCTGGAAGAGCACCTGAACGGCACTTCCGCGCTGGCGATTTCGACCACGGACGACGTGATCGCACCCGCTAAGATTCTGGGTGACTTCGCCAAGACCCACGAGAACTTCACGATCAAGGCCGGTTATCTGGAAGGTAAGGTAATCGATGAGGCCGAGGTCAAGAAGCTGGCCAACATGCCGAGCAAGGAAGTCCTTATCGCTCAGGTACTGTACAGCTTCAACTTCCCCATTATGCAGCTTGCTATTGCCTGCGATGCTATCGTTAAGAAGGCTGAGGGCAACGAGGAAATGAAGGTAGCCGATCTGGTTGCCGCGAAGGTTCCGGCTGCGGAGGAAGCTCCCGCTGAAGAGGCTCCCGCTGCGGAGTAATCAAACAAATTTTAAAAATAACTTAAATGGAGGTTTAATCCCATGACTGTTGCAGAGATTATGGAAGCTGTAAAAGAGCTCAAGGTTATGGAGCTCTCCGAGCTGGTAAAGGCTCTGGAAGAAGAATTTGGCGTATCCGCTACCCCGGTTGCCGTTGCAGGTGCTGCTGCTGGCGCTGGTGACGCTGCTGCTGCCGACGCTAAGACCGATTTCGACGTTGTTCTGGTTGACGCTGGTTCCTCCAAGATCAACGTTATCAAGGTTGTTCGTGAGATCACCGGCCTGGGCCTGAAGGAAGCCAAGGAGAAGGTTGACTCCGCTCCGCAGACCATCAAGGAAGCTGCTCCGGAAGCTGAAGCGAACGAGATCAAGGAGAAGCTCGAGGCTGCTGGCGCTAAGGTTGAGCTCAAGTAATTTTCCGATTGCTCGGCCGGCCCTTTCAGGGTTGCAAGCTGTCTGAAACCCGGCAGGTATTGCTTTTAGCAATACCTGCCGTTTGTTTTGTCCTTTTGTATTTCATATACGGATAATTCCGGAAATGAGGCCCTGTTATGTATCCCTTTCTGACCAAACTGGGCGGCTTTGCCCGACGTGAAGCCGTACTGGTGATATCATTTGTGTGCGCCCTGCTGTCCATGCTGGCCGTTCCGCCCGACGCCGCCTATGCCGGGTACATTGACCTGCGCGTACTTTGCCTGCTGTTCTGCCTGATGGCGGTGGTGGCGGGTTTGCAGCAATGCGGCCTGTTTACCGTGCTGGCGCAGCGCCTGCTCACCGGCCGCAAGCAGCTGCGGCTGCTGTATCTTGCGCTGGTACTACTGCCGTTTTTCTGCTCCATGCTGATCACCAACGATGTGGCGCTCATCACCTTTGTGCCGTTTACCGTGCTGGTGCTCGGTCATATCGGCCGCATGGAGGCGCTCATCCGCGTGGTTGTGCTGCAAACGCTGGCCGCCAACCTCGGCAGCATGGCGACCCCGGTCGGCAACCCGCAAAACCTGTTCCTCTGCTCGTATTACGGGCTGAGCTTCGGCGCGTTTGTGCGCGTTGTGCTGCCGCTGACGTTGGTCAGTCTGGTTGCGCTGTCGGTCGCCGCGCTGTGGACGCGGGGTGAGACCATCGAAATCACATTCCCTCAGCAGGAGCATATTGCGCAGCCGCGCCTGTTTCTGCTGCTGTGCCTGCTGTTCGTGCTGTGTCTGCTGTCGGTCGTACATGTGCTGCATTACGGCATCACGACCGCAGCGGTTGCCCTGTGCCTGCTGTTGTTTGCACGCGGCCTGTTCGCACGCGTGGACTATGCGCTTCTGTTCACCTTTGTCTGTTTCTTTATTTTCGCAGGCAATATCGGCCGCATTGACGCGGTGCGCAGCGCGCTCGAGCTGCTGCTCGAACGCAGCACTTACTGGACCAGCGTACTGGCCAGTCAGGTCATCAGCAACGTGCCTGCGGCGGTGTTGCTTTCCGGATTTACCGACAATTGGCGCGCGCTGCTGGCTGGTGTGGACGTCGGCGGTCTGGGCACGCCAATTGCGTCGCTGGCAAGCCTCATCTCGCTCAAGCTGTACTTACGCGCGGAAAACGCCTCGTTGCCGCGCTACCTGCTGGTGTTTACGCTGGCCAATATCGCAGGGCTGGTCCTGCTGTCGGGCGCTGCGTTCCTGTTCGGCTGTGTCGGCTGAATACATCCCTTCCAGTGGCATATCGCCGTCCTCCCTGTCTTTTCGGCAGGTGGACGGCGCTTTTTTTGTCTTTCCGTGTCGTGTCCAGCCGCCACAAGGCAAAATCCCTTGCGTATCGGGGCAAAAAAGGGTATACTAACCATATCTGAATTATCTGGAGGAATACTGGAATGCAGGATGGATTTGTCAAAATCGCTACCGCAACGCCCGATTTGCGCGTGGCGGACTGCGCCTATAACGCTTCCGAAATCATAGAGCAGGCAAAACAGGCCGCCGCCAAGGGCGCGCGCCTAATCGTGTTCCCCGAGCTTTGCCTGACCGGCTACACCTGCGGCGACCTGTTTTTGCAGGAGGTCTTGCTGGACGGTGCGCTGGATGCACTCGAAACGGTCTGCCGCGAAACAGCTAAGTTGGAGGCCGTCGTACTGGTCGGCCTGCCGCTGCGCGTGCGCGGCAAGCTGTACAACTGCGCGGCTGTTCTGTGCGGGGGCGAGATACTGGCTTTTGTTCCCAAGCAGCACCTGCCGAACTATTCCGAATTTTATGAGCAGCGCCACTTCGTTTCCGGCGAACTGCTGGACGGCATGGAGGGTGTAACCGTGCGAAACGGCAGCGGCGAGGCCGTCTGCGTGCCGGTCGTGACCGGGCAGGTGTTCACCTGTGAGGACGCGCCGCTGTTTACCTTCGGCGTGGAAATTTGTGAGGACCTTTGGGTGCCCAATCCGCCCTCGACCATGCTGGCGCAGGGCGGTGCGTATATCATTGCCAACCTGTCCGCTTCGGATGAAATCATCGGCAAGGCCGCCTACCGCCGCGACCTCGTGCGGCAGCAGTCCGGCCGTCTGCTGTGCGCCTATCTGTATGCGGACGCGGGCTTTGGAGAATCCACGCAGGACTTAGTATTCGCGGGACACAACCTGATTGCGGAAAACGGCGCGCTGCTGGCCGAAAGCCGCATGTTCACCCACGGCATCACCTATGCCGACATTGATTTGCAGCGTCTGGCGCATGAGCGGCAGCGCATGAACACCTTCCAAAGTGTGCCGACCGGCGAGTTTTCCTTCCATTTGCCCATGTCGGACTGCGACCTCACCGACCGCAGTTTCCCGCGCACCCCATTCGTGCCTGCAAACAAGACGCTGCGCGACGAGCGCTGCGAAGAGATTCTGACCTTACAGGCCACCGGCCTTGCCACCCGTCTGCGCCATACGCACGCGAAAACCGCTGTGATTGGTCTGTCGGGCGGACTGGATTCCACGCTTGCGCTCATCGTCGCCGTGCACGCCTTTGACATGTTGGGGCTTGACCGCAAAGGTATCCTCGCGGTGACCATGCCCTGCTTCGGCACGACCGCGCGCACGCGCGGCAACGCAGAAAAGCTGGCGGACGCTTACGGCGTGACGCTCCAGACCGTGGACATCAAAGCTGCGGTCGACCAGCACTTTGCCGACATCGACCAGAGCAAGGACGACCTCTCGGTGACGTTTGAAAACGGACAGGCGCGCATGCGCACGCTGGTGCTGATGAACCTCGCCAACAAACACGGCGGCATGGTGGTCGGCACGGGCGACCTGTCCGAGCTGGCACTTGGCTGGGCGACCTACAACGGCGACCACATGAGCATGTACGGCGTTAACGCCTCCATCCCCAAGACGCTGGTGCGCTATCTGGTGGCCTACGAGGCCGACCGGACGCTGGGCGAACTGAGTGATGTGCTGTGCGATGTGCTGGATACGCCCGTCTCCCCCGAGCTGCTGCCGCCCAAGGACGGCGAAATCAGCCAGAAAACCGAGGATTTGGTCGGCCCGTACGAGCTGCACGACTTTTTCCTTTATTATA
>ENA-OWPN01001301-OWPN01001301.1-human-gut-metagenome-genome-assembly--contig:-NODE-1301-length-23962-cov-7.501318_pt1 | contig 23962 bp, 28 predicted proteins | sample MGYA00248266_ERZ651850 | MGnify/ENA primary metagenome ERZ651850 (study PRJEB26924, sample SAMEA4378296) | human gut metagenome | biome: human gut; feature: human-associated habitat; material: faeces... | reverse complement strand
ACGTGAGCGTTTCCACTCATACGGCTCAAGCATTTCATCACGCTTTCGCGCGGCGCTCCAAGAGAATTTGCTGGCAATGCTTATGGACGTAAGCCATATTGCGCACCTCGTCCTTGCCGCCCATGGATTTCGGGACTTTGAAGAAAATCTCCCTCTCGTCACCGATGTCCATTGGGAGTCCACAGTGATAGCAACACCCTTTTTGGTTCTTCCAGACCTGCTTAAAACGTCCGGACAGGCGCTCCATTCCATGCCTGAATTTCCGATTTGTGAAGTATTGGGTGTCAAAGTAGGGGTTTGCATCCATTCGTACCTTGGTATGGCGGATAATCGGGATACTGTCTGTTCGCTGAAGCACTTTGTCCTCGGTGGAGAACACCCAATTCCGGTTACTTCTACGGTGCCAATAGTTGGTGGAGACCCACCACCGTCCCTTGTGAGGATGGCGACGTTTCGCCCACTGCCATAGTAATTCATAGAGAGTGTAGTCGATATGGGAAAATGCTTCACTGGCGCAGACCGACTGGTGATAATTTGCCCAACTACGGATCAGCCGGTTCAACACTCCAATCAGGACTTCCTGCTTCCACGCCTTACCGCGTCCGAGGATCGTCTCGGACAGAGAGGCTTTCAGGGCTTTTAAGGCTTTCTTGGATGGCTTGACGATGAGCTTTCCTTTGAATTTTCGGAATGTCCAGCCCAGCATATCAAAACCGTCGTCGATGTGGGTGATGACCGTCTTTTCCTCGGACAGTTCCAGCCCTCTGGCCTGCAGAAAATCGCGGAGGATTTCTTTGGCTTCTTCCGCAATCTCTTTTGTGACCGCTGTGACAATGAAAGCGTCGGCATAGCGCACCAGATTGACCTTGCTCTTGTTGTGGACAAATGCACTGACCTCACCCTTGGCACTCAAATCAAAGTGGTCACTCAGGACTTTTTGCATTCCGTCCAGCGTCAAGTTTGCAAGTATGGGGGAGATGATGCCGCCCTGGGGTGTGCCCGCATCGGTGGGGAACAGCTCATCGCGGAACACAAATCCCGCTTTCAGAAACTGTTTCAATACAGATTTGTCCATGGGAATATGCTTAATGAGCCAGTCGTGGCTGGTATGGTCATAACACCCTTTGATGTCGCCCTCCAGCACCCATTCCGGGGAGCAGCTGCGGCTGAGCGCCGTGAAGATATATTCACAGGCATCCTGCGCGCAGCGCCCCTTGCGGAAGCCAAAGGATTTCGTATCCGCTGTTGTCTCTGACACCGGGTCGAGGGCCAGTGCGTAGAGCGCCTGCAAGGCCCTGTCATACATACAGGGGATGCCCAGCGGGCGTTTCGTCTTTTTGCCCTTTTTCTCAATGAATACCCGACGCAGTGGCTTTGCCTTGTAGCCCTTGTCTGTCAGGGTCAGAACACCGCGCATTTTAGCGGCTGGGGTAGACCACAGCACACCATCCACGCCCGGTGTCTTTTTCCCTTTGTTGGTGGTCACTTTCCGCACCGCCAACACTTTTGCATAGTACGAATGAGTTAAAAGATACTGCAATCGTTTCACTGTGTTCCATTTATTCTCTTGGGTCGCCTTAGCAATCCTGGCTTGCAGCCTATTAACCTCGGCTTCTGCTTTCTTCCAGTCGATGGATTTCCACTGTCGTTCCAGCGCCGCCGCGTCCGGCAATCTCTCAGGGTTTTTACACCCCGTCGTTGAACAATTACCGTTCATAGGTTTACCTCCTTTTCTTGCTATGAAATACCGTGGGATAAGTCAGCGCCCTTTCGGGCCGGGGCAAAGTCTGAACCCCTATCCCACCCCATTACAGGACGGGCGTTCGCTTTTTATCCCGTTCCTCTACCCTCTGCGCCATTTCTTCCCCTTGCGGGGTCGATACCTCTGCATTTCTGCAAAGGAACGCATAGGGCTTACCACGTTCCGCGCAACAAATAATCGTGTGCGTTTTAGGAGCCATCTTTGAGCCGGGAGGATTTGTGTCCATTTGCTGGGGGATTGCGAAAGTTCCCACAGCCGCCTCCGCACCTTTTGGTGTAGGCGTATCAGCCTGATTTCGCCTATTCCCTGTAACGACCCTTACGATGATTCACTTTACGTTCTCCATGACGCACTTATCCTTGCAGTACGGCTGAGTTAGGCTCTCAGATTTCCCACGTTGTCCCACAGGCTCCCCACCCCGCCGTTACCAGCGGCGCAGGCTGTGGTAGGATTACCCCAAATGGATAGGGCAGCTTTTTTAGGCAATTTGTTACGCGACTTCGTGTCGCACCTCACTCTCCGGATCCAGGATAAGGATATCATCTCTTGTGCGCAGGGCAATCTCCACCAATTCCTCTTTCGCGCTCATGCTCTTGCCGCTGCCCGACACGCCCAGCCGGAATGAATGGCCGTTGAGCAGCTGCGCCCGGTCGATGCGGATCATGTTGCCCGACACCGCGTTTTGCCCATAATAGATGCCGTTCGTGTGGTTGAGCTCCTGAGCCTTGAACGGCATCAGTACAGCCACGCTTTCCGTTGTCAGTGTACGCAAGGCATGAATACGCCGCACGCCGTAGGGCAGTACCGTGTCGAGGCCGTCCCGCTGCTGCCAGCGCAGGGTGGAAAGCTGGCACAGGTGTTTGCGCCCCACGGCCAGAAGGCTTTCCGTATCTGCGTCCAGCTGTTCTTTGCTTTCCGCCAGATGAACCACCGTCACAAGGCCGTACATCATGCGCTGGTCGCGCTCGGTCAAATCGTTCAGAAACTCTGTGGTTTCTTTCCGCTGGAGCTGCATATCGTAGGGAACATTCGCCGTGTAGTTGTTGGCATTGTTCTGCCGCCGCTGCCAGTTCGTCACATTCGTCTCCACGCCGAGCAGCTTGTTCTGCAGTTCCCGCACGGCCTCATCTGTGGGTACCGGCAGGATGTCGATGGACACCATCATGCTGCGGTCCAGCTCACACAGCTCCATGATGAAATCATCCTTGATGAAGCTTGCGTAATTCTGTAGATACAGCACCCGGCCCCATCGGACGTCCGACTTGAAAAAGTCGGCGTAAAACTCCAGACTGTCCGGGCAGAACCAGTCCTTGAAATCATGGCCGCGCTTTGCCCGCTGCTCCATATTGAATGGCACAACGACGGGCTGGCCCGCCTTGAAAAAGTCACGCAGGATCTGCAAGCGGTCGGAGGCGTCCAGTTCCCCGGCCTGCGAGGACAACTGCCCAAGGCGTGCTGTGACTTCGCCGCCCATGCGCTGGAAGTACGCCCGTGCCTCATCGATGCCGCGTTTGTGGGCGCTGAGGGTGAGATACCGCTCCTGTACCACACTGTTGTTGCTGGCCGCATGGGAGCGCAGCATATCATTGTACTCCTGCCGGTATTCATTCAGCTTATCTGCCTGCGGCCGGATCAGCAATTCCTGTTCAAACTGCCTGCGGTCCACACGCCGGTTATTGATGGTGATCTTAGCGCATGCCCCGGAATCCAACACATTGAGCAATTCTGAATAGTCCAGCAGCATCGCCGTCTTATCCGCCTTGCTGGCGATGGCGTAATTGATGTCTGTGAGACGGTAGGAACGACTGTAGGCATTGCCTGTCTGGAAGATGCCGTCCGGCCAGATACGCCGGATCGGGATGGTCTCCTGCACTGAATGCGGGACGCGAAATTTCTCTTTTTCCTGCTTAATACTTCGTGCCAGTGTTTTGATCAACGGCGCACCTCCATTTCACGCTTCGGCTTACGTTTTCCCGCTTCAATTTTGGAATGCATTGCTGTGTAATAGAGATTTTCCGCCCGGAATACCAGCTTGTGCGGGGTAAGCAGTTCAGATTTGATGATAGCCCACAGCAGCTGCTCCGCCGTCATGCCATGATAGCGAACAAAGCCGCAGGCCGCGAACGGCGCCGCCCCCAGCATACAGGCCCACCCGGCCACTTCTGCGCCTGCAGTATCCCGCAGTAAAAAATACAGGCCCACGGCAACGCCGAGGGCCAGCAGAGAACAGACAAACTGCCGCGTATTGAGCCCGAAAAAGATGGACTCCTGATACTCGCGGATCTCTTTTGGAATTTTGATTTCGATAGGCTTTCCCTCCAATAACAAAAAATAAACGCCGCACACTGGCGACGTTTAAACTTATGGTATAATAACCGCAAAACCGCAGCAGGTGCGGTTTTGTTGGGGCCGCTTCGCGGCGTCATGGTATAATAAATAAAACGCATGGCGAAAGGACGGCTTTTGATGACAGGCGAATATTTTGAGAATGAAAAGTTTGAAAATCTTTCCATAACGGATAAATGCTTTAATGAATGCGAATTTGTAGATTGCCAATTTGTAAATTGTTCCATACAAAACTGTAAAATCTCCCGCTGCACTTTCTCAGAGTGCCGATTTGTAAAATGCAGTATCGACAGACTGGAAAGCAAAGATTCGGAAGTCAGATTTATAGAACTTGAAAGCTGCTGCTTCACCGGAATCGATTGGGGTGCATTACTGCCAGCCGGCCGCTTTAGCGAGCCTCTCACCAAAATAGAAAACTGCAGTCTGAAATACAATACCTTTTCAGAAATGTCTTTGGTGAAATTCGTTTTTACAGGTTCTAACATAATCGGTTCCCTGTTTGCAGAATGCAAACTTTCCGAAAGCCGCTTTAACCAGTGCGATCTGTCAAGGACTGAATTCTATAGATGCGACCTGAGAAAAGCAGATTTCCAGGGAGCCAAAGGGTATAAGATAGACGTTCTGAATAACCAGCTAAAAGGTGCAAAATTCTCCTATCCGGAAGTATTAAACCTTTTGCAATGCCTTGACATAGTCATTGAGTAATCAGCGCTCTTTTTGCTGCGGCATATGTTCTTTTCTTGCGAGGGATCACAATCCCAGCATTTCCCGCACAACACGGTCGCTGGCCTTGACTGCACCCACCAGTATGAACAGGTTAAAAATAAGTTCGCCAACATAACTCCACACCGCAGTCACGGCAGACACGGTGTTGTCCACGGCAGGCGGTGCGGAAGCCATCGCGGAGAATATAATACACGCCAGAGCGATCACCGCCCCCTCCAGGCAAACACCCGCATAGCTTTTCACAAAGCTGCGGCCCACATTGCTTGTTGGATCTCCCGCAAATGTGGCCAGAGGAATGGGCGCCAGCGCGGCAAAGAAATACAAGCGGAACATACGCCCGTACACCGTCATGATCATCACGAAGGACAAAACCGTGATGAACATCCCGCCCAGCAGCGTGACCGCCCACAGCGGGATGCTGCTCCAGAACCCTACTGCGTTGATCTTGTCCACGATCTCCTGCGGCAATGTCGTGGGAGCCAATCCACCTGTACCCGCAGCACCCATGGCGCGTGATACAATGCCCTGGACGATGTCGAAGACCGCCAGCATAAGTTCCAGGCCATACTGTACAGCGGCCTTCGCCAGAACAAACCGGATGAACAGCTTCAGCGCGTGCTCCGGCCTTCGGGCTTCCGCGAAGCTGCCGCAGGTCTTTACCACGCCCACGGCAAAGAACAGCACCAGCAGGCCCAGACCGATGGCCGTCATCGCGCTGTGCACATTCAGCATGACATTCCACACGCCGCCGCCCTTGAAGTCTGCAAGCCCCTGTGTAAGGAGCTGCCAAATCTCCTCCAGCTTTTCGTTCCAGGTATTGAGCGCGGCGTTCAGATTGTCGATGATCCATGAGTTTTCACCCATGCGGCTTCACCCCCTCCCGCACCGATCTGTGCGCTTCTTTCATACTCACACAACACCGATCAATACGAGGATCTCCCGCGCAAAAGTGATCACAAGTCCGCCTGCCAGCGTCAGAAAGCCCTGGCTTCTCTGGCTGGGGTCGTGGCTCTGGAACGACAGGCCGACCTGTACCACACCCCAGCCCAGCAGGATAACGCCCACTGCACGGATAAGCGAAAACACAAAGTCGGATAAATTGTTTACAATGGCCAGCGGATCATCTGCGGCGAAGGCCGGAGCAGCGAAGCACGATATGCACAATGCCAGCGCCGCATACAGCGCAAAGGCACTTCGCCCTGCCCGGCCAAGCTTTGCCGGATAGCTTTTCACCCCTTTATGAGCGAATTTCAAAATATTCCAAATGTTCAATCGGATATACCTCCCTGTTACAATACACTTACGGGTTAAGGCACGGTAGCCAGCCGTGTCCTTTTCCTGATTTGCTTTATCATCCGGCACAGTGATGTACTCTGCCCCGGATGGATTTGTTGCTTCTTCGTATGCTGCTATGCTAAAAAATCGCGCATATCCAGCAGTTCATAATTCTCCGGGCTGCCGGAAAGATCGTTTTCAACCAAGCGCGCGGCTGTATAATCATAGGGCGGCGCGCCGCCGTCTTCTGTGTACCGCACATTTGGGTGGTGCTTCAAATCATATTTGCTGTCCATCATGGGGCGCTCGCCGCGCACAAACAAAATCGCCTTTCCATTGTCCAGCAGGCGGATCTCGTCCGGCATGAGCAGTTCCCGGCCCGAGAGCTGCGTGCTGGTGCTGCAGCTTCCATTGCGGCCTCGGCTGCGGTTCTGGATGTCCGATGAGATCGTCTGCTTGCCGATGAGTTCCGAGACATATTTGTGCGTTTCTTTTTCAGTTCCTCCCAAATAGAGGAACTCATCGCACAGGCCCACAAGCGATTCCCACTGCTTGTTGAACAGCGCCTTGATCTGCGCCATGTTCTGACAGATGTAGGACGTAAAAATGCCGCGGCTTCGCATCGTCGCCAGTGAGGTAAGAAAGCTGTCGGTGGGCAGTGAGATATTCGGCGCTTCATCGATCAGCAGATGCACCGGCACCGGCAGACGCCCTTTGTGTTTTCGATCCGCCTCATAGTACAATGTCTGGATGAGCTGGCCGTACATAAGGCCGACAAGATAGTTCAGCGATTTCTCGCTGTCGGGGATACAGCAGAACAGCGCCACCTTTTTCTCCCCCAGTTCCTCCAGATGGAGTTCGTCCGTACACGTCATTTTTGCAACCTCCGGCAGCAGAAAAGCTGACAGACGCACGCCCACGCTCACGAGGATGCTTTTGGCTGTCTTGCCCGCGGCCATTTTGTAAACCCGGTATTGTTTGAGCGCGATGCTCTCCGGGTCGCGCATCTCCAGCCGGCTGAACAGCATATCCAACGGCGACTCATATTCGTCATCCTCTTCCCGCACTTCCGCCGCCTGCAGCATCTCCATCACCATCGGAAGGTTCTGTTCTTCTTCGGGCGCTTCATGGACGAGGTACAGCACCAAAGCCTGCAGCAGAGCCGTTTCACTTTTGACCCAAAACGGGTCGCTGCTTTTGCTGTCGGGAGGCGTGGTCGCCTGGATGAGCGTGTCAATCATGCGCAGCGCGTCCTTGTCACTCTGGATGTACCTCAGAGGATTGTAGCAAAAGGAAGCAGCCGGACTGGTCAGGTCCAGTACCCGCACCTCATAGCCCCGTGCAATGAGAAGCGCGCCCGTTTTGCGCAGCACCTCCGATTTTGGATCTGTGACCACCAATGAACAGGGCGGGGCATTTTCATCCCGGCCCGCTGCTTCCAATATGTTCGGCACACAGTAGCCACGTGTTTTTCCCGCACCTGAGCCTCCCACCACAAGCACATTGGTGTTGTGCTTGTGCCTGTATCCGTCCCAGCCGATGGAAAAGTGCTGCGTGAGGATAAGGTTTCCGCCTCCTTTATCACGGTATTTCCGTGCAATGCTGAACACATCTCCCCAACGTGCGGAACCGTGTTCCTCGCCCCGGCGTGTAGCTGTTGTATTTGACAGCGCCATACCGATCCCTACCGCATAGGCCAGGGTGAACAGCAGCAGACACCTGCCGGAATACTGCGTCCAGCGAATATCCCACGGTCTTTGCAGCACCGTGCTCAGCCCCGCCATCAGCTGCAGCAGATCCATCCCCGGCTGCCACGCTCCGGCCGTCAGCAGAGCCGCCCACCAGACAACAGGCAGCGGCAGCAGCCACATCCACCATGGCGTTGGCTGTTTCATGAGGGATTCCCTCCCTTCTTCTCATAAAAAAGCCCCCGCACTGTGATATCACAATGCGAGGGATACGATGTATTTTCAGTTTTCGAATCAATCTGACAAAGGTATTCTTCTATACAAGCCCTAAACGTCTGATATAGTCCACACTTCCATGAACGATGTGTACGACATGTACTTCCGTACCTCGAATCGCATAAAAGCAAAGATAGTCGTCTACAATCAACATCCGATATCCAGCACGGACGATTCTCTCATAGGGAGGCAGTGTCCCCATTGTAGGAAAATCTTCCAGACGGTGCAAGGCTTCCAGAATCCTGTCTGTGATACGCTTAGCTGCCCTTGGACCTACTTTCGCTCTATGAATCAAGGCAATTTGACGCAGTTCATCTCTTGCCTCAGCCAAGAGGACGACCCTATACCCCGGCATAGATATCCTCCAATTCTGCCGCTACCGCATCCAACGGATATGTGGGTGCACCATCAAGGCGATTTTGCTCTGCCATCAGCAGCTTCTCCAGCAGTGTCAATTCTGCTTCACGCCGTTCATACGCTTCAATGGGCAGAAAGACCATTTCGCCCTCTCCATTGCGTGTAATATATACCGGTTCCTGTCGCGCCTTAGACAAGCCTACGATTTTATCATATTCGTTGCGCAAAGTTGTGGATGATTTGATCAACATATTGACTCCCCTTTCGATTGACAGCTCCTACATATATTCTAATTTAATTATACCTTAATTCATGCACATGCGCAAGCGAAACGGTATTCCGCTATACAAGCTTGCGTGTTGTGTCGAACTATGATATATTTCTCTTAGCGCTGCTGGAAGTAGCGGTCGGCCCTCATTTACTGGGGGCATCTTCTTGCCCCCTGATCTCACGAAAGGGGGGCTGCCCAATTGAGTACATCCGAAGTTTTTCAGCTTTGCCTTGTAATCATCGGCATTTGCGGCCTGTTCATACAGGCAAAAAAGAAGTGACCGCCGGCACCCTGACAAGTACGGCGATCACATCAACGTAACCTAAAGGGCTGACCGTTTCCGGCAGCGCCCTTTCTGTATTCAGTATACCCTCAGCGCCTCAAGTTGTCAAGTTGAACGGGACGGCCGGCCCTATCTCTCCGGCGCCTTTTTGTACTTTGCAGACATGACCCTGTGCAAAGCATCGTCCGTCCCGCCGTCGCCCTTTCCTACCGAAAACCGCCAGCTGCGCAGCGCGTTGAGCGCATCCCGCGCCATGCGCCATTCCGCATCGTTGAGATAAAGGTCATACAGTCTTTCCTTGTCCCACGGCAAACGGTTTTTGTGCCGCGGCGCATCTTCCGCCCGGACGGCGAGCCGGCCGATGGGCGGATACGGCACGCCCCGGGCTTTCTGCTTTCTGTACTCGTCCATCAAGGCCACAACGAGCATGTTCCTCTGGATCTCCGTCATCCGGTACAATCGTTCTCTCGCCATCGCCGGCGCCTCCGTTTCCTGTTTCATTACCTCAAGACTACCACACCGCCATAGCGAAAGCCATTCCCCGTCTGAAAACTTTCTGAAAACAAACGGCTCATTCCCGCTGCGGCTGTGACGCCTTTTTTGTACGGGCGGGCCTCTCTGTCTGCTCCATGGACGCATGTACTTCCACGGAACAGGCCGGCTCCGGCGTGGCGGACAATTCCATTTCATTCAATCCGCGCCGCACCGTGCGCTCCACTGTATACGCCGCCTGCTTCACATCACTCAAAAAGCGCCTCTGCTCCTGCGGCTCCAGACCGGAGCACATTTGGCACACACGGTCAAAGGAAAAGGAACGGACGTCCAGACCGTATTTCTTTGCGGCCACATACGCCGCGCAGTAGCTCTGCGCACTGTATGCCGCACGGCTGAAACGGCCGTCATGGATGTCATAGCTGGCCGCCGCCTGTTCCCGCGCAATGGCAAGGAACGTGGTCTGCGCGTCCATATTGTTGCGCACATAGATGGTACGGTTTTGGGCTGCATACTGCGCCTGTATCCCCTCCGGCACCGCTTCGCTCACAGCAAGCCGTACCGGGCTGTTCGTGAACACCGCCGTCACCAGCTCGTCCGCTGCATAGACCGGAGCCCTGTCCGGCTGCCGGCCGCGGGTCTGGCTCACGTCGAACTTTTTGCCCACATAGTACCCGCTGGCCGCCGTGCCGTCCTCGCGTGTGTAGTCCTGCCCGATCAGCGCCGTATATCCGGCCTCTCCGCCGCGCACACTGCGCCCGGCCTGCTTCCATTCGTCAAACGTCTTCAGCCATGTGGCCTCCGGCGCGTCGCTGTGGAACAGCAGCAGGTTCTCGATCCGCTCCGGGCTGCACTGCGCGGTGAAATCCAAAAATCCCCGCAGCGAGCTGCCGTCTTTGAACGCATCCACCGTCAGGGCGTCGATCCGCGTCCACAATTCCTCGCGCTCTGCTTTTTTCTGCGCTGCGTATTCTTCCCTGGACAGCTTCGGCTGCTCCTGTACCGGCTCTGCCTCAGCCGGGCCTTTCATCAGTTTTGTCAGATCCATTCTCCGTCATCTCCCCTTCTGTTTTTTCCTGTTTTCCGGTGGACGCCGGCGCTGCGGCGGCCTGCGTTCCGCCGCTTTTTTCCGCGCCTGCTCCCGCTTCAGTTCGCCCAGCTCCTGCTTTACACTGGGCCTGCCGCCTTCAGCCCGGATCCTTTCGGCGCTCTTTTCGGGCTGTGGCTGCGTAGAGCTTCGCTGTGGCGAGGAAGGTGCGGACGGACTCTTTTCTGCCGCCGGCATGTCCGGATCCGTCCGCTGCGTAAAATTTCCGCCCACGTTGAATGCGCCGTCCAGCTCTGTGACTTCAAAGGCGATCCTGCCTTCCGGCATTTCCACGACCTCCGTCTGTACCGCAGCCTGCTGCTCCGCCGCAGGCATTGGGCCCACCTCTGCTTTTGCACCCGTATCCGCCTGCAGATAGTCCACGCCCATCTTCTCCAGCACGCGGTTGACCTTGGCCGCGTCCTCCGCCCACACTGCAAACTCGATCTTTCCCGCTGCCTTCGATCTGTCCCGGACCGGCACATACAGCAGGCCGCGCACATTGGCTTCCCGTGCAAATTCCTTCATCCGGCTTTCGGGTACTTCAAAAAATCGCAGCGGCTTGTTCTCCCGCAGCAGCCGCGTCAGATTGGTTTTGCCATGCATTTTTTTCTGATCCCGGAGCACTGCCGCCGCGAACACCGCAAAGTTTTTTGCCGCCTCGCCCGTCAGCTTGAGCGCCACCTCCGTCCCCTCAAGGGAATATCGGACGATCTGGTCCGCCGCGTCTCCGCCATAGTTCATCGCGCGTCACCGGCCCTTTCCCGTTTTTTCGCCGGAGCATCGATGCGCGAAAAAGAGTCTGCACCCGGAACCAGCGCCAGTGTGCGGCCGTTGTCCCACTGCATGTGCAGCTGGCCCGCGTCATCCACGCATAGCACCGTCCCTTTCGTCCCTGACGGGACGGGAGACCAGGGGTCTTCCATCCTGTGCAGTTCGACCCGGCATCCGGCCGGATACTGTTTTTTAATGAAATCGATCCTCTCTCTGCAGGGCGTCCCGTCTTTTCTCAGCCTTATCAGCACCTTTCTGTTTTTCGTTTTCCACATATTTTTTCTGTTCTGCACGCGCTTCCGTCAGCCGCTGCCCGATCTCCACAGAACGCTTTTCGATCCTGCCGCACATCCGGCTTTCCTTCCGCAGCACTTTCAGCCGGGCCGTGATCTGTCCGATACGCGGCGAATCCGGGGCGCTGCGGTACAGGCCGTGCCGCTCTTTTGTCAGCACCGCGATCTCGTCGAGCAATGGCTTACGGTATTCCGCCAGCTGTTCCCGGCTGTCGATCCCGTGCCGCAGGAGAAACCGCATCTGTTCCACATATTGATCCAGCTTCCGGATATCCTGCCGCACGGCATAGCCGGGATATACCGGCTTTTTCGGCAGCGCGCCCAGCTCATACAGGTAGCGGTAATACAGCGCCCGCAGGCCGGTGAACCCGCGCACGGGCCTGCCGTGGGTGCGCAGCCGGGCATACCGCACCCGCGGCACGGCCTGCCTCTTTGTCCCGCGGCGCGGATATAATATGCGCATCCGGATGGCTTCGGGCGTGTACTGCTTTCCCAGGGTCTTAAAGCGCACGCAGCGCTCCTTGCCCGGCGGTTTCAGGGTCGGATATTTGCGCTGCATCCGAAGTTCATAGCCCTGTCCCTCCAGTGCCTTCACAAATTGCCGCCACGTCAAAGAGGCGGCGATAGCGCCGTCCACATCCTGCCGGATGGCTGTGCGCCACGTCGGCTTTCCATTTTGCTCCGCCATCCATTTTCCGTACTGCTTTTTCCCACGCTCCGACTCCGGGCTTTCGATCACCGACAGCCCATGTTGCCGGCACAGCCTGTCCGACTCAGCGCGCACCCCGGTATAGTAGGTTTTGGCGCTGCTGCGGTATTTCCGGCCTGTGTCCATCGCCACCGAATCCCATACGATATGGTTGTGCAGGCAGTGTGTATTGAGATGCGTCGCAATGACGGCCGGATATTGGCCGTGCAGAAGTCTTTCCGCCAGCTCCAGCCCGATCCTGTGCGCCAGCTCCGGCGTCAGTTCCCCCTCGGCAAAGCTCTGCACCAGATGATAGCCCTGCACGCCGTCCATTTGGCCCCACCGTTCCTTGTTGGCCCGCATATCCCGATATGCCGTCTCCAGGGTACAGCCGATGGCGCTCTCGAATACGCCGCATTCTGTTTTTTCCCGGTCGCGGGCATCGTCCACGGCTTCCTCCAAAGACGATGCTGCGCTGCCGGCACCCGTGCGCGAAGTTTTGTCCTTGTCCATCACATATTCCACGCTGCGGTCCAGGCGGTGCACGGCAAGGATGCTCGTATATGCCATAGTCCGTCACCATTGCTCTTTGACGGCACGCCAGACTTCACGGGCGGTGCGCGTCATCTCATCCACGCTCTGCCGGCCCGCAAAGCCTGTGCTGTTTGCCACATGGGCAAGCTGGTTGGCATTGTTGCACAGGCCCGATACCTTGCGCAGCAGGTCGGCGTGGTGGGTACAGGGCCGGGCGCGCACCTCGCCGCCCATGACGAGCGCGCGCAGATATTCCTCCCGCGGCATCCGGCTCATCGCCACCTGTTTTTCAAGGTATGCCAGCTCCTTTTTGTTCAGGCGCAGCGGGATCACATGCTCCCGTTTCCTCACCGCGCCTCATCCCTGCCTTTGCTTTTCCTGTGCTCCGGCCTGCGCGCCGGAGGCTCATACCGTACCGGCACATCCTTCAAACGCAGCCTGCCGCAGTCCGGCACATGGGCCGCGTACCGGGCGTGGGCATACCCCTCCGCCTCCACGAGAATTCCATCCCTGCTGCTCTCCCCTTTGACGAGCAGGCAGTGCCAGCAGAGTTCGCCGGGATCGAACCACATCCTGCCGCTGTTCTCAAACAAAAACAGCTGGTCTTCCATAAGGCCGCACTCTTTGAACTGCCGGAAGTGCGTATCGCTCAGCACAACGGCCAGTTCTACCCGGAAAGACGTCTGCCGTTCCGGCATGGGACGATGGACGTCCCTCCCCGTGATATCGTCAAGGCCGCGCGCCCTGTGGAAAAACACCGCATGCTCCTGATACGCCTTTGGCTCTTCCAATGCTATCCGCTCCACGGGGATCCCCTGCAGTTCCATACCCGGGACGTTTTGAGCGCGGCCTGCATACAGGGTGTTCTCCGTCAGCGCAAGGAGCATGCCCTCCTGTTCTGTTTCCGCGGTCACCAAAAGGCAGCGGAACGTCCCGCCCGGCTGTGCCGTCATCAACGTCCTGTTATTCTTAAGAAAAGGATATTCCGGCGAAATATCTTCCGCCAGTTTTTCGTAGTCTGCGGTGCTGAGGACAATGACCTTTTCGATCCTCAAAACACCGGGAACATATTTTACTTCGTTCCTGCGCAGGCTTTCCATCGTTTTGACATTTGCTGCAAATGCAGCAAATATTTTTTCTTTCAGCTTCTTCACCTACTTTGTCTTTTTTCATCACAAGGGGTTTGGGGCCTGCCCCAAAATGCGCGTGGATATCCACGCGCTATGCTAGCCAAACCAGTCGCTGCGCGGACTCTATGCCGCCTCTGTTCAGCACGCGTACCGATGTTCGTTCTCCCTGATTTTCGCAAGGCCGTCCAGCGTGGTGCAGATGAGTTTCAGCTTTTCCGCCGTCCCGATCTCACACGCCATCGCGGCTGTGATCTCTCCGCCGCACACCACCAGCATCCGGCACCGGCGCAAAAGCTGCTGGCTGATCTGGCTCATGGCCCGCTGTTCTTCGGGCACGTCCTCGCTCAAATACTGCGGCAAACTCAGCTTTGGGCAGATGGGCACATATCCCAACTCGTATACCTTGTGGCAGTATCTGCGCAGAAGGCGGGGCGCGGCGTCCTGTGCCGCACAGATGTATGCAAATGCTTTTTCCATTTTCGTTTCAGATCCTTGTATTATATAGAGTAGTAGTTATTAAAGCCCCTCTCCAAGGGCTGTGCTACACTGTAAGGGATGCTGTGGATTGGTGTTCACATCCTCTAATGTAGTTCCCGGTACAGCCGGGATCTTGTATAGATTGATGTGCCGCCTCTTTCTTCCCATTCACAAAAGTGGTATATTGTAGATACCACAACACTCGATGCAGAACAGGAGGCGCTGTATGAAAGAGCTTAAAAGAAAACATTTTCGCTTTATCAAACTTGCAGAAAATGTTTATGCCGCCATTGCTCCAGCCGAGGAACTGGATATTACCGACGCCGGCCTTATGGACAACTTTTCCAACTCCGGGCTCGTATTACAAGGCGGCGGGCTGGTTTGCGATACCTGTTTCGACTTGCCGCATGCAAACGAGTTAAAATCTTTCTGTGAAGACGCAATGGGCCATGCGCCGGAGTATGTTGTAAACACACACGGCCATTGGGACCACTTCTGGGGCAACCAGGTGTTTTCGCAGGCGCGGGTCATGGGCCACCGTGACATGCTGAAAGACTGCGGCAATGACAAATCCAAAGTACCTGTTTTCCGAATGCTGCACAACGCCAAACGAGCTGAACATATTTTAAGCAGTCTGATGAGAACACAATTCAAGTCGTATCTGCCCAAGGAACAAGCGTTCCACATGGTTGTCCGGCAAAGTGAGCACGATTTTGATTTGACAGGCGTTGTTCCTTCTCCGCCCCAGGAATTGTTTGATAAAAAGATAGTTCTTCAATTGGGCGATTCGACGGTTGAATTGATCCCTGTGGGAGCCATCCACTCCAGTTCTGACACTGTCGTATGGCTGCCCAAAGAACGCGTCCTGTTTGCCGGTGATATCTTTGCCGATTGCAGCCTTCCAATGGATTTGGCTTCCGCTCATCGCTGGCTGGAGGTTTTGGACTATCTGCTGGATGAACTTCAGCCTGTGTGGATCGTACCGGGGCACGGAGAACTCTATGACCTTGCCCGTGCTCAAAATCAACGTGAATATTTCCGCGCGCTGGTCAGCCAATTCGAGCGTTTCTACACAGACACGATCTCTGAAAAAGAACTGCTTGATAAAATGGAACTAACGCCATATCTTGACCACCGGCCCAGACTTGGTTGGGTCATGGCCGTAAAATCCTTTTTCAAAGAAAAACGAAAAGCGGCAAAATCCGGTAAATGATTTGAAGGAAGGAAAAGCAGGCATCCAATATGGATGCCTGCCCCCTCCGTGTTCATCTCTTTTGGGCATCCAATTGGATGCCCTGTTCTCCGTTGGACGCTTCCACCGTTCGTTCGTCACCGTCTGCAAGCGCCGTGCGCACACGGTCACCGCCCAGCCTGTAGTATGCGTCCGTCACTTCGACGCCCACTGCCTCATACCCTTCCTGCACAGCGGCAAGGATGGTCGTGCCCGCTCCCGCGAACGGGTCGAGGATACGTCCGCCCGGCACACAGATATGCACGATATCCCGCATGAGCTGCAGCGGCTTCTCCGTCACATGGATGCGTTTGGCCGGGTTCGTGTACCGGAACACGCCCGGCAGACATCCCACCGGACGGTCGATGGGAAGCGGGCCGTTGGACGCCCACAGCATGTACTCGCTCTGCTGGCGGTACCGGCCTTTCTGCGGCCGGCTCGTCATCTTGTCCCATACCACCTGACCGCGCCAGATCCACCCGGCCCACTGGATCGCATCGGAAAGGCACGGAGCCATGCGCCAGTCAATGAACACGCACAGCACAGCCCCCGCCTTGCAGGCTTTGCGCACATCGCTCAGCCATTCCGCCATCCAGCGCGTCCAGCTCCGCTGGTCTTTCTGGTCGCCGTCAAAATCCGGCAGCGCCTTGTCCGCGCGCATGCTGCTGTATTTCTGTGTGGTCGTCCGGTTTTTCTCGCTGGGCTTCGCACCGCCGCTGGCATAGGGCGGGTCGGTGATCACCGCATCGAACACGCCGGGCTTAAACGCACGCACGATGCTGAGCGTGTCCCCATGCAGGAGCGTCCACCCATCGCCGCCCGTGTGTTCCCGCACCGGAAACCCCTCCACCATGATATCCTTCAGTTCTTCATTTTCGTTTTCCGTCAACCGCATCCTCCTCGTTACCGTTCCTGTGAACGCTTTCTTTTTTGATCTGTAATGAATTCCCTGTCCGCTTCCCGGCCCGCGGCATACACCGTATCCGCCAGCAGATCGCCGATCACCGCATGGTCCGGTTCCCACCGTTCATAGATGTATTGCAGCGGATGTTCCTGCGCCAGCAGGCCCTTGAGCTGCCGACGGTCCAGGAATGCACAGTCCACCCGGGCCGCCAGCTCACTCTTTACCGAGAGTTCGTAAGCGCTGTCCATGACCGCCTGCGCGCCCTGGCTGAGCAGGCCGGATCTGTATTGTTCCAGCTCCGCGTCCACTTTCTGCTGCAGGCGTTCCAACAGCGTGCCGCTCATCGGACCTCACCCCCATGCTGTTTTTCCTTTTTGCGGCGTGCAGGAGCGGGCGGCAGGTCTCGCGGAACAGACAGCTCCGTCTCCACATATTCGCTGATGATCCCCAGCGCCTTGTAGTAGTTATCGCAGTGCGTCACACGCCTGCGCATCTCGACCGACGCCGCGTTCTGCCCATTCTCCCGCAGCAGCTTTGCCGCCCGGCCCAAGATGGCGAAAATATTTCCGTCGTGGCCCGCCAGCTCCATCCTCGGGCGTTCCGGCACAGTCTGTTCCGCACTGCTTACCGCAATGGGGACCATTTCAAATCCGTCCGGCTGCCAGAAATGGACGTTCAGAATGCCTCCATCCACTTCAATATCCCTCTGCTCAAATCCTTCGCCCCAACCATCCGAATACTGGCCCGCGATATCCCGGAACAGTGCGTTCCACTGGTGTTCGGACAGGTCCTGCCGGTACGTGATGGCCGTACAACCGCACAGCTTTCCGTCCTGTACCGCAACCGACGGGATGATGCTGACAAGGTGCTCCCGAACTTCATCCGGCCCGTCATAGTACGCAAGAAGATCCACTGCCTGTTCTGCAGCAGCCTGTTCGATTTGTTCCCGGTAGGGCATCATACCCCGGCCGTCCAGATCCTGTATCTCATCCTCCCCGCTCCATCTGCCCGGAACGAATTCCGCCGTGAGGGGAGATATTACCCTAAGTATATTTTCTTCCATTTCTACAACTCCTTATCCAAACAGACCGCCCTGCTTCGGGCGGCCCGTTCCTGTTTTTGTTGTTTTGCCGCATCGGCCCAATCGTATCCCTCTATGGGCGGCAGATTCACGGTGACCGTGCATCGCCCGGCGTATGCTTTGGCGATGTTCTGCGCCGCCCACCGGCCCGCGCGGTCGTTGTCCGTACAGAGCTCCAGCTCATCCACTTCGGGATGGTTTTGCAGAAAGGCTTCCAGTGCGGCGGGAGATTTGGCCGGGCGGTCTGTCGATGTGTCCCGGGGGACATAGATCCCGCCCAGCGACAGCCTGTATTTGTCCGCGCGCCCGCCCTCCAGCGTCATGTGGGCCAGTGCGTCCGGCGCTGCCTCATACACTGCGGCACGCCGGCTTCTCACCTCCGGCGGGATGCAAAAGGAATGCCGTTTGTCGCTTCCCGCCTGTTCTCCCTTGAACGCTTTCGGCCCGTCACAGGTCGAACGCAGCGCGGCATAGCGCGGGACGCCATTCCGGTCGAGGCCTACGAACACACAGCTGTGATACGGCAAGCTTTCGTACAAGATCCCTCTGGATACGCAGTAGCGGATCACATCCAGGCTGACACCACGGCTTTGCAGATACAACTCCACCCTGTATTCTTCACGCGCCGCCGGAGGAAGGACAAATGGCCTGCGTTCTTCGATTTTCCGGCACGGGACGTATGCGGGCGCATCCTGCTCCAGCAGATACCGTACCGCGTCTGTAAAGGGAACGCCCTCCACACGGACAAGATAGTCCAGCGCGCTTTTCCCGCCAATGTCCCGGCTTTTCCAGTGCCACAGGCTGGTGCTCTCGCTGATCTTGAAGCTGTCATGGCTGCGCAGCTCGTATTCGCCCGTACCGCAGCGCACCAGTTCTTTCGCCCGGTACCGCTTCAAGAACTCTATCGCCGACATCTGTTTTGCCTGCCGGAGCTCTTCCTTTTCAAAGTACAGTTTTTCCCCCCCCTGTTCCAACAAAAAGACGGCCTGTGATCACTCACAAGCCGCCTGTTGTTTTTTCTCTTAACATATATATGTGATGAAATATGGAAAATCGTCATCGTTCCATGTCATCCCGCCTGCGCCGTTCTTTACCGCTGTACGCGATATTCTTTTTCACATCGTGCGTTGCATCGTCCCTGCCATATTCCCTGGTGCGGATATACTCTTTCACCCGCTCCGTCCGTTCCGCGACAGCCCCGGCGATCGCTTCAGCACGCGGGCCGTCCACAAAGTCCGATCCGGCAAACACTTCCCGGACAACGTCATCCAGCCCAACCAGCGCGGATGGGTCGAGCCATGCAAAATCCGTCACCAGCTGCAGCTGTTCCTCATGCGTGGTTTTAAATGGCTTACAGACTGTTCTTGCCCCTGCCCGGATCTGTGGTGTCGGCATTTCGAACCACAGTGCAGACCCACTGTCAAAAACCGGCGCGGGAGATATGAATTCCAGCGTTTCCGCATCCCGCACAGCTCCAAAATTGCCCTGATGCCTGTCCTCGTTGGCAATGATGTAGTCCAGCACGATCTGCTGGCTCAGCATTCGTTCCGCACCTGGGATCCCTAACGCTTCACACCGTTCCAGATAGTGCTGATACAGTGAAACATGATTCGGCTTCGCTTTTGTATGCATCAGATACCAGGCCGGAATGTATTCCGTTTTCGGCGTTATGAAGTCTCTGCATACACTGTAGGGCAGACCGTCCCGTATCTGGAGCATATATTCCACATGAGGAATACCCAGCTTCTCCATGATCCTGCTGGCGATCACTTCATTGTAAGGTTCCTGTTGAATCGCGCCGCTGCCGCCTTTCACAAGACAGCGTTCCCCGTCCATGATCACCCACTTTTTCCGCAGCCAGCCATCTGAAGTGTTGTCCGGAGACATAAGGTCAGGCATTTCTCCAGCCGCGCCGCCAAACAGCACCTCACCCACATCACCCGAAAATGGGTGTTCAAAGAAGTTCACATCTTTCCAGCGCAGTCCGCTATCCTGCGGGCAGATCCAATACTGGTCGGACAAACTAAGGCCCAGACACTTTTCCAGCAGCTTTTGCGGCGTGGCTATATTCAGTTCTTCCAGTGCATGGCGAAGCCCGGCACGGCTGGCTGGGATCGCACGGCCCATCCACCACTCGTTGAGAGCAGCACGGTCCACGACGCCTTTCCGCACATTGACGCCCAACGGAAGGTGTTCCGCATTGTCAATAGCGTTCACCGCGGTGATCAAGCCTGTTGCTTCATCCAGCACCATCCGGGCCACGGAAAGCTCTCTGTGCATCAGTATATATTTTTTGAATCCATCGGCCATCCTGTTCACCACCTTTTTCTGGCTGTTCATGTTTTACGGCTTTCATCGCATGCGTATGACCGCGTAAGCGGCAGCTTTGGGGCTATTATACCACAAACCCGCAGTCGATATCTACAAAACCGCATCCCGCAGCGCCTGCACCCTGTTCTCCCGCTCCCACGGGAGCTCCGCACGCCCAAAGTGGCCGTAACAGGCTGTCCGGGCAAAGATGGGCCGCGTGAGCTGCAAGGTGCAGATGATCTCCAGCGGCGTCAGGCCGAACACATGCCGCACCGCCATCGCGAGACAGTCATCGGCGCACACCGTGCCTGTGCCGAAGGTGTCCACCTCCACCATGACCGGCTGCGCCGCGCCGATGGCATAGGCGAGCGTGACCTGGCATCTTTCCGCAAGCTGCGCTGCCACGATGTTTTTTGCAATGTACCGCGCCATATATGCCCCGCCGCGGTCCACCTTGGTGGCGTCCTTTCCGCTGAACGCTCCGCCGCCGTGCGGGACAAACGGCCCGTAGCTGTCCACCATGAGTTTTCGGCCCGTGAGGCCCGTATCCGCGTCCGGGCCGCCCAGCACAAAACGCCCGGATGGGTTGATAAGGATACGGGTATCTTCATCGGGGGGCAGTGCCCGCAGGGCGGGAATGAGGACTTTTTCCCTGAGCGCCTGTTCAAGCTCCGCAGGCTGGACATCGTCCCTGTGCTGGGCGGACAACACCACCGTATCCAGCCGCACTGGCTGTCCGTCCCCGTATTCCACCGTGACCTGGGCTTTTCCGTCCGGCAGCAGGCCCTCTGTTTCTCCCGCCTTACGCACATCGGCAAGCCGCCGGGTGATGCGGTGCGCCAGCATCACCGCCAGCGGCATTTTCTCCGGCGTTTCGCTGCAGGCGTAGCCCACCATCACGCCCTGGTCGCCGGCGCCAAACTGCATTCCCTCCGCCTGCCCGGTCCTTGCTTCCAGCGGGCCGGTCACGCCCGCCGATATGTCCGGGCTTTGCCTGTGCAAAAGCACCTCCAGAGTATAGCGGTCCTCCGGATATCCCACCCGCCGCAATACGTCTCGGACGATTTCCGGTACACGCGGGATATGGCTGCCTGCGATCTCGCCCGCCACCAGTATATGTCCTTTCGTTGCCATCACCTCGCAGGCCACACGCGAGGCCATATCGAAGCGCAGGCATTCATCCAGAACGCTGTCCGCGATAATATCGCACACCTTATCCGGATGCCCCTCCGTCACCGATTCCGCGGTGTATTTTTTCATTTGCATTCTCCTATTCGTATAACAAGTTTCAAGGTTAATGAAATCATGTATCAGCAGGCTTAGAGATGCCCGTGATACAATAGCTGTAGAACAGCAGTGTCAAGTTCTTGGTTCTCCTTGTTGAACTAACTTAGTTGCTTCATGACAAGTCCGTTCCCCTTGTCCAACAAAAATACGGGGCACGGCTTTCCGCCGCGCCCCGCTGTGTCTGTGCGTGTCACTCGCCCGCACATTTCCAAAAGTCTAAAATGTATTCCCGCACCTGTGTCATACCGGTCTCACCGCCGCCTTTTTCAGAAGCTTCCAGCCAGTCCGCCACATCCCGCACGGTCTCCTGTTTTGGCTGCTCCGGCGCGGGCTGCGGCAGGGGCGTCAGCCCGTGCTCCGCAAGCCGGACGTCCATCTCCAGCTGGCCCAGCCGGCGCTCGGCCTTTATCAGCATTTCCAGCGGTATCTCTTTTTGTTCATACAGCGCGTATACCACATCCCGAAGCTTCCCGTACCATGCATCGCTGCCCAGCAGACAGCTTTCTTCCGCGGTCTGCAGCAGTACATCCATTTTCATCTGCATCCCGGCACGTTCCGTTTTTTCCATGTTTTTTGCATCCTTTCCGCCTCTTTTGAGGGCAGCACAACCATATCAAAAGGGCGCGTGCCAAAGGATGACACACTGTGGACGAATTGAAAACGAACGGAAAACAAACGCCTACCGCTGCCGGTCCTCATGTTTTGGCCCATGCCGTTTCGGCATCCCCTGTTCGTCATACCTTGCCGGGTCAGCGGCGGGAATGTCCCAGCCGAACATACTGCCCCAAAGCATTGCCGCCTGCTGCTGCTTTGTGACGCCCAACTGCCCGTTCAGACGGCCGGCAATTTCTTCCGCCCTTTCTCCCGGCTCCCGTACTTCCAGCGGAACATACGAACGCTCTCCGTAACGGACAAGGACCGGCATCTCCGTACCGGGCAAAAGGCAGCAGCAAAACTCCGGCAGACCGTTTCGTTTTTTAAACCGGTCAATAGCCTCCTGCGGCGCGCCGGGCAGCGTGACATTGTCATACTCCAGATACCCGACGCCGCGTTCCGTATGCAAAAAAATCTGAGGGCGCAGGAACATCTGCCGGTATTTCTGCACCTGTGCGTCCGTCAGGCTGCAAAAGTTTTCCCCGCTGATCCCGCAGATGAAAAACGGACCGGCCAGCGCGCCGTATCTTTCAACGGCACGGTTCATCGGCATCCCGTTGATCAGCCCTTCATCGTTGCACACGATGCACACCTTTTCCCGCCATGGATACGCACAGTCGATCAGTCCGCCCACTGCTTTCTGCAAGGATTCCAGACCGTCCCCGATCTCCGCGGCGCGGGCGTACTGTCCCGGCTCTGCCATTACGACTTTCATCTTCAATGCATCCCCTTTGCAAACGGTTTGAGGCTTACCGTGATCTGGCCGTAGCTCTCAAAATGCACGGTACAGCCCAGCAGGTAGGATACAGCCTCCGACCACTCGGCCAGCGGGTACTGTTCCTTACCTTTTAAAGCGTGGAGCTGCGCCAACGCGCGCCACTTGAGCTCCGGGAACAGACGCAGGTCTGAAATATACCGCTTGTTTTTGCGGGCGATCTCATCCAACAGCCCGTTTTTCAAACCACACCGCTTCCTTCTCACACATACACCATCAGCGTACCGTCCGCACAGGCACAGCGTGCCGCCAGATATCCTTGTGCGCCAAGCTGTTCGAACGCCGCGTTCATCGCTTCCCAAAGCAGACAGTAGCTCTCATCCTCCGTTTCTGCGGCGTAGTCCGCCAGCACAAAGGATGCCGCAGGCTGCGTACAGGCGTCGCTGCGCCTCATACCCGCATGGCCCATCATGCTGTCCGCCTGGTTGGTCGCAAGCAGGATCGCGTATTCTTCCGATACCGTAACAGGGACCGGCTGTTCCCCCACCTCTGCTTCCGTTACACCAGACGAATCTTCGCCATTGGCGTCCGATTCCGCTGTTTCGCTGCCGTAAGCCGGTTCCGAGTCAGCGTCCATTTCAGCGGATGTCATACTGTCGGAAGCAGGCAGTGAGCTGCCGGTTTCAGCTTCCGACCCCGCAGAAGTGCTGCCGTCAGACTCCACCGGCATACTGTCGGATTCGGGCTGCGAAACATCAGCCCCTGCATTGCTGCCGGACTCCGGCGCAGTACTCTCATCCGCTGTACTGCTGGAACTGGATACGCCGCTCTCATCCTGCGCCACGCTTTCCGAAATGCCGGAGCTTTCGGGGATGGATACGCTTTCTGCTTCCTGCGCCGCCAGCGCGGGAAGCAATGCGGAAATGGACATGAGGCCCGCAAGGGCCAGTGATACGATCGTTTTCATTCTGCAAAATCCTCCATGTTTTCTTCATCAATTTCTTCGGGGTCGTTTTCTTCTCTGCGTTTCCAGATGAGCATGGCCAGCGCCGCGCCGCACAGCAGCACGAACAGCACCGTCCACCAGTCCACCAATCGGAAGCGCCATACAAGCGGCTGTGTGAGGAAGAACAATACCACAGACAGTACCGCCAGCACTGCATTTACGGTTTTCTGGACAGCGTATCCCCGCGGCTCATCTTCTTCTACGTCCTCATCGACCTGTTCATCTTCATCGTTTGCATCTTCACCGCCGTCTTTTTTCCTGCGCAGCCACACAAGGATGGCAAGCAGGATGGAGAGCAGCGTACAGGCAAGGTCG
>ENA-OWPN01001300-OWPN01001300.1-human-gut-metagenome-genome-assembly--contig:-NODE-1300-length-23967-cov-17.021914_pt1 | contig 23967 bp, 22 predicted proteins | sample MGYA00248266_ERZ651850 | MGnify/ENA primary metagenome ERZ651850 (study PRJEB26924, sample SAMEA4378296) | human gut metagenome | biome: human gut; feature: human-associated habitat; material: faeces... | reverse complement strand
GGAAGCCTGCCAGTGCGCCGTGACCGCTGCCGTTGGTATCAACAACTTCCGCATGGACGATTTTGCCGTCCGCAGCTTCATAAAGCTTGAACTGTTCCGTGTGACCGAAATGCTGAAAGATTTGACCGTTTTCATAGGTAACTGCAATTTTCATAATGGAATCTCCTTCGCATTTTTTGTTGGATTTTTCTGTGTTGGCTCTCTGCATCCGGCAGCAGCGGCCGCAGCGGGTCGCCTCCTGCCCTCCGCAGATGCGGTAGTTTCCCCCGGTGATGTGCAGCGATTTCCCGTGAACAAGACACGCTGCGATCTTGCGCCGTGCATTTTCGTAAATCTCCTGCACGGTAGAGCGGGAAATGTCCATTTGTGCAGCACATTGCTCGTGGGTTTGCTGCTCCAGGTCAACCAGCCGAATGACCTCGTACTCGTCCAGCGTCAGCAGGATCGGCTCGGTATTCTCGCACCCGTTGGGGCAGAATGTATCGACCTGTGGTGCGCCACAAATCCGACGGCACCGTGGCGGTCTTGGCATGGACGCCTTCCTCCTTTGTTTTCGGTATATACCGATTATAGCACTTTGGGCAGGAAAAAGCAATATTCTTTTCAAAAGCCGCTGCATTTTCCGTCCTCATATAGATGTTGGCTGATATTCGGAGTCGAAAGCAGCATGTGAACTTTGTTCGTATTTTCAGAATAAACTGAAAAGAGGTTGGTATCAAAATATGATACCAAAGCTCACCCTTGAGCTCAGTCCCGAGCTGTTCAAAACCGGTTTTGGCGTTGCCACGCCGGGCTCTCCTGAACCGGGCATCGCCATTGCCGCCGCAAGCGGACTCTTTGGCGGCGATTGGACGTTGGGGATGGAGGTGCTGAACACAGCCACCCCCGCCACCAATGCCGAAGCCTTTGACTTCATCGCCGCTCACAGGATCACCACACTCTGCGACTGGTCGCGCCGCGGCATTTATGCCCGCGCCGTTGTCACCACGGAGAAGGAAACCGTTGTCGCCGTGCTGGAGGGCTCCTATGACCACATCCTTTCCGTACAGCGTAACAACGTCACCGTTTATCACGACGCCTCGCTGCACGAAGCAGAGAGTGAAAAGGCGGAGCTTGATCTTCCCAGGCTGCTGTCCTTTATCCGCACCGTCGAGCCGGAAGCGATCTCCTTCCTTCGCGAGGGAGCCGACATGAATTATGCGTTGGCCATGGAGGGCATCAGACATCCCTTCGGACACGCTGTAGGCCGGGCACTTTTCCGCCGTGTTTGCGTGGATTTTGATGAAAGCTTTTATAATGACCCTGCGACCCACATGCCCGCCAATGCCTGCGAGTGGGGCAAGATACTCGTTACCGCTGCGGCGGACGCCCGCATGGGTGGGTGCAATATGCCTGCCATGTGTACCATGGGGGACGGCAATCAGGGTATTACCGCCACTAACCCCGTGACCGCCGCCGCGCAGGTGTGGCACATAGATGACGACCGCGCTCTCCGCGCCGCGGCACTGTCCCATCTGGTCAGCATCTACATCAAGTCCAACATCGGCAAAACAACGCCCTTCTGCATGTGCGGCATCGGCTCCGCCTCCGGCGTGGCAGCTGCGATCAGTTACCTGAAGGACGGAACGGACGCACAGATCGAAGCGGCGATCATCAACCTTCTGTCTCCCATAATGGGCATACTCTGCGATGGGGCAAAGCCCGGCTGCGCTTTCAAGATGTGCATTGCCACCGAGATGGCTTTTACCGCCGCAGAAACCGCCCTTGGGCGCGTGTCCCTCGGCTTCTATGACGGAATGGCGGATGCCACTCTGGCAAAAACCCTCGACCACATCAAGTCGGTGGTCAGGGACTCCTCTCCCGCGCTCTCGGAAAGCTTGGTGAACGTGATCATCAAGAAAACCGAGGAGCTCAGCGCACTCCCCCTGTGCTGAGCCTGCTGCGGCAAAACGAAGCCTCCGGCTGCGCTGAAGTGCGCAATCATTGCCGGACAGTGTAAGTAAGCCACTCTTTCATTACCTTCCTCCTCAATGCAGGATCCGCCGCAGAGTCGATCGCTGCGGCGGATCTGTGTTTTGGAAGCCAAAGTGAATCAACTCCAAAAGCAGGCGCACAGGACTTATCCTGTGCGCCCAAAATCTTATTCATCAAACAGCAGGAACTTATAGGCCGGCACGTCCAGCACTTCTGCGATGCCGAACAGGGTGTCCAGCGAGATGGCTTTATTGATATTGGGGGCTTCCACATGGCCGATAAACGCCGGACTGCGGCCCAGCTCCTCCGCCAGCTGCTCCTGTGTCAACCCACGCAGCTTGCGATAATAAGCGATCTTCAAGCCCAGCTGCAAATATTTGTCTGCGTACTGTTCCTTCATAATCATCAACTCCCGACAGTATCGTATCGGAAATGTGAAGTATTTTATATGCGCTTTTAAATATGATATTATATTTTATAAGCGAAATTCTGGAGGGAAAATAGAAAATAGGGGGATGGATGTGGAAGCACGTGACCACGTCGGGATTCTTGGACAGACAGTCGAAATACCGGCTGAGCGAGCGGCATACAATCGTATCCGAAAGGATTTTGCCCTGCGGGCAAATGCTGCTGCGGAGTACGAGAAGCTATATAAACAGGACGGTTCGATCCAGAAGGTCATCGAAATGCTGGGGGAACAAATGCATGATACTCTCTCCCTCGGCTCATGTACTTCAAACCTCAGCACTCCTTTGGGCAGCTTTTCCTCGTCCAGCAGCAATCCGTTTTCCAAGATCTGGTACGTCTTGTCGTACAGCACCAGCTCGCGGGATTTGTGTTTCAAGGTGATATGGTGCTTGTTGTACTTGTTGGCAAACTTCTTGTTCTCGCTCCTAAACACGGCCCTTTCATATTTTGGCGGTGTTGGCAGCTTCCGCGTCACCCGCAGCAGCTCCTTGAACAGGGCTGTTGAATCACACCGCACATTTACGCACAGATCAACCCGGGAGAGCTGATAGGCGTCCAGTACACATGGTAGCCCTGACTTTTTTAGCACGATGAAGAACGCCTTAGAGACCTCCCCTACGCTCTCCTCAGTCGGCGGGAGAATACTCAAGTATGAAGAATTGGGGTCTATGAGTTTCCGGGGATTCACTGCGATCCGCAATCTGCGGCTTACGACCTGATGGTGAATGTCCTGCTCGAAGCTGATCCGCAGCCCTTCCCGCTGGAACTATTTGCATCGATGCCGCTCTCCGTTTCCCTGCCAAGTCTTGTCCCGGTAGATCTGCCCGAGTGGACAGGGGCAGTAGGTTTCATCGACCAGCTTCCTGTATTCTTTTCTGCTCAGCTTCTTCGTCAATTCGAAAGTGTGGATAGAAAAGCCGTCCGGTTCCAACTGGAATTTACCTGAAAACTTTCCCATATTCCCCTCCTAAAAATCTCTGAATTCTTTTTGCTCTCAACTCGCAAATAACACGGTTTAACAATAACTTAGTAAACATTTTTCTTTTTAACAATAGGACAAGCTGTAAAAAAAGACGGTGCCGAATAAAGCCTTCTGCCCTTCAGCACCGCCTATCTTTTGCCTGCTTCACATAATCTTCAATTTTCAGCCGCAGCTGCCTGAATTCGGCCTCAGTTATCGTCCCTTGTTCTAGTAGAAGCTGATTAAACCACATCAGCATTCCCCAGCGATATGCATTTTCGCGCGTCTGTATCTGCTCCGTCATCGTCCGGCCTCCTCGCTCGTATATACGATATTTCACCTCGCAATTCGATGTGTATATTTCTGTCCCCGCATTTTTCAAAAATAAATGGCTACCGTGGTAATTTTTCCCGCGATAGCCATTTCCTATTCAATTTTGGGACGTTATCAGTATGGTCAGCTCCAGCAGCAGGTTCTCCCCTTCGCTGGGCAGCCACGAGAGCTTCTCAATGGATAGCACCAAGGTCGCGTAAAGCTTGCTCTCTCCGCCAATAGGCAACCAGAGTCGCTGCAAGCCCTTATATTTGGGAGTCCCGCGTTTCTGATTGTTGGCGTCAATCTGGCGGCTTGCCTGTGCAAGCACGTTCGCAAGCGCTTGTTCATCGTGAGAAACCGACTTCGCATCCTCGGAAAACAGCATGGCCCTCACTTGAAGCAGAAAGCCTCGAATCACCCCCTGCACCGCCATAGCATCCCATCCGTCGGACTGCCCTGCCCTTGCCAGCACCTTAGGAGTAAAAAAGCGAGATGTCGCGCGAGATTATTATTCAACTTTTGCATTTCTGATTTTTACAAAAACACGATAACATATACATTTCAAGAGCGTTTTCCTTTTTGTGCCTTGATTTCTCTATAATTTAATGATAAAATGTGAACGTGATAAAACGAACTATTTTCGAGGTGCGCCATGGACATCCATTCTATCCGCCAGCAGCTTCGGACAAAGAGCCTGTACGACATTCCCCTGCGGGTAACGTACTACGCCCGCGTGTCCTCCGAGTCTGACGAACAGCTGAACTCGCTGGGTAATCAGATTCAATACTACGAGGATCTCATCCGCCGGAACAGCGCATGGGTATTTGTTCCCGGCTACATTGACGAGGGCTTATCCGGCATCTCTACCAAGCACCGTGAGAACTTCAACCGCATGGTCGAGGATGCAGCGGAGGACAAATTTGATCTGATCATCACCAAGGAGATCTCCCGTTTTGCCCGTAACACGCTGGACTCCATCCAATTCACGCGACAGCTCCTCGGTTACGGCGTAGGCGTGTTCTTCCAGAATGACAACATCAACACCTTCGATGAGGACTCTGAGCTGCGTCTGTCCATCATGTCTTCCATCGCGCAGGATGAACTGCGCAAGCTTAGTAGCCGCGTAAAATTTGGCCATCAACAGGCCATCAAGAATAACGTGGTGCTAGGAAACAGCCGCATTTTCGGCTATCGCAAGGAAGACCGCAGACTGGTCATTGACGAGGAACAGGCGCCTATGGTACAAGAACTGTTCGAGCTGTACGCCACCGATCAGTACAGCATGAAGCAGATCGAAACCCTCTTTTGGGAGAAGGGCTACCGCAACCTCAACGGCAAGAAAATTGCCCACACCACCATGTCCAATATGATCTCCAATCCAAAATACAAGGGCTACTATGTAGGAAACAAGGTCAAGGTGGTGGATATGTTCACCAAAAAGCAGAAATTCCTCCCGCCGGAGGAATGGGTGATGTTCAAAGACGAGACGGGTGAGATCGTGCCCGCTATTGTCTCCGAGGAGCTGTGGGAACAGGCCAATGCAGTTCTGCGCCGCCGCAGCGATGACGTAAAGAACCGACAAGGCATTTGCAATCACGCCAATCTGCTGACTGGGAAGCTCTATTGCACCTGCTGCGGCACCGCCTACTACCGCCGGGAGTCTCAGGACAAGCATGGCCATAAAAACAGCAAATGGGTCTGCTCCGGCAAGATCAAAAACGGCGCGGACTCCTGCGCCTCCTTCCCCGTCTATGAGGACGAGATCAAGCCCCTGCTGCTGGATGTGTTCCGCGATACGGAGGTCAGCGCAGAGGCGCTGATCGAAGAATATGTAGAATTATATAAATCTCTGAACCGTGGCGGTAAGCTGGATAAGCAGATCGCCTCGCTGCAAAAACAGCTGGAAACTGTGGAACAGAAGCGTATGAAGTTGCTGACCTATACCGCCCAGGGAAAGCTGGATGATGCAGATTTTCTCGCCATGAACAAAAAATGCTCCGCTGAGGCAAAGGAACTGCAAGCGCAGCTGGCAGAAGCGCTGGCGCAGCAGGAGTCCGCCGGGAATAGGAAGCAGCAGTTGGACACCATTCGCACCGTCCTGCGTAATGCCCAGAAGGATGCCGCCAACGGCGTCATCAGCAAGGAATTTGTCATCCGGTATATCGACAAGATTTTTGCCACACCGCTGGAGGACGGCTCCCTACAATTGGATATCAAGATATTCACCGGGGAGACCTGCGAAAAGCACCTGCAAAATCTGCGGCGGCAGGCAGCGCTGCAAACCGCTGCGCCCCAAGCGATTGCGGCATTTTCGCCGGATGCCAGTCCCGAAGTTTCTGCGGGTCACACGTTCAAGAAGATGATCGAGTCCTACGAGAAGAACCTGTAAACGGCCCTTCCCGCACGAAAAAAGAACCGCCTTCGGGCGGTTCTTTTTTACGTTCTCACAAGGTGACCTCCGTGCCGTTGTTCACCTCGATGCGGTAGCCGCCGGGGTTGTATACATCCGTTCCGTTGCCCCGGAAGCGGCAGTCATCCAGCGCCGCATAGGAGTTCGGCGGCAGGCACAGAAGCTCCAGCGCCGTGGTGTTGTTCAAAAAGTCGATGTGCCTGATGGTATACGTATAGGAGTTGCTGTACGCGGAGTCGTACCGCGCGCCCACCCCGTTGCCGCCGATATACCCGCCGTGGAGATAGACCCAGCCGCCGTTCACGGCCAGCGCGCCCACGGCCCAGCCGGTGACGCGGCAGTTCTCCAGATAGGTGGGCGCTCTGGCGGTCACGCCGGTTCCGCTTCCGTCTCCCTCGAAGCTGACCTCCGAAAAGCGGACGTAGGCGTGGCACCGCTCCGTGTCGCTCAGGGGCATCACCGTCACCGGCGCGGCGAAGGCGGTGCCGCTGCCCTTCAGTGTGACCGCGCAGCCCACCGACACCGGCGCGTCATAGGTCACGTCCGGCAGCTCCACCGTGATGGACGTGTCCGCGTCGTACTCCTCCGCCAGCCGATCCAGCAGTGCCTGCAGCTCCTGCGCCGTTTCCAGCGGCGCGTCCTCCGGTGTGATGCGCAGCGCCTGCTGCTCCTCAAATTCCACGGTCATGGTCAGGTGCAGCACGTCGCCGCTCTTCATGCGCAGCGTCCAGACCACCTCGTTGTGGGTGCAGGTGGGATCCGCACGCAGCCGCCGGTACAGCAGCGCCGGGGACTCCGGTGTTTCCTCCTCCGCGTCCCACAGCTTCACCCGGCTCACGCCCGCCGGCGCGGTGACGGACACGTCCCAGCTGTCCAGCAGCGCGGCGAAATCCTCCGCTGCGTAGTCCTGGGTCACGGCGTCCTCCACCATGACGGTGGCGGGGAAGTCCACCGTTCCGCCCGCCGGGATCAGCTCCGAGCGATACCCCACCGGGTCGGTACGGCCCTCGATGGACGGCGTCACAGCCGTGAACACATGGTACTCCCGCCCGTCCGCGCCGGTGTAGTAGGTCTGGCAGGCGGCCAGATAGGGGTCCATGGCCGCGTCCGGGGCGGTGGGCGTCTCCGCATCCGCCGGCGGCAGCTCCGCCCTGCGGGGCAGCAGCAAAAGCAGCGCCGCGGCCAGCAGGTGAAGGCGGCAGTACGGGCCGATAAACAGCGGGAACAGGCAGAGAAAAGTGGCAATCGAACACGGCGCACTTTTGACCGGGGAGGTAGGTAAAAAAGTAGATTTTCCTATAGGTTTATGATATGCTGTTCTAAAAAATAAATGGTAAACCGAAATATCATATAAAAGTAGTGGAGAAAAATGATGGATTTGTTGTGGAGGTATATGAAATGAAAAAGATTCTCGTATTATCACTTTGCTTTGTACTTGCACTATGGATGGCAGGTTGCGTCCAGAATAAAAATATCAATTTTGGGGATGTCACGATGAAAGTTGTAGAGGGAAGTGTAACTCCTTCAGGTTTGACAGTTCGCATTTCAAATAACACAGGAATTGATATCAATGGCGGGATCAATTACGATTTTTCTATTGAAAAAAAGGAAGATGATAAATGGTCACCAGTAAAAGAGATCGGCGATAGAACTACTGACACCGAAACATATATTTTTCAAGGAGAAAGAGATTTGAATATCAATTGGTCTGAAATATATGGTTCGCTTTCGGCGGGAGAATACAGAGTCGTTAAGTTCTTTTATCCATCGACAGAAGATGGCTCTTATGGTACAGACGATGGTTTTTACCTATTCGCTGAGTTCAGTATCGAGTAACAAATACGAATTTTATCGGGGAGCAGCAACCTCTGTCGGGGCTGTCAATGGTCGAGATGAACGGCGCACAAGTGCGCCGCCATTGACCGCCCCGCCCGGTCTTGCCCTGCGGTTATCAAGGCGGGCAAGCCCTAGGGGTGCTTGCCCGCCTCCTTTAATTTTGGGCGGAGGTCTGTAGCCGAAATTGGCCTCAAATTGAGGCCAATTTTGGCAGGGGCTTGCAAAGCCTAGATCCCTTGCAATCGCAGGCTTTCTGTGATACTATTTTGATACTAAGAAAACGAGGTGTCCTAAATAGCAGGTGAAATATTAACATATTTGCGAAAGTTTTTCTTGTGAAATCACTTCAAATACACCCACATATATTTGAATTTGCCGAGCAGCAATAATCTGGACCGCTTTCTGTCGGAGAACAATGAAAATTTCCGGGACACGCCGCTACAGCTGACGCTGCAGCGGCTCTATACCACCACCGGCCTCTCCAAGGCCGCGCTGGCCAAGCAGTCCGGTATCAGCGAGGTATATCTGCACCAGCTGTTCTCCGGCTGCCGCTTCCCCTCCCGCAACCGCCTGCTGTGCGTATGCTTCGGCCTGGGCGCATCGGTGGAGGACGCCCAGGACCTGCTGCGGCAGGCGCGGCACGCGCCGCTGTACACCCGTGACCGGCGGGACGCCATCATTCTCTATGGTCTGAGCCACAGCATGACCTTGTTCCAGATCAACGACAAGCTGTTCACCGAAAAGCTGGATACCTTATGCTGACACCGACAGGGGAAACCGGGGAGAAAGCAAGAGGAGCGCCCATGTGGGCGCTCCTCTTGCTTTTCAGTCCGGCAGACGGCCCTCCGCCAGCAACCAGGCGCCGGCGGCCAGCAGCAGCGCCTCCGGCGGAAGCCGCCCCCAGCGCAGGGGCAGGGGAATATCCTGCGGCTCGATGGCCGCGCCGTTCACCGCCGTCAGCCGCCGCTGCACGCACAGCACCGGGCGGGGCGTCAGGCCGGACAGCGTCAGGCTGCATCGGGGCGACAGGCCGCAGCCCACCACCTGCTGCGCCCGCAGAGGCGCGGCGGTGTTCTCCTGGGGCAGCAGCACCGTGCGGCACAGCGGCGCGCGGCCCAACACCGCCAGCCGCGCCGTGCCGGGCCGGTCCAGCACCAACAGCTCCCAGCACCGGCGCAGCAGCACCGCCTCGTCCACCGGCGGTACGGACGGCGGCAGCCAGCGCCCCAGTCCGCCGCGAAAAAATGCCATATCGACCATGTACGTCTCACCTCCCGCGTAGTCTGCCGCGCTTTGCGCCGTCTTATGCCCCGGCGGAAATTTCCCCTGTCCTTTTTGCGCCGGATGTGCTATACTGTCAGGTAGCTTGTTTCAGGAGGTGCCGCCATGCCATTCCGCGCGCATTTACATACCGTCAACCGTCACCGGCGCCTGGTGCGGCACTATTGCTTCAAGCTGGGTCTGGTGTGGCAGGGTCTGAGCCACGATCTGAGCAAATACAGCCCCACGGAGTTTTGGCGGGGCGTAAAATACTACCAGGGCTGGCGCAGCCCCAACGACCAAGAGCGCCTGGAAAACGGCGTGAGTCTGGCGTGGCTGCACCACAAGGGGCGCAACCGCCACCACTTTGAGTACTGGATCGACTACTGCCGCCGGGAGGATGGGACCATCTATATCGGCGGATGCAAAATGCCGAAAAAGTATGTGGCGGAGATGTTCTGCGACCGGATCGCCGCCTGCCGGGTCTATCAGGGCGACGCATATACGGACGCCTCCCCCTACGACTACTACCAGCGGAGCAAGGACCTGCGGCGGACGGATGCCAGCCGCTTCATGCATCCGGAGACGGCGGCGCTGCTGGATCGCTGGCTCCTGCTGCTGAAGGAGCGGGGGGAGGAGGCGGCCTTTGCCGCTATTCGCGCCGAATTGGCGGACAGCGCCTACTGACGGCGGAGCGCAGGCGCTTTGTTAAGAAGAAAACAATAGATTTTTGAACATTTCCCTTGCTTTCCATCACTATTTGTTTTACAATGTTTTGGTACATTTTGATGTGAGGTTGTCAACAACATGACCCATCCCTATAAAACGCGGGAAGGCGGCGCCACCGTGACGGTGTTCGTACCCTACGACTGCCAGAACAACTGCCCCTTCTGCATCAACAAAAAAGAATACGCGGACTGCTCCGGCTTCAGTCTGGAGAAGATACTGGCAAGCATCCGGGTGATGGACGGCATCACGCCCCGGTGTGATTTTGTGTTCACCGGCGGCGAGCCGCTGGCCGACCTGAACGCACTGCAGCAGATGCTGGACGCCATCCCCGCCACCCACAAGATCTATATCAACACCACCTTCCCCGCCCAGACCCACACCTCCTTCGAGGAAATGCTGGCCTTCACAGAGAGGAACAAGGACAAGATCACCTGCATGAACATCTCCCGCCACCTGCAGCACTATGTGGAGGAAAGCCCCGACGAGGTGCTGGGAAAGATCGCCTGCCCCACGCGCATCAACTGCGTGCTGTACAAGAACTATCCGGCGGCGAAGCTGGTGGACTATGTGGAGCGCTTCCTGCCCTACCGTATCCCCATCCAGTTCCGGTACGACTACACCGAGACGACACCGGAGAACCTGTACGAAGAGGAACACGACAAGATATTGCAGGACCTGAAGCGCCTGTTCACCTACAAGGGGCTGGACGGCTGCCGGATGCGCAACGGCTTCCACTTCGAATACAAGGGCCTGCACATGACGTACCACAAGACGCTGCCCTACTCCACCATCGAGGAAAAGGGACCGGACGGCGTGACCTACGACATTCTGTACGACATCCTCATCAAGCAGAACGGCGAGATACACAGCGACTGGACAGGCGTGAAGATGGACGTGGACGCCTACCGCAGGGTGGTGTTCGAGCCCTACGACCTGAAGGTACTGAACGGGACCATTGACTTTTGAAAAAGAGACCGCTTTGCGGTCTCTTTTTTTCGGAACCCGCGGCGGGGTCGCTCCGTCATAGGTAGTGAAAGCCTTGGCGGAAAATAAATGGCTTGTTTGTATTTACCCCCTTTTACTTCCGCGCGGTTTGTATTATAATGATGTATTGAGCCGGTATCTCATATACCGGCGGGCAAAACAGTTCGGAATGAGGATAAGGAGCATATCTATGAAACGTATAATCACTCTTGTGCTGGCGGTCATGACCGCTGTCTCTCTGGTCGCCTGCGGCGACAAGGCATCTGCCACCGTGGACGCCGAGGCGCTGGGCCGTGCGCTGGCCGAGCGGGTACAGTTCGACACCACCGTGTCCGCCATTGACCCCGGCAACTACCTGGATCTGCCGCAGGGCTGCTCCGCCATGGCCTTCATGTCTGACGGCAGCACCATGGAGGAGATCTTTGTGGTGTCCTGCAAGGATAAGACGGACGCATCAGCGGTGAAGATCGCCATGCAGGAGCTGCTGGACAGCCAGAAGCAGGAGGCCGAGCGCTATAAGCCCGAGGAGGCCGAGCGCTTGGGCAGCGCGGTTTTCGGCACCTATGGCACCTGCGTGGTGCTGTGCGTCACCTCTGACACCGACACCGCCAATGCGGTCATCAAGGAGTATGTAGGATGAGTCCGCGCTATGAACGGCGGCAGCGGGGCGGAGGCGGCGCGCTGCTGCTTCTGATCGCCGCCGCGGCGCTGGTGGTGGCGGTGCTGGCCATCTTCACCGATGTATTCAGCGGTAAAAAGGCGCCGGACAAGGATACAGACAGCCCTGCCGTCACTCAGCCCGCGGACGGCGAGCCTGACGGGACCGGCGATGCGGACAACACCGCGAAGGACCCGGAGGGCGATCAAAAGGGTGGTCAAAGCGGGAACGGCGATGGGAACACTGATAAGCCCACCGTGACCACCACGAAGCCGGCAGCCTCCAATGTGATCACCACCGACGCCACGCCCTATCAGTCCGGCGGCGTATACATCGTGGGCAATGCCGGATATGAGATGTACAACTATGTAGGCTCCCTGGCGGAGAAGTACCAGTCCACGGTCAACGCCGTGGCGGACAGCCTCAGCGGCGTCAGCAATGTCTACGCCATGGCCATCCCCCTGTCCAGCAGCATCACCCTGCCGGACAGCCTGCTCAGCGACATACCCGGCAGCGATCAGGCACAGGCCGAAAAGGATATTCTGGCGGGAATGGGGCAGAATATAAAAACGGTGCCCCTGCATGACGCGCTGAACGCCCATCGGACGGAGTACATCTATTTCCGCACCGACCACCATTGGACGGCGCTGGGCGCCTATTACGCCTATGTACAGTTCTGCAATGTCAAGGGCATTACGCCCCACGACCTCAGCGACTATGAGGTGAGCCAGTACACGGGCTTTTTGGGCTCCTTCTACAACGACGGCGGCAAGCCTCAGGCCATGGCGGATGACCCGGATACGGTGAACGCCTATCATCCCGTCAGCAGCACCGCCGCCATGAAGTACGGCAGCAGCGAGGACAGCGAGCTCACCGGCGGCAAGGTGATCTTTGACGAGTCCACCGCAGCGGCCAGCCTGAAATACGGCGCGTTCATCATGGGCGACAACCCCTTCACCGTGATCGAGAACCCCGAGGTCAGCAATGGGCAGAGCTGCATCGTGGTGAAGGAGTCCTTCGGCAACGCCTTTGTACCGTTTCTGGTGGACCACTACCAGACGGTGTATGTGGTGGACTACCGGTATTACGGCGGCAGCGTCAGCGCACTGGCCAAGGCCAAGGGCGTGACGGACGTGTTGTTTGTCAACAACCTGTCCGCCATACGCGGCAGCTATCAAATGGGTAAGCTGGCCGGCGTGAAGTGACATCTGTTTTGAACAGGGCGGGCAAGCCCGCCCTGTTCCTTTTTCTGACTATCCGCAAAGGAGAGCACATCACATGGTATTCAGCAGCACCACATTTTTACTGGCGTTTTTGCCGCTGGTGGCTATTTTATACTATATCTGCCCACGGAAGCTGCGAAACGGGCTGCTGCTTGTCTTCAGCCTGCTGTTTTACGGCTGGGGTGAGCCGAAGTACATTCTGATCATGCTGTTCTCCACGGTGTTCGACTACTGCAACGGTCTGGCCATCGGCCACTTTCGGAGCAAGGGAAGGGAGGGCGGCGCCAAGGCGGTGCTGGTCATCTCTGTGGTGGGAAACCTGGCGATCCTGGGCTTTTTCAAGTACACGGATTTTGCCATCAGCAACCTGAACGGTCTGCTGGGCACAGCCATCCCGGCGCTGGGGCTGCTGCTGCCCATCGGTATCTCCTTCTACACCTTCCAGACCATGAGCTATACCATCGACGTGTACCGGGGGCTGGTGCCGCCCCAGCGGAACATCGTGGACTTCGGCGCGTACGTGACGCTGTTCCCCCAGTTGATCGCGGGGCCTATCGTGCAGTACAAGACAGTAGCCTATGACCTGGAGCACCGGCGGGAATCGGTGAGTGAGGCCAGCGAGGGTCTGCAGCGGCTGGTGATCGGTCTGGGCAAGAAGGTGCTCATCGCCAACCAGATGGGGGCCATCTGGGAGGACATCGCCGCCATGTCGGACCCCACAGCGGTCACGGCATGGATCGGCGCCATCGCGTACACGTTCCAGATCTACTTTGACTTCTCCGGCTACTCGGACATGGCCATCGGCCTGGGGCATTTCTTTGGGTTCCATTTCCTGGAGAACTTCAACTATCCCTATGAGTCACGTTCCGTCACTGAGTTCTGGCGGCGGTGGCACATCAGCCTGTCCACCTGGTTCCGGGAGTATGTCTACATCCCCCTGGGCGGCAACCGCAAGGGCAAGGGTCGGCAGCTCCTGAACATCGCCATCGTCTGGCTGCTGACCGGCCTGTGGCACGGGGCCAACTGGAATTTCGTGCTGTGGGGCGTGTACTACGCCATACTGCTGCTGCTGGAAAAGACGTTCCTGCTGAAGTGGCTGGACAAGGCGCCCCGGTTCGTAGGGCACGTGTACACCTGCTTCTGCTTCGTCATGGGCTGGGTGCTGTTCGCCATCACAGACCTCGGCGCGCTGGGGGCCTATGTGGGCCATATGTTCTCCGGAACCTTTGCCGACGGCACCACGGCGTACCTGCTGCGGTGCGGCTGGCTGCTGCTGATCCTGGGCGTCATCGGCTGCACGAGCCTTCCCAAGCGGCTGTGGGAAAAGCGGGAACAGGCCCTCTCCCCCGCCCTGTCGGACGGACTGCGAACGGTGTGGGTAGTCGTCGTACTGCTGGTGAGCATGGCGTTCCTGGTGGGCGACAGCTACAACCCGTTTTTGTACTTTAGATTTTAAGGAGGCGGCGCCATGAAAAAACGAAGCGGCATCGCGCCGCTGATCGCCATCGGCGGCATACTGCTGGCGCTGTCTGTCGGCAGCTTTTTCCTGACGCCGGACCGGGCATTCTCGGAGAACGAGAACCGCTATTTGCAGCTGACGCCCAGACTCACCTGGGACCGCATCATGTCCGGCGACTTCATGGAGGACGTGGAGGACTATACCAGCGACCAGATCGTCTTCCGGGACTTCTGGACCGCCGCCCGGTCGGTGCTGCAGCGGGCCGAGGGCAAGGAGGACATCAGCGGCACCTATCTGGGCGCGGACGGGAGGTACTTTGCCAAGGTGACCGACGACAGCTTTGACTGGGTAAGGCTGGAGAAGAACGCCGGGTATATCCGGGATTTCTTTGCCGCCAGCGGTAAGCCCTGCACGGCGCTGATCGTGCCCAGTCCGGCCGGAATTCTGAGGGATATGCTGCCGGAGAACGCGCCGTATTTCAACGAGGACAAGGCCTTCGGCCGGCTGGGTGATATTCTGGGCGGTACGCTGCTGGACAGCCGGGAAACGCTATTGGCGGTGGACGATCCCTACTACCACACGGACCACCACTGGACCACCATGGGCGCGCAGGCGGCCTATACACTGTGGGCACAGGCCACGGGGCACACCGCCCGCAGCCATGAGCTGACGCTGGCCACGGACAGCTTCCGCGGCACGCTGTACTCCAAGGTGCTGCTGCCGGACAGCGTGTACGACAGTGTGTACTACGCGCCGGAGATCACGGTGGCGAGCGTGGTGTGCGACGGGAAGGACGGCGCGCTGTACGACCTGTCCGCCCTGGAGCAGAAGGATAAGTATGAGCTGTTTCTGGGCGGCAACTACGGCCAGTGCGTCATCACCACCGGCACGGAGAACGGGAAGCACCTGCTACTGGTGAAGGACTCCTTCGCCAATTCCTTCGTACCGTTCCTCACCGGCGACTATGAGACCATCACCATGATCGACCTGCGGTACTACCGGGGCAGCATGGCGGAGCTGGCAGCGGAGGCCGACGATATTCTGGTGTTGACCGAGGTCACGAACCTGGCGGGATCGGGAGACTATTTCAAGCTGAGTAAGTGAAAACAGGCGTGCGCTCCGCGCACGCCTGTTTTGTCCCCTTTACAAACGGCTGTTTTTTGGTATAATAGTAAGGCTAAGGAAATTTACAGGCACAAGGAGAGACGATATATGGCCGTTATCGAGTACGACGAGTATAAACAGAAACTACAGGCGCTGGAGCCCACCCTGGGCGAGCTGGAGAAGGCGCTGGGTATCCCCAAGGCCCGTGAGGAGCTGGCCGAGCTGCAGAAGGAGACGGAGCAGGAGGGCTTCTGGAACGATCTGGAGCGCAGCCAACAGGTGAGCCGGCAGGTGAAGCGCCTGGAGAACAAGATCAAAAAGCATGACAAGCTGGTTTCCGAGTGGGAGGACACCCTGACCCTGTGCGAAATGGCCCAGGAGGAGGACGACCCCAGCCAGCTGGAGGAGGTCGTCAGCGGATATGAGACGCTGGAAAAGGAGATCAGCGAACGCCGTCTGGCCGCGCTGCTCAGCGGTGAATACGACGCCAACAACGCCATTCTGACCTTCCACGCCGGCGCCGGCGGCACCGAGGCCCAGGACTGGACGGAGATGCTGTACCGGATGTACACCCGCTGGGCCGAGCGCCACGGGTACACCTACCAGCTGATGGACTATGAAGCCGGCGACGAGGCGGGCATCAAATCCGCCACCATCCTCATCGAGGGCGAGAACGCCTACGGCTATCTGAAGAGCGAGAACGGCGTGCACCGGCTGGTGCGCGTCAGCCCCTTTGACGCCAACGCCCGGCGGCAGACCAGCTTTGCCGCGCTGGAGGTCATGCCGGAGCTGGACGACGACAGCGAGATCGAGATCCGGCCGGAGGACATCGAAATGCAGGCCTGCCGCAGCTCCGGCGCAGGCGGTCAGCACATCAACAAGACGTCCTCCGCCGTGCGTCTGACCCACCTGCCCACGGGCATCGTGGTATTCTGCCAGACGGAGCGCAGCCAGTTCCAGAACCGGGACAACGCCATGAAGATGCTGCGGGCCAAGCTGGCGGAGCTGAAGCTGCAGCAGCACGCGGAGAAGATCAGCGATCTGAAGGGCGTGCAGATGAAGATCGAGTGGGGCAGCCAGATCCGTTCCTATGTGTTCATGCCCTACACCCTGGCCAAGGACACCCGCACCGGCTATGAGATGGGCAACATCCAGGCGGTGATGGACGGCGATATCGATGGGTTCATCAACGCGTACCTGACCGCCGCCGCCAACGGCGAGATCAAGAAATAAAGATTTTGGGAGGCCGCTGCGCGGCCTCCCTGTTTTTCCCCGGTGTACAAAAAGAAGCGGCTCTTAAGAGCCGCTTCTTTTTCATTCAGTTCAGCACTTCTCGAAGACCACTGCGGTGCCCATGCCGCCGCCGATGCACAGGGTCGCCAGGCCCTTCTTGGCCTCGGGACGCTTCTGCATCTCGTGCAGCAGGGTGACGATGATACGCGCGCCGGAGGCGCCCACGGGATGGCCCAGAGCGATGGCGCCGCCGTTGACGTTGACCTTGCTCATGTCAAAGTGCAGCTCGCGGGCCACGGCAATGGACTGGGCGGCAAAGGCCTCGTTGGCCTCGATCAGGTCGATGTCATCGATGGTGACGCCGGCCTTCTTCATGGCGTTGCGGGAAGCGACCACGGGGCCGACGCCCATGATCTTGGGATCCACGCCGCCCTGGCCCCAGCCGATCAGCTTGGCCATGGGCTTCAAACCGTACTTGGCCACAGCCTCGCCGGAGGCCAGCACGATGGCGGCAGCGCCGTCGTTGATGCCGGAGGCGTTGGCGGCGGTAACGCGCTGGGTGCCCTTATCGGGAGCATCCTGGCAGCCGGTGGGCTCGAAGGTGTTGACCACCACGGGGTTGGGGGACTCGGGGCCCACGGGGAACGCACCCTTCAGCTTGGCAATGCTGTCCGCGGTGACACCGGCCTTGGGATACTCATCCTTGGCGAAGGGAACCATCTCCTTCTTGACCTTGATCATCACGGGGACGATCTCGTCATCGAACCTGCCGGCGGCCTGGGCGGCCTCAGTCTTCTGCTGGGAGGCGGCGGCGAACTCGTCCTGCTCGCGGCGGGTGATGCCCCAGATATCGTTGATGTTCTCAGCGGTGGTGCCCATGTGATAGTTGTTATAGGCGTCCCACAGGCCGTCCTTGATCATGGTGTCCACCAGCTTCTTGTCGCCCATACGAGCGCCCCAGCGGGCGTCCATGGAGGCAAAGGGAGCGGCGCTCATATTCTCGGTACCGCCGCAGACAACGATGTCGCTGTCGCCGGCCAGGATGGAACGGGCACCCTCGATGACGGACTTCATGCCGGAACCGCAGACCATGCCCACGGTATAGGCGGGGACGGAATAGGGGATACCAGCCTTGATGGAGACCTGACGGGCCACATTCTGGCCCTGGGCAGAGGTCAGGATGCAGCCGAACATCAGCTCATCCACATTCTCGGGAGCCACGTTGGCGCGCTTCAGAGCCTCCTTGACCACCACGGCGCCCATTTCGGCGGCAGGGGTGTTCTTCAGGGAGCCGCCAAAGGAACCGATGGCGGTACGGCAGCAGTTAACAACATACAGGTCTTTCATGAAAGTTACCTCCTATAAAATATGTTGAAGATAGTATACAACAAAGGCTCGCGCCTGTCTATCCCTAATGATAGTCACAAATTTAACAATAGTCAATCCCAAATTGCAACTTCGTTAAAAAATCGTCAAATCGAGCATATCAAATGGCGGTTTCCCGTCATTTTGACGAAATGACGCATCCTCATGCCGCCGGTTCGGCGTCAGCTCCGGTATCGGCAGTGTCCTCCCCCGCCATGTCGGTACCGGCGTCGGCGCTGTGGTCATGGCCATCATCGGCGGTATGACCACCAGCCTCCGCCATGGCGGCCTGCATCTCCGCGCGGAGCTCCGTCATCCGATCATAGAAAGCCCCCACGTCCAGGCTGCTGTACAGCTTGGCGTTGGACACCACGGAGGCGTTGGCCAGCCGGTCGCTCTGGACCTGCTGGAAATAGGCGTCCGCAGCCACGGACAGGTCCAGATCGGTACGCAGGATCACATAGCAGGAGCCATCGCCGTAGGGATCGATGACGGCGGTCAGCTCCTCCAGCTCCAGCGCCATGATGGCGTCGCTGAGGGGATCGCCCTCAGCGGCGGTCAGGGTAACGGCGCCCACAGCCTCCTGCTGCAGCTCCTCGCACATGGCGGCGTACTCCGCCGCCTTGTCCTCCGCCTTCTGCCAGCGCTCCAGCAGATCGGCGGCCATGGTCTCGGCATTTTCGCCGGTGAGGGTCAGCACATAGACGCTGGCATAGCCCTGCTCCTGGGCGTAGGCGCGGACGGCATCCTCGTCATACAGGCTGCCGCCGGGGCCATAGGCCGTTTGCAGGCTGCTGTTCAGGTACTGGGCAGCCAGCATACCGTCGAAGGTCTCCTCGCTGATACCCATCAGGGTCAGCTGCTGCTGATAGCCCTCCTCGCCGTAAAAGGACACCAGCTCCTGCCGCTGGAGGGCCAGGGCGGCCATGTCGCCGTCGGTGAGGGCGATGCCCGCCTGCTCTGCCCAGGCGCGGGTGACGGCAAAGCGCTTGGCGGCGTTCACCGCCTCCAGCTTTACATAGTCGCCGTAGGTAATGCCGCCCTCGGACACGGCGGCGTTCCAGTCCACGTCCGGCAGCTGGCTCGCCAGATAGGTACAGACGTAGTCCACCCAATAGAGGTACTCCTCACAGGTGACGATCTGACCGTCGACGACCAGCATCTCGCCGTCCGGGTGAAGGCCGCTGGCCTGATACAGCAGGCCCTCGGTGCTCTTACCGCCCTTCATGCCGCCGGTGAGGGCAAACGCGCCCACCAGCATGACGGACACCAGCGCGCCCGCCAGAAAACGGATCCAGTTATTCTTCATGTTTTGCCTCCTCAGGGGTCTGCGCCCCGTTCATTTGTTGTGTATCTGCCTGATGGAGCCGCAGGGCCTCCACCAGCGCGCCGGCGGCGGCCAGCGGTTCCTCCCCGGGCTGCATATACAGTGTCAGGCGGGGCGCTGCCCCGGCGGACAGCTGCGCGCGGCTGCGGTAGGCCGCCATGGTGCACACCGCCAGCAGCGCGGCGGCATCCACCCGATCGTCAAAGCTGAACACCAGCTGGCGGCCCTTCTGGGTGATATCGGTGACGCCGCAGTCCATAGCGGCGGCGCGGAGCAGCGCCACCCGCAGCAGCGCCGTCACCGGCGGCGGCACGTCGCCGTAGCGGTCCAGCAGCTCGTCGGTGAGCTCGGACTCGTCCTCCGGCGTGCGGAGGGCCGCGATGCGGCGGTAGAGGTCCATGCGCTGCCGGGCGGCGGGAACGTAAGACTCCGGGATATAGGCCGCCACGGTGATGTCAGCGGAGCACTCCACCCGGGCGGGGGCGGTCTTGCCCTGCTGCTCCAGCACCGCGTCGTTCAGCAGCTTCAGGTACATATCATAGCCCACGGACATCATGTAACCGGACTGCTCCGGGCCCAGCAGATTGCCCGCGCCGCGGATCTCCAGGTCGCGCATGGCGATCTTGAAGCCGGAGCCAAACTCTACATACTCGCGGATGGCGGTCAGACGCTTGGCGGCCACCTCGGTGAGCACCTTGCCGGCCCGGTAGGTCAGATAGGCGTAGGCCCGGCGGGGACTGCGGCCGATGCGGCCCCGCAGCTGGTGCAGCTGGCTCAACCCCATGTTGTCCGCGTCCTCGATGATCAGCGTATTGACGTTGGGGATGTCGATTCCGGTCTCGATAATGGTGGTGCAGACCAGCACGTCGATCTCACCCTCGGACATACGGGCCATCACGTCGCTGAGCTGACCCTCGGCCATCTTGCCGTGGGCCGTCTCAATAGCAACGTCCTCGCCCAGCAGGTCACGGAGACGAGCGGCGGTGGCATCAATGCTGTCTACCCGGTTGTGCAGGTAATACACCTGTCCGCCCCGGCCCAGCTCCCGGCGGATGGCATCCGCCAGAAGGCCCCAGTCGTGCTCCAGCACATAGGTCTGGACGCTCTGGCGGTCCTGGGGCGGCTGCTCGATGGTGCTCATATCGCGGATGCCGGACATGGCCATGTTCAGCGTCCGGGGAATAGGCGTAGCAGAGAGGGTCAGGGTGTCCACCTGCCGGGCCACCTGACGCAGACGTTCCTTGTGGGTGACGCCGAAGCGCTGCTCCTCATCGATGATGAGCAGCCCCAGGTCCTTGAACTGCACGCCCTTGCCCAGCAGCTTATGGGTGCCGATGAGCAGGTCCACACGGCCGTCCTTCACCCGTTCCAGCACATCCTTGACCTGCCTGGGGGTGCGGAAGCGGGACAGGACCTCCACCGTGACCGGGAAGGCCCGGAACCGGGCGGCGGCGGTGGCATAGTGCTGCTGCGCCAGCACAGTGGTGGGCACCAGCAGCGCCACCTGCTTGCCGTCCAGGATGCACTTCATAGCGGCACGGAGGGCCACCTCCGTCTTGCCGTAGCCCACGTCGCCGCAGAGCAGCCGATCCATGGGCACGGGTTTCTCCATATCGGCCTTGATCTCCCGGATGGCAGTCAGCTGATCGTCGGTCTCCGTATAGTCGAAGGCCTCCTCAAATTCCTGTTGCCAGGGGGTATCCGGTGAAAAGGCGTGGCCGCCCAAGCGTTGGCGCTGGGCGTACAGCTTGATGAGCCCGTCGGCCAGGTCCTTGGCCGCGGCCTTGGCACGGCGGGTGGTCTTGGTCCACTGGTCACCGGAGAGCTTGTTGAGCTTCACCCTCTCGGTGTCATCCCCACCGCCGATATACTTGCTGACCAGGTCCAGTGAGGTGGCGGGGACGTACAGGCAGTCGCTGCCGGCGTACTGTATCTTGATGTAGTCCTTCTCCACGCCGTCCACCGGCAGGCGGATCATCCCGGCAAAGCGGCCGATGCCGTGGTGGATATGGACCACCAGGTCGCCCACCTCCAGGTCGGCGTAGCTCAGCAGCCGCTGGCGGCTGTCGGACTTGGGTTGGCGGGGCTTTTTGGCCTTGCCGGACAGGGCACGGGTCAGCTGCCCCTCCGTCAGGACGGCCAGCTTCAGGGCGGGCCACTCACTGCCGGCGGACAGCGCCCCCACGGAGACGAGCGTCTGGCCCGGGGCGGGGGCGGCATCGCCCTCCAGCGCCAGGGCAGCGGGGATATGGCGCCGCTGGAGAAACTCCTGCATATTGCGGCAGCGGACCGCGCCGCCGCAGAGCACCAGCACGCCGAAGCCGGCGGTCAGGTAGTGGGTGATATCGACAGCGGCGGCATCCAGGCTGCCGCCGTAGCCAGAGAGCTGCTTGGCGCTGACGTCCAGCAGCAGGCGGGGCGGCAGCAGATAGCGGCTGGTGGGCAGGCTCTCCAGCTGGCAGAGGGCAAAGCGGGAGAGCACCGTCTCCAGCTCCGGCTCCGTAAGGGTCAGGTCGCCGAAGGCGCCGGCCATGAGGCCGGCCTCCACGGCGGCGGTAACATCCTGGCGGGTCTGAAACAGAAAGGCCCGAAGCGTCTCCTGCACCCGGCCGGCCTCGCCGGCACAGAGGATGGTGTCCGGAGCCAGATAGTCAAACGCGGTGGTCTTGTCCGGGCAGACGGCGGCCATATAGCGGTCCGCGCCGGGTGGCGCGATCCCCTGGCGCAGCAGTTCGGCATCGTCCAGCAGACGCTGACGAACGGCGGCGTGTTCCTTCTTCAGGCGGCGGGCAGCATCCTCGATGCGCCCGGCGGCGTCGGCGGCGGTGGTCTCTTCGGCAAAGGGCAGCAGCTCGGACGCCGGCAGAATACACACCTGACGGCGGTTCAGCACCCGGCGCTGTGTGGCCGTCTCGAATTCGCCCAGGCTATCCAGCTCGTCGTCGAAAAACTCACAGCGCAGCGGGCGCTCCTCCCCAGGGGAGAACACGTCCAGAATACCGCCCCGCAGGGCAAACTGGCCGGGTCCCTCCACCTGATCGGTGCGGGTGTATCCGGCGGCGGTCAGGCGGCGGCAGAGGTCCTGCACGTCGTATCGCGCGCCCACCTCCAGAGAAAAAGCGGCGGCGAGCAGCACCTCCCGAGACAGACAGCGCTGCACCAGAGCAGCGGCGGTGGTCACCACCACGGGGGCGTCGCCCCGGGCCATGCGGTACAGGGCGGACAGCCGGGCATTCTCCCACTGGCGGCTGTAAGCGGCGGGGCGCAGCTGCAATTCGCGCTCCGGCAAGCACACCGGCTCCACGCCCAGCAGAACGCGGATATCCGCCGCCTGACGCTGAACGTCCTTCTCATCGGCACACAGGAGCAGCAGCGGACGCTTCGTCTCTGCCGCCAGCGCGGCGGAGAACATGGCCCGATGAACAGGGGACAGCCCCGTCACGGCAGCGCAGCAGGTGACGGCGCTGCTGTGCAGCGCCGCCAGCAGCTCCTGAAGCTGCGGCAGAGCAGATAACTTGTCTAACAATCCGGTCATGGGGCATCCCTCCTTTCCCCTCCGGCGGCACTTCGTGCCGGTCCCTCTCCGCACGGAGAGGGACTTCGGCCGGTCAGTTAAATCTGTTCATAGCCCGGTCCGGGCCTTCATCAATGACGGACAGGGCGGCATCGGCTGCACGGTCCAGGGCGGCGCGGAGGGTCTTGGCCTCCTCGCCCTGGGGCTTGCCGATGACCCAGTCGATCATCTCGTGGTCCGGGTGGTCGGGCATACCCACGCCCACCTTGATACGTGGAAACGCATCGGTGCCCAGGTGCTGAATGATGTTCTTCAGCCCATTGTGACCGCCGGCGGAGCCGCTTTTGCGGATACGCAGCTTGCCCACCGGCAGGGACACGTCGTCGGAGATGACCAGCACATGGTCGGCGGGTACCTTGTAAAACCGCGCGGCCTCGCCCACAGACTCGCCGGAGAGGTTCATGTAGGTCTGGGGCTTCATCACCAGTATCTTATGTCCCTTGTAGTCCAGCATACCGGTCCATGCCTTGAAGCGGAGCTTATTCAGGGCGAATTTCTCCTTTTCCATCAGGCTGTCCAGGGCCAGCCAGCCCATATTGTGGCGGGTGGACTCGTACTTGCTGCCGGGATTACCCAGGCCCACCAGCAGCCACTCCACGCCTCCGCTGCCGTTCCGATTAAAAAACAAGGCTGTCGCCTCCTTGCATACACAAAATAAGAGGACTGCAGACGCAGTCCTCTTATTATAGCACCGTTTTTCGGGTTTGGAAAGTATTTTAGTTGAACAGCTTGGCGATGGAGATCTCCTGATAGATGCGCTCGATGGCCTCGGCGAACATGGGGGCCACGGAGATATACTTGATCTTGCTGCAACCGTCACCCATATTCTCAGGGATGGTGTTCAGCAGAGCGACCTCCTTGATGACGCTGTTGTTCAGGCGCTCCAGTGCGGGGCCGGACAGCACGCCGTGGCTGGCGCAGGCATATACGCTGTTGGCTCCGCCCACCTCCACAATAGCCTTGGCGGCGTTGCAGATGGAACCAGCGGTGTCGATCATATCGTCGAAGAGGATGCAGTCCTTGCCCTCCACATCGCCGATGACGTTCATGACCTCGCACTGGTTGGCCTTCTGGCGGCGCTTGTCCA